>SWCD01020015.1_pt1 | contig 51364 bp, 45 predicted proteins | sample 4693011 | NCBI WGS metagenome assembly SWCD01 (sample SAMN10267278, study PRJNA491770) | bioreactor metagenome | isolation source: DHS bioreactor inoculated with marine | place: Japan: Omine Ridge, Nankai Trough
GGGGGCCGCCGATCCCGTAATGCTGGCGCCCGCCGCCGAACTGCTCAAGAGCTGGCTGGCCGCCTATCCCGGCGTTTACGACGTCGTTGACTCAAACGAGCCGGGCAAGCCCGAAATCCGCCTGAACCTGAAGCCGGAGGCCGAGCGCCTGGGCTTGCGGCTCGAAGACTTGGCCGAGCAGGTCCGTTACGGCTATTACGGCGAGGAGGTCCATCGCCTGCAGCGTGGCCGCAGCGAAGTCAAGGTGATGGTGCGCTATCCGCGCGAGGAACGGCAATCGCTGGAGAATTTACGTACCTTGCCGGTCAGCCTCGCCAGTGGCGATTCGGCGCCGCTGGGTTCCCTGGCGACGGTGACGCCGACGCCCGGCTACGCCAAGCTGATCCGGCAGGACCGCCACCGCGTGCTCAAAGTGCAGGCGCGGGTCGATCCCAGACAGGCCGACGTCAACGCGATTTATGCGGCCTTGGAAGAAAGGGATCTCAAGGAGCTGAAGCAGCGTTTTCCGGGCTTGAATGTCAGCATTGGGCAGGACCGCCTGGAGCAGGAAGCGATGGCCGAAACGCTGGGCCTCAATACCTTTATCGCGCTGGTCGTGATTTACGCCCTGATCGCCGTACCGTTCCGGTCTTACCTGAAGCCGCTGATATTTCTATTGGCTGCGCCAGTGGCCTGGTGCGGCGCGGTGCTGGCGCACTGGCTGGCCGGCTTGCCGCTGTCCATGGAATCCCTGGTTGGCATGATCGCGGCCAGCGGCGTGGTCGTGAACGACAGCCTGGTATTGCTCGATTACATCCGGGAACGCGGCGATTCCGAACTGCCGGTGGCCGATCTGATCAGCGAGGCCTGCACGGCACGTTTTCGGCCGATTCTGCTGGCGTTCCTGACCAACTTTGCGGGTTTTCTGCCCACGCTGCTGGAAACCAGTCCCCAGGCCCAGTTCCTGATTCCGATGACATTGTCCCTGTCGGCCGGCCTGCTGCTAGGCATGGCGGCCAGCCTGATCTTGACGCCGGTCTGTTATGCCGTGCTGGGGCGAAAATGAGGCTCTGCAAGGAACTGGCGGACTCAGGCTATCGTGCCACCAAGAAGCTGTACTATTATGGCGTGCGTGTGCATGTGATCGGCAGCCGTCAACCGGGCAGCTTGCCGGCACCTGAATATATTGGGATGAGGGGCGCCAGCATTCATGATGGCAAGGTGCTGGATCAGATTCGTCCGTACGTGCATGACCAGGATCTGTACGGCGATAAAGCTTATCAGCGGCCCGATGCCGATGCCGTCAGGCAGACCCAGAATCTGACTATCCTGACACCGGTTAAAAAACAAAAAAGCAACACTTTCTGGAGCCGCAGGATCAATGGCTGTCCACCGCGGTTTCTCGCGTTCGCCAGCCGATTGAAGCGTTATTTGCCTGGGTTGAAGAAAAAACAGGTATCGAATGTGTCAGTAAAGTACGCTCTTACAATGGACTGATGGTGCACGTCTTCGGCAAGCTCGCGGCGGCTCTGTTTTTCTGGAATTTTTTACGAACCAGCTCTTAATTCACATTTAACATTAGATCAATGAAGGAACAATTCTCTTATGCGCCACTCAGTAGTTATTGCCGCCGCTTGGATGGCTGGTGCGTTGATCTCGTTTTCCGCAATGGCCGTGGCGGTACGCGAGCTCTCAGCTGATTTTGGCACGTTCCAGCTTCTAGCCATCCGCAGCTTTATCGGTTTGCTAGTTATCTCGGCCATACTCACAAGAGTGGGCTGGACGCAGGTCTCAGTGCGGAATATAAAAACGCATTTTGCTCGTAACCTTGTTCACTTCGGTGGGCAGTTCGGTTGGTTCTATGCTATTGCCCTTATTCCACTGGCCGCGGTGTTTGCTATTGAGTTCACCGTGCCGCTTTGGACAATGATATTTGCGGCGCTTCTTCTGAATGAGAGTATCAGCGCGAGTCGGTTGCTAGCCATTGCCTTTGGCATAACCGGCGTCGTCGTTATCCTCCGCCCCGGTTGGTCTGTGGTGCATCCAGCCGCCTTTGTCATGCTGTCCGGCGCCTTTGCGTATGGTCTTTCTCATACGCTGACTAAGAAACTGGCAGAGCAGGACACGCCGCTATGCATCCTCTTTTACATGATGATGATTCAACTTCCTCTGGGTTTAGTCCCTGCAGTCTTTAATTGGGTCACTCCCGCAGCAGCGCAGTGGCCCTGGTTGATTGTGGTCGGCATTACGGGGCTCAGCGCGCACTACTGTATGGTGCGAGCTCTTTCCTTGGCAGATGCATCGGTGGTGGTGCCCTTGGATTTTCTCCGGTTGCCACTTATAGCGCTCGTCGGCTATGCACTTTACAGCGAGCGCGTGGATGAGTTTTTGGTTTTGGGTGCTGGCTTGATAATGGCAGGCAACTTAATTAACCTGCTTTGGGAGCAGAAGAGAAATCAGTCTTTGCAACTCGTCCAGCAGGTAAACACCAATTCTGACACTAGGCCAAGCCGGCGTTGGACATTTCGGTAAATGCCCAGGATCTGTGTCATATTTGATTTGGACGGTACGCTCGTCGATAGCGAGGGACTGTGCAATCAAGCATTTCTCGATCTGCTTCCTCAGTTGAACGAGACGGTGGCGTCATTGACCCGACGGAACCGGGACAAAAAATTGGCTCAAATTCTTGCCGATCTTGAGCGCCGTCTCTGCCAGACATTGCCTGATACTTTTGAACAACAGTATCGCCAGCGTGTGGCGGAACTCTTCTCTCATGAACTGAAGCCGATGCCCGGCGTTCTTGAAATGCTCGATGTCATGAACTTCCCTAAGTGCATCGCCTCAAGCGGGCCGCCCTTGAAAATCCGTCAGGCGCTGCAAGTCAGCGGCCTCGCACCTTATTTTGGCGATAACCTCTTCAGTTCGTATGAAATGGGTTCTTGGAAGCCGGAGCCTGGGTTATTCCAATATGCCGCCGAGGCGATGGGGTTTATGCCTGGCCAATGCGCGGTGATAGAAGATAGTGATGTGGGGATTGAGGCGGCCGCAGCAGCCGGCATGAGAGCATTCCGGTATGTGCGAAATGGCGAAACCTCGCCGCGGAAAGCCGGAGAGGCAGTGCTATTTGACGATATGTTGGAGCTGCCTGAATTGCTCACTCTTACCCAACTTATTGATTCAAAGGACGCGGGGTGATAAGGCGGCGTCGCGCATGGCGGCGTGATCTGAATTAGGTCCCATTTGCGAGCTAAATCAACATAAGATGGGCTGAATAGTGCGAAACAAGGGATTAGGTTTATAGTCAATGGCATGGTGCCGCTTCTGCACTTGAGCGGGACACTGCATTGAGGGGTAGCCGCAGTATTCGGGAAATATTGTACGTTAAGACTGAATCTGTCAGATTGAACTTTAAGAATTTATGCGAGTTTTGTCAGAAAACACCGGAACATATCCTATTCTGACGTAATTTTCAGCCCATGCCTGACGTCTTGGTTAAGGTATAATCCAAATAGACAGTTATTTGATTTTACTGAATAACTATAAGCATCGAAATTCAAATGGAATAGAAGAAATGATTAAAATTTGGGGCCGCCGCAATGCCTATAATGTTCAAAAGGTTTTATGGACTTTGGGCGAACTGAAAATTTCTCACCAACATATTGATGCCGGAGGCAGCACTGGTGGACTCGATCATCCTAAATTTATCGAAATGAATCCCAATGGCCGTATTCCTGTGCTTTTAGATAGCGATGTCACCATATGGGAATCCAACAGCATAGTAAGGTATTTATGCGCAACTTACAGCGCTGGATCTTTGTGGGCAGAAGCGCCTGCCGAACGCTCCCTTGCTGAGCGTTGGATGGATTGGGAGTTGGCCTCACTGCAACCAGTCTTTCTAGACTTGTTTTGGAGGTATTACCGCACACCAGAACCGCTAAGAAATCAGGATGCAATACAAAAAGCCAGTCAACGTTGCGAATACTTGTTTTCAATCCTAGACAATCATCTAGGCCTCCACGCTTTTATAGCTGGTGATAGGTTTTCAATGGGTGATATTCCGGTTGCAACTTGTTTATACCGTTACTTTGAAATGGGGCTTGTGACTCCCGCAGTACCCAATATACGTCGCTGGTACAACGATTTAGCGCAACGCAAAGCTTACCGTACACATATTATGACGCCATTTGATGAATTATTTGGTCGGCAATCATTTTGAAGATAGGTCAAGGCTTGAGCGAAGATTACTATACTAAAGACGGTGCGGTTGGTTCGAACTAATCAATTCCAATCAATTTGGCTCAAGTGCGTGGCTTAGCGTACGATTTTTTCCGAATTCTGTGGTTACCCCATTGATGCGTATCTCTTTTTATTTTTTAACATTAGGCATGGAGGCAACAATGCATCCGCGACACATCGCGCTGGCCATCTTGGTAGTGGCCATTTGGGGATTCAACTTCGTCGTTATTAAAGTGGGTCTGAAAGAAATTCCGCCCATTCTGCTTTGCGCGCTCAGATTCTTTCTCTCCGCGTTCCCAGCGGTCTTTTTTATCAAACGTCCCGCCGTACCTTTCCGTAGCGTTATAGCCTTCGGACTGGTGATGTTCGCGTCTCAGTTCGCGCTGCTGTTTTCCGGCATGTATGCCGGAACAACGGCCGGCATGGCGTCTTTAGTGCTTCAGGTTCATGTGTTTTTCACGGTTGCATTGGCTGTCGTATTTCTGGCTGAACAACCCTCTGTCTGGCAGATCATTGGCGCCTTGACGGCATTCTCGGGCATCGGGCTGGTTGCCGCCCATACAGGCGGCGAAATCTCGGCGCTGGGCCTGATTTTAATTGTTGCTGCTGCCTCATGGGGTATAGGCAACCTGATTGCCAAGAAGCTCGGTAAAGTCGATATGCTGGCACTGGTGGTTTGGGGAAGCCTGGTTGCCTGGCCGCCGCTTTTGCTGCTGTCGTATCTACTGGAGCAAGACAGCTGGAGCCTTGAAGGCATGGCTCATCTTTCATGGCCCACTATCGGGGCAATCGGCTATATCACCTATCTGTCAACCCTGCTGGGTTTCGCCGTGTGGAGCTGGCTGCTGAGTCACTATCCCGCGGCGACAGTGGCGCCGTTTACGTTGCTGGTGCCGGTATTCGGCTTTACGAGTTCAGCGCTGGCCTTGGGGGAGCCGCTGTATCCGTGGAAGCTAGCCGCCGCCGTTCTGATTATCGCTGGGCTGTGCATCAATCTGGCTGGCGCTCGTATCGCCATGCGCCTCCGTCCGGCATGAGCAACCTGGTACCGGAACCGTCCGAGAAGCCGTATTGGCCAAGTTTGAACAATCAGTTCATGGAAAATCAAATACATATGATCCCGCTTTTGGCTGGCGGGTTTTTTCTACCTCATCATCAGACTACTCAAAGGAGTTGAACGTTATGCGTAAATCGATAGCCCTGCTTGGCGAATATACACCGACATTTCCACCCCATGCTTCAACCGATGCGGCCATCAAGCATGTCCGAAACTTTTTGGATATAAACATAACAGCGGAATGGATTTCAACGGAAGATATTGACCAAAGCCTGTTTGATCGCTATTCCGGCATATGGGTGGCGCCTGGCAGCCCGTACAAGAACATGGAGAAGACGCTATGGGCCATTCGCTATGCGAGGGAAAACAAGATTCCCTGTTTGGGCACTTGTGGCGGGTTTCAGCACATTGTGATTGAATACGCCCGTAATATCCTGGGCTTTAAGGAGGCGCAGCACGCCGAATACGATCCATACGCCTCAAGCCTGTTCATTTCGCAATTGGCTTGTTCACTCGCTGGCCGTGAGATGCAGCTTAGTTTTGTACCGGAATCTCAAGTGAATGTAATTTACGGCAGTTTGTCGGCGAAAGAGCGGTACTACTGCAATTTCGGCGTTAATCCGGATTGCATCCCTCTATTGAAGCAAGGGCCGATGATTATTTCCGGCTCAGATGCCGAGGGTGAAGTGCGCGTCATTGAGTATCCGAATCACCCCTTTTTCATTGGCACATTGTTTGTACCGCAGGAGCGCTCTACACCTGAACAGCCACATCCGCTGATTACAGCTTTCTTAGCGGCTGTAGTAAGTTATTCAGTTTAACATCCCTAGCGTTCAACATTAGCCATCAAAGACCTACATGATCACTTGCTATCTACGTTACATCATTGACCCCTACAAGCTTAAAGAGTTTGAGCATTACGGGAAGTTGTGGATTCCTCTCGTGGAAAAGTTCGGCGGAAAACATCATGGCTATTTTATGCCTTCGGAGGGTGCGAACAATGTTGCGCTGGCTCTGTTTACCTTTCCGAGTTTTGCACGCTATGAGGAATATCGAGTCCAATCGCTTCAGGACCCAGCGTGCCAAGCTGCGTTCGAATACGCCGAACAGACACGTTGTATCCTGAATTATGACCGTAGCTTCTTCCGTCCGGTTTTTGAATGAGCTCAAACGCTATGCATCAATCCGACCGTTCGCATCGCCTTAAACATCCGTTCGGCATCACGGCGTACCTCATCCATTAGTTCATCGAAGAACCAACGTTTGACATCACTAGGGAGACTGAATCATGTTTGACATCCAGAACTACGCGAGCTTTATCGCAGCAATTCTTATTTTTCAGCTGATTCCTGGACCAGGCACACTGGCGATTCTCACGGCCACGGCACGCCACGGTATCGGCGCGGGATTCGGTGCCGTTATGGGTACCTTGCTCGGTGATTTCATATACATGAGCGGAGCGGTTCTCGGCCTGGCCGCCGTGATGCATGCGTACCCGCTTGTGTTCGAGGCACTGCAAGGGGTTGGTGCTGTTTACTTGGGCTGGCTGGGCATTCAGTTGCTCAGGTCGCCTGCTGCCAACGTAGCGAGCACACCCCCACAGAAAAAGAGCAGCTGGCGCTATTTTCAACAGGCCTTCCTGGTCAGCCTCACCAATCCCAAAGTTATTCTGTTCTTTCTGGCCTTCTTCCCGCTGTTCCTGTGTGCGGATGCATCGTCTATTACGCTGGGTGGCCTGATGGCGCATGTTACGCTCATCAGCTTTTTGTATCAGGCAGGCCTCGTGCTCGTTGGCAACGCGTTGGCTCGCAAGCTGTCGCCATTGCCATCGGTGCGTAAAATCGCGGCCCGGCTTGCGGGCGTGGCGCTCATTGGCTTTGGCGTAAAACTGGCGGCAAATAACCGATGAAGTTAGATCCCATCCCTTATTTCACTAGATAAGCCGCTGAATTCGGCATCAAGCATTTTATTACTTATGGCTAGAAATATTGAAATCAAAGCTCGAATTGAAAGCGTCGAATCACTGCAGTCGGTGGTAGCAAAGATCGCGGACGAAGGTCCCATCGAAATACACCAGGACGATACGTTTTTTGCTTGTCCCAACGGCAGGCTGAAACTTCGCGCTTTCTCTGAGCATGATGGACAGCTGATTTTCTATCAGCGCCCAGACGGCGCAGGCCCCAAGGAATCTTTCTATGTCATCTCTCCGACCGCTTCCCCTGATTCAATTCGTCAGGTGTTGTCGCTGGCCTATGGCGAAATTGGACGTGTGCGCAAACACCGCACCTTATTCTTGGCAGGGCGAACGTGAATCCATTTGGATAAAGTGGACGAATTGGGAGACTTTCTGGAACTGGAAGTCGTCCTGGCTGAAGGCGAACCTAACGAAGCCGGTGTATCAGTGGCTCATGAATTGCTGGAAAAGCTAGGTATCTCCCCGCAACAGTTAGTAGAAGAGGCCTATGTGGACCTACTGGCAAAATTGCCCAATAAAGCGATCCTTTCTCCGACTTCTGTCGGCAGGTGAGTTGAAGCGCTAAATACTATAAAGAGACAATCATGAATTCCGCCATCAAAATAACTGTCGGGGCCGAAGCAGGGGCAACTACAGTAGTAACAAAGGAGCTGACCGTGTGCCACTTCCATTCAAACATGCCGGAGGTCTATGCGACTCCCTGCATGATCCACTTGATGGAAATCGCGGCAAGTAACGCCGTCCAGCCTTACCTGCCAGCCGGGTGGGTCTCTGTTGGCGTCGACGTCAATATACGTCACTTGGCGCCTACGCCAGTTGGCCGCACCGTTACCGCATATGCTAGAGTTACCAAAGTCACGCACAAGCTAATTGAGTTCGAAGTGCTGGCGCACGACGGCAAAAATCTAATTGGGAAAGGTACACATTCCCGTGCACCAGTCAACCTTGCGCGCTTCGAACAAACCCTTTCAGGTCTCTCTGCATAAACGTAGCATATAATCCTATGGCCAAACGGAACTGTGCGAAAAGCCACGCAGCTCAGTTAGCCTCACCTTAGGATTTGGCTAAAAATGACTTCCTGAAATCAGAATCTTGCATAGGATATGCTGACCAAAAGTAGGCGTTCCAGGCGGCGAAGCGAAGCGCATCGCTCGCGAACGATGCGCCTCCTGTCGTCGGCACATCCTATGTTTAAACAGGGAAATTATTGACGACCAAATCCTTAGCAATGTCAAGATGGAATAAATGACATTGAATCGGTTTGTTTTTATCAATATTTCTATACGCGCAGGCAATAAAATAACACCGAGATCGGCAAATCAGTATGCCATTTTATAGTGTTGTGCCCAGGTATCGTTCAATTACTCCAGTCGTTGTCAATCCTCTTTGTGCAATCGGCTCTCGAGCTCTTCCCAGCAAGCAAGAAGATCGATTCGGGAAATGATGCCAACCAGTTTTCCCGCTTCCACTACCGGCAGTGATGTCACCTGATACTCCACCATCAGCCGGGCGGCTTCGAACAAGCGCATGCCTGGTTCAACGCTGTACACATCCTTACTCATTATCTCTGCAGCTGTACGGCCATCGGCTTTGCCGGGCTGAGGATCTTTAGGGGCAAAATAGGAAACCCAGAAATTCTCCTTCCAGATGGATTCGCGCGGTTTGAGCCGTTCGTCTAGTCCTCGGTCAATTAGATCCTCGGCTGTGACGATACCGAGCAACAAGCCTTCGACATCAACGACGGGAACGCCATTGATGCGATTGGCTATCAGTAGGTCCGCCACCTCTTTAACCGGCGTTTCCGGCTGAACGGTAATGGGTTTGGGGGTCATAAAGTCTCGGATTAACATGAGCAGTTTCCTCGGCTTGTAAATTGATGAGCCTGCGTAGCAGTGTATACGCCTGCCGGCTCTCTCGTAACAGCGGCCCAACCGGATAGTGCCGGGCATAGCGTCGATTTCACTCAATTCATATAGCATGCTGGCTCAGCGATAACGGTTGGCCTCTGACGCGGCGTCACTTATGCAAGATGCTCCAGGTCCAAGGCCCCACTTCACGGTGATAAACGCCGATTGCATCTAACAGCGACAAGGTTTGTCCGGTGGGGGCGGCATTCATTGCCATAAATGCTTGCTAGCCATACGGATATAAAGTTTCGCCCCCCCTGTGACCCGGTTTGAATGGACAGGACGCTTTTCAGCTCAGACAGCGCCGGTTCTAAAAAGACTCCAAACGTTTATACACGATTGCGTCAAGAGACCATAATCCAGTCAGTTTCGGCTTCATTGCATTTCCGCTGAATGCAAAAAGTTCCGTGCTATAATGGCGAACTTTAACTTACTATTTATAAGGTTTTAACCATGCAATTTACTCGGTTTTCTGTTTGCGCTCTGATGTTCTTGTCTTTTTCCGCGAATGCGGACGTTCCATTGACTCAGTCCGATCTGATCGGCAGCTGGCAAATCGACAAGGAATCAGTTGATCGCGAAGGTACCAAGTCAAGAAGCTTGAACACTGTTTGGACCTTCAGGGCAGATGGTACGATGGAAGGCATTTCCCAGGAATCGGATGCCCACGCACGGATCGATCAGCTGCGCGCAGTACTCAATTATTCCGTCGAAGACGGTAAACTGGTCAAGCAAGCCGCTCCCGGCCGCTCCAGAATGGAAACCTGCACTGCAGTTGAAAAAGAAAACAACAAAATGATTCTTAAATGCCAATCGGCTTATTTTTTCATGACAAAAAAATAATCAGCCGGCAGGTGATCAAGGCAAATGCCTCATCGCTACATAGTGATTGACGCATTTGCCGAAAGACTTAATAAACGTTTTGCCCACATCAATACCGGTGGCGGAGATTTAGCTCGACGGTAAGCGTATTATCGGCGATTTGCTCCCACCCATCCGGCTTTTTACCCTGACGGAAAATCTGTTTATCATTCAGGCGTATTTTTGTTTATCATCGCGCTGATTGCTGATTAAATGCATCTATCCAGCAGAAGCGAGAACGATCTGTTTGTCTTCCCATTATTCCGGTTCTGAACATCTTTCAGGCTCCATCGAGCGCGTCACCTTCCACAGCGAGGCCTCCGGCTTCTGCGTGCTGCGCGTCAAGGTCAAAGGCAACCGTGACCCGGTGACGGTCATTGGCTCGGCCGCCAGCGTATCGGCCGGCGAATTCATCGAGTGCCTGGGCGTGTGGATCAACGACCGGCAGCACGGCTTGCAATTCAAGGCCAAAGAGCTGAAGGTCGTGCCGCCGACCACGTTGGAGGGCATTGAAAAATACCTCGGATCGGGTATGGTCAAAGGCATCGGGCCGCACTTCGCCAAGAAGCTGGTTAAGGCCTTCGGCATCGATGTGTTCGACGTGATCGAGCAAACACCCGAACGTTTGCGGGAACTGCCGGGTATCGGCAGGAAGCGTCAGGAGCAAGTCACGAATGCCTGGTCGGAACAGAAAGCCATCCGCGAGATCATGGTGTTCCTGCAATCGCACGGCGTCGGCACGTCCCGTTCCGTCAGGATTTATAAAACCTACGGTGACGAGGCCATCGCCAAGGTACAGGAAAATCCCTACCGGCTGGCGCTGGATATTCACGGCATCGGTTTCAGGACCGCCGACACGCTGGCGCAAAAACTGGGCATCGGCACGCAGTCCCTGATCCGGGCGCAAGCCGGCGTGCGGCACGTGCTGCAGGAATGGTCCGGCGAGGGGCATTGCGCCGCATTCCGGTATCAGCTGATCGAGATGGCCGTCAGGCTGCTGGAGATCCCCGCTGACATTATCGAGCAGGCGATTGGCGAAGAATTGACCGAGGAAAACCTGGTGTCCGAGATCATAGATGGACAGGAGGCCTTGTTTTTGACGCCGCTGTACCGGGCCGAGATCGGCTGTGCCACGCATTTGCTGCGCCTGAAAGAGGGCAGGCCGCCGTGGGGCGATATCGATGCCGGCAAGGCCATTCCCTGGGTCGAGGAAAAGACCGGTCTGGCGCTTTCGGAGTCGCAAAAGGCCGCGATCGAGCAAGTGCTGAACAGCAAGGTGTCGGTCATTACCGGCGGCCCCGGCGTCGGCAAGACCACGCTGGTCAACAGCATTCTCAAAATTCTCAGAGCCAAGCGCATCAATATCGGCCTGTGCGCCCCGACCGGCCGGGCGGCCAAGCGCCTGGCCGAATCGACTGGCCTGGAAGCCAGAACCGTGCATCGCTTGCTGGAGTTCGACCCCCAGGCTTTTGCCTTCAAGCACAATGACGACAATCCGCTCGCTATCGACTTGCTGGTGATCGACGAGGCCTCGATGATGGACGTGGTGCTGACGAACCAGCTGCTGAAAGCCATACCGACTCACGCCGCCATGCTGATCGTCGGCGATGTCGATCAATTGCCGTCGGTCGGCCCCGGCGCCGTGCTGGCCGACATCATCGATTCCAGACAAATCACTACCGTGCGCCTGACCGAAATCTTCCGCCAGGCGGCAACTTCCAAAATCATCGTCAATGCCCACAAGATCAATCAGGGGCTGGTGCCATCAGCCGAGAAAGCCGATGGCTTGTCGGACTTTTACTGTCTTCATGCCGAAACGCCTGAAGAAGTCTTCGCCAAGCTGATCCAGGTCGTGACCGAACGCATCCCGAAGCGCTTCGGTCTCGATCCGATCGACGACATCCAGGTGCTGACGCCGATGAACCGCGGCGGCCTGGGCGCCCGCTCGCTCAATGTCGAGCTGCAAGCCCGTCTGAACGGCCATAGCGAGCCGAAGATCAGTCGGTACGGCTCCACTTATGCGCCCGGCGACAAGGTGATCCAGAATGTCAATAACTACGACAAGGACGTGTTCAACGGCGACATCGGCCGCATAAAGCGCATCGATCCGGAGGAAAGCCGGCTGTCTATCCGCTTCGATGACCGGGACGTGGACTATGAGTTCAGCGAGCTGGACGAAATAGCGCTGGCCTATGCCACCAGCATCCACAAAAGCCAGGGTTCCGAGTATCCGGTCGTGGTCATGCCGCTGGCCATGCAGCACTACACCTTGCTGGAGCGGAATCTGGTTTACACGGGCGTGACGCGCGGCAAGCAGTTGGTAGTGATCATAACGCAGCCGAAAGCCTTGGGGATGGCGGTCAGGACGCAAAAATCGGGGCGGCGGCTGACCCATCTGGCCGGGCGGTTAAGGCAGGCAGCCAGCGCGGCCTGAGGTAATACCGTGACGCAGTCCTGGTTCAGGCCGGGATGCGGCGTGGTGCTTTCAAGGAGACTGAAACGGCACATCGAAAACCGGATGGTCTGATGCGCTGATTCGTTTCTGGACTTCAGCAGGTTCCGCATCTTGATTCAGTCTTCATCCAACTCCACCCAATCAATTTGTTTTTCGACGATAGTGCTTAATTCCAACGGGGTCAGCGATGCGGTCATCTTCAGCTCCGAGCTGATCTGTTCCAACTGTTCCAAATGCGACACCAACTCGAATAAATCGGTTTGATTGGTATTTTTCTTACGTTTCCTCATGTTTTCGTATCAAAACCCGCTGATATAAATGAATAGTAAAAGTGAAAAATGCGCCGCCGTTTTACGGCACGAGCATTTTTTTGTTCCATTTTATCCTGTTGCAGGGCGGGTGCAATTTAGACTTGGTCTTTGTCTGCTTTTTTATGAAATATCGGGGTGCGGAAGGTAGCCCGGTCAGGATGGTAGTCGCTGTTCCTAACGGGGTAATGGGAAAACAGATTCGACGCGAAAAACCTAAGCTTCTGATATGCAGGAAGAGGTTTTCAACGCGGGTATGTTTGGCAAGAGGCTTTTGCCTAGGAGATCATCATTATGATGGACTATGGCAATGCCTTCTTCGATGTCAGCAATCAATAAGATTTGCCCTAAGAATGGATGGTAACAGCGAGCGATAATCATTTCCGTATGTTCAACTCGTTCTGATTGCTCCCGGGATTCCAGATAAAGTTGATTAAACTGATCCAGGGTTAGTTTTTCAATACTCAACGATTGGCCTAAATAATTGAACTAAAAATAACCCTGATATTGATCCGGTAATATTAAAATACACTTAAAAAATCATTAAAAAACGCTCAATAAAAAAATTGAGACGCCCGTCACGCTGGATAAGCGGTCACATCGAAAGTGGTCAGTGCCAAAATGCCCGATCGCAGCTGCTCTAACCGATTGTTAAGGCCTTGTTTCCCCTTGCCAGGCAAAATTCAACATGTCTGTGATTCCCTTCAGGCCGTACCGAAATTTGAACTGCGAAAGGCGGTGCTTACGCGCGGGACTGAAGTGAGTTTTGTAACCTTCTGATTTTATGTAATTAAGAGGTGATGCTATAACTCAGCTATACTGAAAAGCGGATGTATGAAAAATAACAAATTTTTCCAGGAGAGCATTATGAATTGGTATCTTGACGTGGTGAAGAATAAATATGCCGTGTTTACCGGGCGGGCACAGCGACAGGAGTTCTGGTATTTCATTCTGTTTTATTTTCTCATCTATTTTGCCTTGTCCGTCATTGATCAAGTAACGGGGACGTTTGATGAGGAGACAGGCACCGGTTTACTCAGCGGCCTGTTTATGCTGGCCATGCTGGTTCCATCTCTAGCCGTGGGCGCGAGAAGACTGCATGATATTGGCCGCAGCGGCTGGTGGCAATTGCTTATGCTGATTCCGATTATCGGCGGCCTGATTCTGATTTTCTTTTTTGTCCAGGACAGTCAGCCTGGTGACAATCAATACGGGTCGAATCCCAAGCTCGGTTAAAAGCCGTCCAGACGTGATGCCGCGAGTTGCAATTACCGTTTGTCGCAACCGCGGCACTTCCCCGTCAATTGCTTTTTTCCAGCGCGACAGTTGACTCCCAGCCTCCGCCCAGGGCCTTGTAAAGCGCCGCCAGCGCCGTTGCCGTGGCGGTTTCGCTCTGAGCCAGCTGGCTCTGGTCCTCCAGTAAACGCAATTCAGTGTCCAGTACGGTCAGGAAATCGGCCACGCCTTCCTCGAAGCGCAGGTGAGCCAATTCATGGGCTCTTTCGCTGGCTTTGGCGGCTGTAGCGAGCAATGCCTGCCGGGCCCGCTCGCGATTGTAGTTGACCAGCGCGTTTTCCGTTTCCTCCAAAGCGTTCAGCACAGTTTGCTCGTACTGGGCCAGACTGGCCTCGGCGCTGGCATCGGCGGCCTTGATGCGGGCATACACACGTCCCAGGTCCAGGGCGGCCCAGCTGATCCGGGGGCCTACGGAATAGGTGTCCGAACCCGCCGCGCCGACGCCTGACAGTGTGGTGGCTTCCAGGGATATGGTGCCGACAAATGTCACGCGCGGAAAAAGATCGGCCGTGGCGACGCCGATGCGGGCGGTGGCGGCGGCCAGCGTGCGTTCGGCAATGCGGATGTCGGAGCGGCGCCGCAGCAGTTCGGCGGGACTGCCGATCTGAATGGTCTCTGGAATTTTGGGCATCGGCGCCGGCTGTTCCAGCTCCCTGACCAGCGCATCCGGCAATTGGCCGGTCAACACGCCGAGCCGATGAATAGCCTGGTAGATAGCGTTTTCCAGCGGCGGGATGGTCGCCCGGGTGGAGTCGAGCTGGGCTACGGCCCTTGAGGTATCGAGTTCCGTGCCGCGTCCGCTGTCGAGCCGAACGCGTGTGATTTCCAGGGTTTGCGCCTGGTTTTCGGCGTTCTTTTTGGCCACGGCCAGCTGGTTTTGCAAACCGCGCAATTCGAAGTAATTTCGGGCCACTTCGGCGATCAGGGTGACGCTGAGATCGCGCAGACTGGCTTCCTGCGCCTCGACTTCATCGCTGCTCGCTTCGACGTTGCGCCGTACGCGGCCAAAGAAATCGACTTCCCAGAAAGCATCGAAGCCGATATTGTAGAGTTTCAGCTGACGCGGTGCATAACTCAGGTTGTTTAATGCGCCTCTACTGCGTTTCTGCTCGGTGTAATTGGCGTGCGAGCTTACGATGGGGGCCAGATTCAGCCCCGCTTCCAGGTAGAGCGCTCGTGCCTCGCGCAGATTGGCGCGGGCTGTTTCAAGGTCGCGGTTATGCTGAATGGTCTGATCGACCAGCGCCGTCAGTTGCCGGTCATCGAACAGCGTCCACCAATTTACTTCCACGCCTTGCCCGGAGAATTCAGGATGGACGGCATGGGTGAAGGCCTGGGGCGCGTCGGTCGCGGGCATTTCGTAGTCCGGGCCGACTGCGCAGGCGCTCAGCAGCGTAGCGCCCAGCAATGTCATGACGGTGCGGAAGTGAGTTCTGTGCTGGATCATAGGTCGTTACCGGATGAGGGCTCTTGGGGCAGTATATGGCTGGTCTTGGGACGGGCCGGCCGCAGGCGCTGCGCCAAGGCCTGTACGGTCACATAGAAGACCGGCGTCAGCAGCAGGCCGAAAAAGGTCACGCCGATCATGCCGCTGAACACGGCCGTGCCCAGCAGGCGCCGTGATTCGGCGCCCGCGCCTTCAGCGACCACCAGCGGAAACACGCCCATGATGAAGGCGAACGAAGTCATCAAAATAGGGCGCAATCGGACCCGGGAGGCTTCCACGGCGGCCTCGAAGCGGTTGAGACCGCTTTCCTGCCGCTGCTTGGCGAATTCCACGATCAAAATCGCGTTCTTGCTGGCCAGGCCCACCAGTACGATAAAGCCGATCTGCGTCAGAATGTTGTTGTCCATGTTGCTGAGCCATATGCCGGTCATCGACGACAGAATGCACATCGGCACGATCAGGATGACCGCAAACGGCAAGGACCAGCTTTCGTACTGGGCCGCCAGCGCCAGGAATACAAAGATGACGCTGAGCGGGAAAACCAGCAGGGCCACGTTTCCGGCCAATACCTGCTGCAGGCTGAGCTCGGTCCATTCGAAGTCGAATCCCGGCGGCAGTTCCGCATCCATCAGCCTGGTCATGATGTCGATGGCCTGCCCGGAGCTGACCCCCGGCAACGTGCCGCCATTGATTTCCGCCGATGGGTACATGTTGTAGCGGGTAATCTTGTCGGGTCCGGTCATTTCCTTGACATCGACCAGCGAGCCTAGCGGCACCATGCCGCCTTGCAGGTTGCGCGTCTTCAATTCCGCGATGTCGCCGGGCTTCATGCGGAACTCGGAGTCGGCCTGCGCCATGACCTGATAAGTCCGCCCGAAGCGGTTGAAGTCATTGACATAGAGCGAGCCCAGATAGATCTGCAGGGTATCAAACACTTCCTTCAGGGGCACATCCATGGATTTGGCGCGCGTGCGGTCGACATCCAGGAACAATTGCGGCACGCCGGACCGGAAGGTCGTGAATAATCCCACCAGGCCGGGCTGCTGATTGCCCTGGGCGATCATTTCCGTAGTCGCGCGTTGCAATTCCTCGATGCCGGCATCGGTTCGGTCCTGGATCTGCAGTTTGAAGCCTCCCACCGAACCCATGCCCCGGATAGGCGGCGGCGCGAACACGGCGATATGGGCATCTTCGACCTGGGCCAGACGCTGCTGGAGGTTTTTGATGACGGCGTCGGCATGCAGGTTCTCGTGACCGGCGCGCTGTTCGAAATCATCGAGCCGGGCGAACATGGTGGCGACGTTGGACTGGCTGGAGCCGCTCAGGATCGAAAAACCGGCGTAGGCGTTCAAGTGTTTGACGCCTTCGGTATTCAGAATGATATCCGTGGCCTGCCGGACCACGGCCTGGGTGCGCGCCAGCGAAGCCGCATCGGGCAGTTGCGCGTACATGATCAGGTAGCCTTGGTCCTGCTGCGGGATGAAGCCGGTCGGGACTTTTTCGAAAGCCAGGAAATTCAGCCCGTTCAGTCCGACGTAAAGCACCAGCACGACCGCGGTCGTGCGGATCAGCCGGCCGACCAGACGCGAATAGCCTTCGCTGAAGCGGTCAAAAAACTTGTTGAAGCCGTTGAAGAACCAGCCCAGCAGGCGATCGATCACCCGTGTAAGTCTGTCTTTGTTGCCATGCGCCCGATCCAGCAGCAATGCGCACAACGCCGGGCTCAGGGTCAGCGAGTTGAAGGTCGATATGACCGTGGAAATGGCGATGGTCAGCGCGAACTGTTTGTAGAAAGCGCCCGACACGCCGGTGATAAAAGCGGTCGGCACGAATACCGCGACCAATACCAGAGATGTGGCGATGATCGGGCCTACGACCTCGTCCATGGCCTTGCGCGTGGCGTCCCGGGCCGACAGGCCCATGGCGATGTGGCGCTCGACGTTCTCGACCACGACGATGGCGTCGTCCACGACGATGCCGATGGCGAGGACCAGGCCGAACAACGACAACGTGTTCAGGGACAGGCCCATGGCCGCCATGACGGCAAACGTACCAATCAACGAGACCGGTACGGCGAGCAACGGGATGATCGTCGCGCGCCAGTTCTGCAGGAAGATCACGACCACGACCACGACCAGCAGTATGGCTTCGAACAGCGTCATGACCACCGCATTGATGGATTGCTGAATGAAGACAACGGTGTCGTAGACCATATTGTATTCAAGGCCTTCGGGGAAGCGCGTCTTCAGTCTTTCCATGGCCTCGACGACCGCTTCCTTGGTGTCCAGGGCATTGGAGCCCGGCAACTGGAAAAGGGCGAGGCCGACGGTGGGTTCGCCGTCCAGGAACAAGCCCGAGTTGTAGTCCTTGGCGCCCAGTTCGATGCGGGCCACGTCCTTAAGCCGCGTCACCTGTCCGTCGGCACCTTGCTTGATTACGATGTCGGCGAACTGCTCGGCCTCCATGAGCCGCCCCAGCGTGCTGACCGTGTATTGAAAGTCGGTATTTTCCTTCGACGGCTGTTGGCCGACCACGCCGGCCGCGACCTGGATATTCTGCTCACGGATGGCGTTGACCACATCGCTGGCGGTCAGGTTGCGCGCCGCCACCTGTTCGGGATTCAGCCAGAGCCGCATGCTGTAGTCGCGGGCGCCGAACACCAGGATTTCACCGACGCCGGGCAGACGTGCCAGGGTATCCTTGATTTGCAGCAGCGCGTAGTTGCTCAGATAAACGCTGTCGTAGCGCTTGTCGGGAGAGATCAGGTTGACAACCAGACTCAAGTCCGGGCTGCGCTTTTTGACGCTGATGCCTTGCCGCCGGACTTCTTCCGGCAGCTTGGGTTCAGCCAGCGCCACGCGGTTCTGTACCAGCACCTGGGCCTTGTCCAGGTCCGCGCCTGGCTTGAAGGTGACCGTAAGAGCCATGTTGCCGCTGTTGGTGGATTGCGAGGACATGTACAGCATGTCCTCGACGCCGTTGACTTCCTGCTCTATGGGCGTCGCCACGGTTTCGGCCACCACCTGGGCGTTGGCGCCCGGGTAGGTGGTGCTGATGACCACGGTGGGCGGTGCGATTTCCGGGTATTGGGCAACAGGCAGGGCGATCAGCGCCAGGCCGCCGACCAATACGATCAGGATAGACAAGACCGACGCGAAGATCGGCCGATCGATAAAAAAGTGGGTGAAGCGATTCATGGTTTATTGCTCTTTAATACGGGGCGGCGAGCGAGAGGCGTTCCGGATTCACCTTAATGCCTGGTCTGAGTTTTTGCAGGCCTTCGATAACGACCCATTCTTCGGGCTTGACCCCTTCCTTGATCACGCGAGACTGGCCAATGTGAGCCCCCAGGGTCACTGGACGGTATTCGACCTGATTATCTTGATTGACGACCCAGACGAAGCGTTGCGCCTGATCCGTGGCGATGGCCCGATCAGGCAACAGAATAGCCGGGTAGGGGGTGCTGCCGCGCACACGCATGCGCGCGAAAAAGCCGGGACTCAGCAAGTCATCCGTGTTGGGGAACACGCCGCGCAACGTTACCGTGCCGGTGGCAGTGTCTTCGCGCGGCGAAATGTAATCGAGCGTGCCCTGATGCGGGAAATCATCCTCGTCCGCCACGGCCAGCCGCACAGGCGTTTGCCCGGCGCCGATATGCTGGCCCAGGCGGCGATACTTCAGCACCGAGCGCTCATCCGCGTCCACGTAGACATAAACCGGGTCGGTAGAGACGATGAAAGTCAGCCGGGTGGCATCGGCGCCGCCGCCGTTGACCAGGTTGCCCTCGGTGATCAGTTCACGGCCGATGCGTCCGTCTATCGGCGCGCGCACCTTGGTGTAATCCAGGTTCAGCCGGGCTGTATAAACATTGGCTTCCGCGGACTGAACCGCCGCCACGGCCTCGCGCAAGCCTTTGCTGCGGGCGTCGTGCTCTTCTTCGGAAATCGCTTTGGCGCGGAACAGGCGTTTAGCCCGTTCCAGGTCGTTCTTGGCCAGTTCGTGCTTGGCCCTGGCCCGTTCCAGTTCCGCTTCGGCATAGTTCAGTTGGGCTTTGAAGGGCTTGGGGTCGATCAGGAATAACAGGTCGCCTTTCTTTACCTTTTCCCCGGCCTTGAAATTGACTTTCTCAAGATAGCCGCTGACTCGTGCGCGCACATCCACTGAACTGACGGCTTCGATGCGGCCTGTGTATTCGTCCCATTCGGTAACATCCTGAGCCAACGGTTGGGCGATTTTGACATTGGGCGCCTGGCCCTGCGCCATTTGGGCTTCCGGTCCGTTTTGCTCACCGCATCCGGCCATTGCCGCCAAGGCGACGAAGGCTAGCAGGCCTTGCCACATGCGTTGCATTGATCTTTTTGGCGGGCCTGATCGATGGATGACAGTCGACATGCGCATTGCTTTTTTCATCCCTTTTGCACCTTGTTCTTGAAAGGAAAAATAAATGGTAAAAAATATTACCGTTTAATTTACGGTATGATCGTTGCCCGAGTCAACAAAGTTTTAAGAGTGCACACATGATTAAATGCGGACGGCCACGCAAGGGCGAGGAATCCCAGAGTCGAGATCGATTATTGGATTCCGCCCTCAGGCTTTTTTTGGAACATGGTTATGGAAGTGTGAGTCTGGAAACCGTTGCCAAGGATGCGCATGTGTCAATGCGCACCATTTACAATCAATTCGGCGGCAAGGCCGGATTGTTCGGCGCCGTCATAAAGCGTTGCAGCGATCCGTTTGTGACTGTGCTGTTGGAGGATGGGATCCTGGAAGGTCAGCCGGAGGACGCTTTAGCCGCCTTCGCCAGTCAGTTTCTGTACGGCATCACGCGACCCGATGCGGTACGCATACGCGCCATATTGATCGGTGAATCGCTAAAGTTTCCCGATCTCGCCATGCAATTCTATGAACAAGGGCCGCAGCGCACATTGGATCATCTCAGGCAATTTTTTGCCCGCCATCAACGGCTTGGCTATTTCGCCATCATGGATCCCCATTTTCTCGCCGAGCAGTTCCTGGGCGCATTGCGCGGTGAACGGATTCTGAAACTGCAGCTGGGTTTAGAGCCTACACCTGATGAGGCACAAATCAATACATGGGCGCGGCAGGTTACGACTTTATTTCTGCAGGGCTGCCTGACCGTCAGGCGGGAAAAATAGTTTACGCCTTCAGTATTACTGGATTTGAATAGCCCGAAGGCCGTGTCGGCATAAGAGGCAAGACTGAAAAGAAAAATCTCCCAAGGCAGGATGCCCTGGGAGTCATCCAATGACTACTTTGAAAAGTAGTCCAGATGGAGCACGTTAAGGGGAAAAACTCAATAATTAGATTCGTTTGGCGTTTTTTAGTTTAAGGTTCATGGCCAACACTGTTGGCAACAGCCGTAGATGCAAGCAACGTGGATGAGATTATGCAGTCGCCCGAAACAATCCCGAAAAACTCCGTTACCAAATCACTCCAGTAACAAATAGCCTTGGATGCTTCGTTCATTCTCAGTCCTTTTATATACGGTCAGAATCTGTTTTTGAAAGTCTTGATGCGACTATACGGATAGATTGGATAATTAACAATGAGCCAAAAAGAACATGGATCGTTTCTTTTATTGCAGTAGTCGTGCGATAAACATTAATGCCTTTAGAGTAGATCGGTTTTATTCGGGCGATGAAATCAATGCCAAACAGTCTGGTCTAATTTTTTGACATTACCCCATTTGCGCACAGACGGTTTTCTATCCTGTTTACCGCGCTAGAAAAAACGATATCGGGCGGATTGTCATTAGTTATTTTCAGAACTGATTTGCAATATAAAGGTAGGTGCCGAATCGACATGATGGATTCGCCGAGAACATTTGCATCCTTGGTCAAGCAGCATTCCTATAAAGGCAAAAAGGCAGCCCCATTGTGCAGCTTTTCATTTTTTCTCGGGGCCGGTTTTCCTAAATCGTGGGATGAAAGATTTCCGCTGGAAAACCAGTTGTTCGAATTCAAGTATCAGGAATGGAACCCGTGCGGCAGGGCTTTGGAGCAGTTTCTTATGCTCAATAACTACCAAACCCACAAACTGGATATTTCTCCCGAGCTTTTTAAGGATATAGTTTATCAGATAGGCATGATGAAAAAATATGCCTCTGTCAGGTCCAGATATCTTGATGAACAGAATATCGCTATCGTCGAAAACGAGCTCAAGGCGCTGATCGTTAAGAAATTTAAAAACACGGCGCCTTTATATGCTTTCAATCAGGATCTGAACAAGATTTGTTTTGATGCCCCATTAACCGATGAACAGGATACTATCCAGCAGCTCTTCTTACGGCTGTTCAAGGACTCTGACGGCGCCGAACGGTTGCCCGAAGGCATCCGGCCGCACTTTATTACCACCAACTATGATGCCGCTATTGAGGCCATTCTGGACAATTGTGCCGGATCGAATGGTTCGTTTCTGCGCTATACCTATCGGGGGATTACGCCGAGACAGTGTTCCGGTGAAAACAGCGGTACGGCGATACACGTTCATGGACTGGTCAATAATCTGCTAAAAATCAACGGCGGCTTTGAGATTTATGAAACAGCTGCCGGCTACGAATTTGACTACAGCGAAAGAGACTTTCACAGCTTGAAATTAAATCCGCCGCAGATCATGCTGCCCTCGCATGAGCAGGATTATCAGCAAAAATATTTTCAGGCCATCTTTCCCAAAGCGATCCGGCTACTGCAGGAGTCGATCGTGTTAGTCATCGTCGGCTACAGCCTGCCGGAAGAAGACGCGTTGGTGCGGTTGATGCTCAAGCAGTTCGCGGAAGACCGCAGCGACGGTTATAACAAGACAGTGTTCTACATCGATCTGGCTATCGACGATACGCAAATAGGCCGCATCAATGAAATCTTCCACCATACCGGCGAACGAAAAGGCTTAACCGTTATTTCTTATACCGGCAAGTTCTCCGCCTGGGCAAAAGCGGTATTGGAGGCTCTGGATTGATCAACTGAATGGGCCGATGCCGAGGCCGCGCCATCGATCGCATTCGTGCGCACAATACCGGGCTTATTTTTATCCGCCCGCATTTAAAGATGCCTGCAATTTGCCATTAATTGAATATTCGTTATATAACATTCGGTTATTCCATGCAGACCGGATGTCGCGAAATAGCTAATGAAAAGATTTTTTTTATTGATGATCAAGCTTTGGCGGCAACAGCTGAAGCTCTACTTTGCCGCTGCGATTGTTGGGGCATTAATCGGCATTTTCATTTTGGCGCCGAGCTACGACTATATCAATTCGCACGAGCGGGCGGCCGATCCCGTCTCGTCCATTGAATATGTCCTGAGTCAAGTCAAGGACATGCTGATGGGGCGGGTGGCGCCGAATAATCTTATCGTATTCTATGCGGAAATCGGCGCAATGTTGGGCTTGTTATCCCTGGGGCTATACAGGGTCTTGCATCAGCGCTTATTACGCATCGAACAATTAAAATTGGAGCTTGATAAGGATTTGCCTTCGATTATCAGGCAAGGGGAGGGCCCGTTGCTGGAATTCAAGTCTTCATTTCGCTGGGATATGGCGGAGTCGCGCATTAACCGGGCTCTTGAAGGTGTGGTGTTGAAAACCCTGGCCGGTTTTTTGAATAGTCATGAGGGCGGCACATTGCTGATCGGCATTGCCGATAACGGTGAAGTGGTTGGCCTTGAAAAAGATTATCAAACGCTTAAAAGACAGGATCAGGATGGCTTCGAACAAACTATCATGACGGCCATTTCGACGAATCTGGGCGCCGATCTTTGTTCTTTCGTGCATGTTTTATTTCATGTCATTGACGGCAAGGAAGTTTGCCGCCTTATCGTTTCGCCTTCTATCAGGCCCGTGTTCTTTAACCAGGGCAACACGCCAAAATTTTATGTCAGAACTGGCGGCGGCACGCGCGATCTGAATATTCAGGAGGCATTGGGCTATATTTCCGGCAGATGGAAGCATGCGCAATGATTCAACCTCCTTGGCGTTTCTTATGGCTAACGCTCATTATTTAGAAAAAAAGTCCACTTCATCGGGTTTGGCATAATCGACGCCGACGCTGATCACGAAGCTCGAGACCTCTTCAATATTCATGTTTGACTTGACGACCTTGTCCTTGTGAACCATGACGGTAAAGCCGGAGGTGGGGTTGGGGGAGGTTGGAATATACAAAACATAGCTGTCATTTATACGATTGGTGACATAAGCCGGCACCCACATGCCGTCTTTAGGGTACTCGACATAAACAATTTCACGGACTTGAGGGTCTTTGGTCGTGAAAAACAACCGGATCAGCTTTCTTGTGACCCGATAAATGCTGCCGATAATGGGGATACGCTGGATCAGTCCTTCCAGATAATACAGCAAATGCGCTCTGTCATGCTTGAGCAGTTTGCCGAAATAAGCCAGTAACGCGATGGCCACCATAAACAAAGCAATGGTCACCAGCGGGTTTTCGTATTGGCCATGGACGAGTAATACAAAGTCCGCCAATAAATGTTCAACATAGATAACAATCTGAAATACTAGGGCTATCGGGAGAAACGCGGCCACGCCGATCAGTACGTAATCTATCAACAGTTTAAGTTTGTCTTTCATGGTTGTTTCCTTATTTACCGTTATAATGAAGCGCTTTTTCATCTTAACGCTATTGTCAATTATGGGCTATACCATCTAGGTTTTTGTCAATCATAAACCGGTATTTGGATTTCATGCGGTCTTTATTATCCCAGACAAGTTTCCGCAAGAGGACAGAAACTTCATTGCGCATTTTTTTAGTCCGGTTCAGATTTTGCATGGTGTTATGAAATATCTTCATCCTGCTAACCCCCCAGAGTCAACGCAACCAAGGCATTTGCCTTGCAAACCATTCTGAGTATCACCGGGCTTGCCGGACAGGTAAAGATAGCCGGCATCATCGCGGCGGCAATAACAGGTAAAAATCCATCGCTGTGCTCTGCGGGCATAGCGCAAGGGTATGTCTATGCAGTAGAGCGATGCTTGTCATGTTCGGAAGACGACTGTGCCATTTTAATTGCTGGCCTGGGTCTGCCTTGTGGTCAGGAGTTCCGATCAGGCTACGGCTGTTTAGCGATGAGGTATATAATTTTTGACGACTCATCCGTTTGGCCGCACAATCATATAATCAGACATGCAAGTGACTGTTTTTGAATAGTTAAAAACAGTCTTGATGTTCTTCACGGATTGCTCCGCGAGGTGTAGAGCCATCACAAGCGAACCATCAGGGAGATCTGGCTCAAACCAAAATGCAGGCTGTTGAATTCAAAACAACTCGCTGCGATTAAAACATTTTTATTAACAATTATTTGTATCACTATTTATTGAAATTATTCGAATATAACAGGATATGTAATACATGATGGAATTAATTTGGGTGGGCTCGGCTTATCTCATCGGCATGATCGCCAATCGTTTATCTTTTCCGCCGCTGGTCGGTTATTTGGCTGCAGGCTATATTCTGCACGCCATGGGCGTGGAATCCGCACAAACCCTGACACATCTGGCGGATATCGGCATCGAGTTACTGCTGTTCACGGTAGGCTTGAAGCTTAAATTAAGTTCCCTTGTGCGGCGCGAAGTGTTAAGCGTCGGCGGCTTGCATTTAGCGCTGGTAACCGGTTTTTCCGGCTTTGTTTTTCTGCTGCTGGGAGAACAGATGACCGGCGGATTGATACTGGGCGCGAGCTTGGCTTTTTCCAGCACCGTGCTTGCGATCAAGGTGCTGGAGGACAATGGCGAGCTTTCTTCCCTGCATGGCCGGGATGTGCTCAGCATTCTGATTTTTCAGGATATCGTAGCGATCGTGTTGCTGGCTTTTGCCGACGGCAGACAGCCCTCGTATTGGGCCTTCGCGCTATTGCTTGTGCCGTTGCTGCGTCCGCTGGCGCATCGCTTGCTCACATATACCCGTGCTAATGAGCTAAAGCTGCTGTTGGGTGTCTCTCTGGCACTCGCCGGAGGGGTAACATCTGAAAACGTCGGCATTTCACCCGATATCGGTGCCTTGCTGATGGGCGTGATGCTGTCTGCTCACCCTGAAATCGACGAACTTACCAGTAAACTTTGGGGGCTCAAGGAAGTCTTCCTCGTGGCGTTTTTCCTGCAAATCGGTCTGTCCGATCTGCCGAATACCGACCAAGTCATCGACGCGCTTGAATTACTGCTAATCTTGCCGCTGCAGGGACTCTTGTTCTTCGTATTGTTCTTGCTGGCCGGATTACGTGCGCGCACCGCCTTCATTTCATCGCTGGCTTTGATGACCTATAGCGAGTTCGCATTGATCACGACCGGTGCGGTAGTGAAAGCGGGCTTGTTAGCGCCGGAATGGAACGCCACCATCGCCTTGGCCGTAGCCGGATCGCTTGCGGTCGCGGCGCCGTTGAACCGGTATTCGCATCGCCTGTTTTCATGGCTTGAGCCCGTGCTGGTCCGTTTCGAGAAGAAAACCTGGCATCCGGACCGACTTCCCGAGTCCATCGGCGCGGCGGAATGGCTGGTCGTGGGCATGGGCCGTACCGGACTTTCCGCCTATCTGACCCTGCATCGGCAGGAGAGGCGGGTCGTCGGCCTGGATGCCGACCCGACCGTTCTGGAAAGTCTGCTGGCCGAGGGGCGACGCGTAATTTACGGCGATGCCGGCGACCCCGAGCTCTGGTCGGGACTAGCCTTGAACAAGGTCAGAGGCATTATTTTAACGCTGCCTGAATTTGATGCGCGTTGCTGGGCTGTGAGCCAGCTCAGGAAGAATGGCTATTCAGGGCAGATAGGAACAATTTGTTATCATGCCGAAGAGGAAGAGCAATTGGAGCAGCTCGGAGCGAATTTTATTATCCATCCGCTGGTTGAGGCCGGCAATCAGTTGGCCCGGCAAATAGTTGAGTCCCAAGCCGGGTTCAATGCCTTGGGTAATCAGATGACCAAGAGCGCAGCTGCGGGTGATCCCTGCATTGAAACGGCCCCTTGTGCTTTCAGTGAAGAAGCCGTGCCGCTGGAGCAGGAAGGCGCCGAAAAGGTTGTTATCCGGCAAGATTGAGCGAGAGCGAAACAGGAAGCTGTCGAGAATCGCTAGCTTTAGATGTCAGCTCCGTGTGGATCGGCGTTATTTTCTGCTGGTGACGATGGCGGTCAGCCTGGTCGCCTCGCCGCATAGCTGCATGGCTTATTCGCCGATTTCCGGCACGCCATGCGGCGCGAACGTACAGGCAGCGGATTGAATGCCGCTCATCAAGGTAAGGTTGTGCCGATGCTCGTCGGCCAAAACAATATCCAAATTCCACTAAAAAGGAAATCGTACACTTACCGAGTCAAGAGACGGCTTCCGCTGCTGTCTGGGCTTCCTGTCCGGTTGGTTTTTTCAGGCAGAAGAAAAATAAAAATTGACCCGCTGATGAAATTTATATATGGTTATCCATATATTTATAACTGAAATCCCCATGATGACACCAGCTCAATTTTTTAAATCCCTGTCTGACGATACGCGCTTGCGCTGTGTGACGTTGCTGCAAAAAGAGGGAAAGCTCTGCGTTTGCGAGCTGACAGCGGCGCTGGGTTTGTCCCAACCCAAAATTTCGCGGCATCTGGCGCAATTGCGTCAATGCGGTCTGTTGCAGGACAGCCGCGAGGGGCAGTGGGTTTATTACCAGATCAATCCGAAACTGCCTGACTGGGCGTTTCCGATTCTGGAAAACGCGCTAATGGCTGTCAATAAAAACGGCCAGTTTGAAAAGGACCTCGAGCGCTTGCATGACATGGAGTGCCGGCCTGAAATAGCGGCATGCGGCTGATTTAGTTTCATCGAAATATATGCTTATTCGTATATCAGTTTAAGGATATTTTTATGAAAAGACTCGATATGCTCCCTGCAACAGTAAGCCTCGATCAGATACACAGGCCATGCCGTTTTACCCGGAACCTGACTGGCGCCGGCGGCGCTGCAAAACGTCCGATATGCCTGAAAGTCGGGCTGGACCGCATAATCAACCTACAACCTAAAGTTTTAAGGAGAACCTTTATGACAAGCCTAGTATTCGACCCCGTGCTGTACCGCGGCATGGAAGATAACAACATGGCGATGGAGCAGGAGAGAAAACATGTCTGATTCATTGAATGATTTACCCAATATTGAGCGCGACCTGTTCCGTATCCCGGATCCGGAGCAGTTGCGGCCGGCGAATCCTTCCACGCATGCCCCGCGTTTCCTGATGCTGTACGGCTCCTTGCGTGAGCGTTCCTTCAGTCGCTTGCTGGCCGAAGAAGCCGCCCGACTGCTTCGAGCCATGGGCGGCGAGGTGCGGATCTTCAATCCCAGCGGCCTGCCGCTGCCTGACGATGCACCTGAGAGTCATCCCAAGGTGGTGGAACTACGGGAACTGACTCAGTGGGCCGAAGGCATGGTCTGGTGCTCGCCGGAACGCCATGGCGCCATGACCGGCATCATCAAGACACAGATCGACTGGATTCCTTTGTCCCTGGGGGCCGTGCGCCCAACCCAGGGGAAGACCTTGGCGCTGATGCAGGTGTCGGGTGGCTCGCAGTCCTTCAACGCCGTCAATCAGATGCGCGTCCTGGGGCGCTGGATGCGCATGCTCACTATTCCCAATCAGTCGTCGGTCGCCAAGGCCTTTCTGGAATTTGACGATAACAACCGGATGAAACCGTCCGCTTATTACGATCGGGTCGTCGATGTGATGGAGGAACTGTTTAAGTTCACGCTACTGACCCGGGATGTGGCGCCTTATCTGGTTGACCGCTACAGCGAACGCAAGGAAAGCGCCGAGGAACTGTCCCGGCGGGTTAATCAACGGGTAATCTAGTCAGACCATGCTGCCGGAACGTAACTGTTATTTTTAATTTTATGTTTTTTGGAGACTCCAGATGAAACTCATTCAAGTATTCGATCCCGCGTTGTGCTGCAGCACCGGCGTCTGCGGTGTTGATGTCGATCAGCAATTGGTCGATTTTTCCGCCGACATGAACTGGGCGAAAGAACAGGGCGCACAAATCGAGCGTTTCAACCTTGCACAGCAGCCCACGGCCTTTGCGGAGAACGCTGTCGTCAAAGGTTTTCTTGAACGCTCCGGCGCGGAAGCGCTGCCGCTGATTCTGGTCGGTGGCGAAGTGGCTTTGGCTGGCCGTTACCCCAGTCGTGCGGAATTGGCCGAATGGCTAGGTCTCGCTGTGGCTTCCTCGATTTTTACGGAACAGGTCGCCGAACTCGTGGCCATCGGCGCTGCTATCGCCGCCAATTGCGAACCTTGCTTTAAATACCATTACGACCAAGCGCGTAAACTCGGCATCAGCAACACGGATATGCGCCGAGCTGTGGATCTTGCCCAGATGGTCAAGGACACACCCGCCCGGGCCATGCTGGATATTGCCCAGCGCTATCTCGGGCCGCAAGTCTTGCCCCATGCTGAGGTGAAAGCGAGCCCATGTTGCAGCACAGCTTCGGTCATCACCGTTTGATAAAAAATGCCATGTGTGTCTATCCGAGCGAGATATTAGGAGTCGCCCATGAAATTTCTTGACCAGCCGCCGCGCTTCCTGTTTTTTACCGGCAAAGGCGGGGTGGGTAAAACCTCGATTGCCTGCGCCACTGCGATACAACTCGCGGAAGCCGGACGGCGCGTGCTGCTGGTCAGTACCGATCCGGCCTCCAATGTGGGTCAGGTGTTCGACATCGGCATCGGCAACAAAATCACCGCGATTGCCGATGTGCCGGGTCTGGCCGCCCTGGAAATCGACCCGCAGGCGGCGGCCCAGGCGTATCGCGACCGGATCGTCGGCCCGGTGCGCGGGCTATTGCCGGATGCGACGGTAAAAGGCATTGAAGAACAGCTGTCTGGCGCCTGCACGACCGAAATTGCCGCCTTCGACGAATTCACCGTGCTGCTGACCGAATCGGCGTTGACTGCCGGCTATGATCACATCATTTTTGATACCGCGCCCACCGGCCACACCATCCGTCTGCTGCAACTGCCCGGCGCCTGGAGCGGCTTTCTTGAGGCGGGCAAGGGCGATGCCTCCTGTCTCGGCCCCCTGGCCGGCCTGGAAAAGCAGCGGGAGCAGTACAAGGCGGCAGTGGATGCGCTGGCCGATGAGGCCCACACCCGGCTGATCCTGGTGGCCCGCGCCCAGCAGGCCACCTTGCGCGAAGTCGCCCGCACGCATGAGGAGTTGGCCGCGATCGGCCTGTCCCAGCAATATCTGGTGATCAACGGCATCCTGCCACACGCCGAAATCGACAAAGATCCACTGGCCGCAGCCATACACGAGCGTGAGCAGGCCGCGCTGAAGGCCATCCCGGAAATGTTAAAAACACTGCCTGGCGATCAGGTCATGCTGAAACCGTTCAATCTGGTCGGCGTGGAATCCCTTCGCCAGCTGTTGGTTGACTTGCCCGAGCAAGGGGAAGCCAGGGTGGCTGTCCCGGCCGAGCTTGACGTACCCAGCCTTTCCGAGCTGGTCGATGATATCGCCAAAGACGGTCATGGCCTCGTGATGCTAATGGGCAAAGGCGGCGTGGGCAAAACCACGCTGGCCGCTGCGGTCGCTGTGGAGCTGGCGCATCGCGGCCTGCCGGTGCATCTGACGACCTCCGATCCGGCCGCGCACCTGGCCGAAACGCTGAACGGCGCGCTCGACAACCTGACCGTCAGCCGCATCGACCCGGAAGAGGAGACCGAGCGCTACCGCCAGCATGTGCTGAAGACCAAAGGCGCCAAGCTCGATGCCCAGGGCCTCGCCCTACTCGAAGAAGACCTGCGCTCACCCTGCACCGAGGAGATTGCGGTATTCCAGGCGTTTTCCCACATCATCCGCGAGGCGGGCAGGCAGTTCGTGGTGATGGACACCGCCCCCACCGGCCACACCCTGTTGCTGCTCGACGCGACCGGCGCCTATCACCGTGAGGTGACGCGCCAGATGGGCAAGTCCGGCCTGCATTACACCACGCCGATGATGCAATTGCAGGATACCCGGCGGACCAAGGTGCTGATCGCCGCGCTGGCCGAAACCACGCCGGTTCTGGAGGCCGCCAGCCTGCAGGACGACTTGCGCCGGGCCGGCATCGAACCCTGGGCCTGGATCATCAACATGAGCGTCGCCGCGGCCGAGCCTGAATCATCCCTGCTGCGCCGGCGCGCCGCCAACGAGCTGCGCGAGATCGACGCCGTGGCCAGTCGTCATGCCCAACGCTATGCGGTCGTGCCGCTGTTGAGGGAAGAACCGGTAGGCACAGAACGCCTGCGTATGCTCATCAATCCGCAGGCTTAGGGGAGATGTTGATCCGAGATTTCATCTCCCGAAGAAGTTAGACAAACACTGGCAACTGTTCATTATTATTCGAGGAAATATCATGTTAAACATACTTGTTCTTTGTACCGGCAACTCGTGCCGCAGCGTCATCGGCGAAGCTTTGTTCAATCATTTAGGCCAAGGCCGCATCAAAGCCTTTTCGGCCGGTAGTCATCCGAAAGGACAGGTGCATCCCAAGGCGCTGGCTACCCTGGAGGCGCAGGGTGTTTCAACCGAAGGCTTATTCAGCAAATCCTGGGACAGCCTGGAAAATCAGCCGATCGATATCGTCATCACGGTCTGCGACAACGCCGCCGGCGAAGTCTGTCCCGTTTATTTAAACAAGGCTGTCAAGGCTCATTGGGGCCTGCCGGATCCGGACCGCGTAACCGGATCGAACGATGAAGTCATGGCGGCGTTCAATGAAACCTACCGTGCCCTGGAACAGCGCATCAACAAAATGCTGACGTTGCCATTGGAGACGATGCCTGCTGATGAGCTGACTGCCGAACTCAACGCCATAGGCAAATTAACAGCTTAAGCCGACGAGGAGTAAAGCATGACTGAAACAAAACGTGATATGGGCTATTTTGAGCGCTATCTGACGGTGTGGGTGGCCCTGTGCATCGTCGCCGGCATCTTGTTGGGCGTCTATGCGCCGGATTTCGCCAAAACCCTGGACGGCATGAGCATCGATGTCAATGGCGCGCCCGTTGTGTCGATCCCCATCGCCGTGTGCCTGTTCTTCATGATGTACCCGATCATGGTCAAGATCGATTTTGCCGAGGTCGTCAAGGCCGGCAAAAGCCTCAAGCCGGTTACGCTGACCCTGCTGGTCAATTGGGCCGTCAAGCCTTTTACCATGTATGCCATTGCCTATCTTTTTCTGGGCGTGCTGTTTCACCAGCTGATCGGCGCCGGTGCGGTCGATCTGGTCAAAATGCCGTTCGGCCTGGATCTGCCGGTCGGCAGTGATTATGGTTCCGGCACGGTCGTCGTCAATGATGGCGTCAAAATGCTGGAAGTGCCGTTATGGCGCAGTTATCTGGCCGGCTGCATTCTGCTGGGCGTGGCGCCCTGTACGGCGATGGTGCTGGTTTGGGGCTATCTGGCGAAAGGCAATGCCGGCCATACGCTGGTCATGGTCGCGATCAATTCGCTGGTGATGCTGTTCCTGTATGGCGTGATCGGAGGCTTTCTGCTCGGCGTCGGCCAGCTGCCGGTGCCCTGGGAAGCCTTGCTATTGTCCATCAGCATTTATGTCGCGCTGCCGCTGGTTGCCGGGTACTTTTCCCGTAAATGGATTATTACCCATAAAGGTCCGGTCTGGTTCGAACAGAAATTTTTGCATCTATTGACTCCGATTACGATCATCGCCTTGCTGCTGACGCTGGTGTTGCTATTTTCATTCAAAGGCGATGTGATTATTGAAAATCCACTAACTATTTTATGGATCGCGATACCGCTGGCGATACAGACGATCCTGATTTTTGCCATCACCTATTTGGCCGCCAAACTCTGGGGCTTTTCCTATGAGAACGCGGCGCCTTCGGCCATGATCGGCGCTTCCAATCATTTTGAAGTCGCGATCGCGACGGCCGTGATGCTGTTCGGGTTGTCGTCGGGCGCGGCACTGGCAACTGTCGTCGGCGTGCTGATCGAAGTGCCTCTGATGCTGGCCCTGGTGGGTTTTTGCAAACGCACGAAAAACTGGTTTCCCCGCGAAGCGGTTGCCGTCAATGAAAGTCGCGCCGCTGCCGGCCCCGATAAAGCGCAGCGGACTGTCGGAGAGCGAGACCATGCAAGGTGATTGTCGGGAACAATCATTGCGACCTCCAGGGACGGAGGGAATGCAAGGTGATTGTCGGGAACAATCATTGCCTGATTAAATGCCTGAGATAAGTCAGCCTTATTTTCGGTCCTGAGACTAATAAATGCTAATAAAAGGTGATCTGAATGTTTTCTAAAATAATCGTCGGTTCCAGCCTCAGCGAAGTTTCCTCCAAGACCCTCTGTTGCCTGAAAGGCCTGCGGCAAGCGGGCGCTAAGGAAGTCATTCTGGCGCATGCCATGAATATCCGCGATGTCGGCACCTTGTACAGCCAACTGCGCAAGCTTGCCGAACCCCTTCTGGAAGAGCAAAAGAAGGTTCTCGAACAGATGGGGTTTTCAGTCGAAGTTGAGGTGCTTTTAGGTTTTCCTGACTACGAGATCAACCGGCTTGCGCGCGAAAAGAATGTGTCATTGATCGCTGTGCATATGACTTCCGAATCGCTATTTGATGATGCTTTCGTCGGCGGTGTCGCTTATGAGGTGATTCAGCATGCCGAAAAACCGGTGCTGGTGATGAAGGCGAAGACCGTCAATGGCCAGTGTGAAATGATGTGCGAGGAGATTCTCACCCACATCATTCATCCGACGGACTTCTCCGACAATGCCGAAAGAGCCTTTACCTATGTCGAGAAACTGGTCGAAAGCGGTTGTACCAAAGTGACGCTGCTGCATGTTCAGGAGCAGGAACGGATCGACAAATACCTCAAGGACCGCCTGGAAGAGTTCAATGAAATTGACCGGGCCCGCCTGGAACGGCTCAAGGAACGACTGCTTGAGAAAGGCGCCACAGACGTGCAGATCGACATTCCCTACGGTTCGACCACGCGCGAAATTCTGCGGGAAGTCAATCAGAATCCTTATTCACTAATTGTGATGGGCAGCCAGGGTCGAGGCTTTATTCCCGAAGTGTTTATCGGCAGCGTCAGCCACAACATCGTCAGGAAAGCGCCCGTGCCGGTACTGCTGGTGCCGGCTATTCGATAGAAAAGCATAAGTCGGATATCGAAATCGATGAATTGGAACGTCAGGCGGACCAGTCGAGTCGAAAGGAAATTACGACTCCGCCCTCGATAAGCTGCTGGATCCGTGTCCGCTGCTGAACTATCGGTTCGTGCCGATGGATCTCTTCGGGGCCATGCCGTCAACAAGGACATGTCCCGTTGAGATGATCTGATGAGAAGCGGGCGAATCCTTTGAGCATACCACATAGCCGAAAGGAAAAATTTTATGTTTCTCTTGATCATGTTCTTTAGTTTACTGGACAGTGTCGGAGCATCGGCATTTTTCACCTGCTGGATCTAATTTAAAGGCTCTGATGGTAATGGGCGTATTGCTCGAACTCCGGAATATGTCCCTATCCCTCGGCCAGCGACGGGTACTGGATGCGATCGATTTGAGCATCGCCAGCGGGGAAATCCATGCGCTGGTAGGGGCGAATGGCGCCGGCAAGAGCACTTTAGGTTATGCCATCATGGGCTGCGAGGGCTACCGGCCGCAACAGGGGACTATGCTGTTCGAAGGCAAACCTATCGACGAATTGCCGATTCAGGCACGGGCACGGGCCGGGATTACCTTGGCCTGGCAGGAACCGGCGCGTTTCGAAGGGCTGCGTGTCTGCGATTATTTGGCTCTGGGTGCGTCTCAAGGTGACCCGGGAGCGGCGCTCGAAGCTGTCGGCCTGGCGCCGGCCGAATACCTTTACCGCCCTTTGGACAAGACCCTGAGCGGGGGGGAACGCAAGCGCATCGAGCTGGCCGCGATAATCACTATGCGGCCGAAACTGGCTATCCTTGATGAGCCGGCGGCAGGGATCGATCTGCTGTCGCTCGACGATCTGATTGCGGCCATTCAAGCGATGAAAAGCACCGGCAGCACGATTTTGCTGATTACTCATGTTGAGCAAGTGGCCGCTCATGCAGACCGTGCATCGCAGCTTTGCGGCGGTCGTATCGTCTGCCAGGGGGAAACCCAAGCTGTGATCGAGAACTACAAAGCCCGCCGCTGCCGGCGCTGCGACGGGGAGACCTGCAACCATGGCTGATTTCGAGTCGCTTATCGATGCCTTACGGCTTGCCGGTGAAGACCCGCTCCAGGTACTGACGCCGGACAGCGCGCATCTTGTGGCCTATGATCATCATATCGTCGGTCTGCAATCGATTCCCGGCGTCGTTGTGCTCGCCAGAACCGAGCAAGACGTGATCAAGGCGCAGGTCACCATACTGGAGGGATTCACTATTGCTCAGCCTATACACCTGTGTTTCAGTCTTCTGGACCGCTTCGGCGGACAGAACGTGGAACTCGAACTGACTCTGCAACCCGGCGCCAGCGCGACCGTCTGGTCCCATTGTCTGTTCGCCCATGCCGAGCGGGCCTTTCATGCCATGCAGGCGCAGGTCCGACTTCAGGAAAAGGCATCGCTCCGCTATCAGGAGTCGCACTATCACGGCCTGTACGGCGGCATCACGGTGCGTCCCCGCGCCCGAATCCGGCTGGACAGAGAGGCGCGTTACCTGTCTGATTTCTCGTTATTGCAGGGGCGGGTCGGTCTGCTGGATATCGACTATGTTATCGACGTCGGGGCGGACGCGGTAACGGAGCTGACGAGCCGGGTATATGGCCATGCCGCCGATGAAATCCGCATGCGCGAACAGGTGAATCTCGAAGGCGAGCGGGCTCGGGGGCTCATCAAATCGCGGATCGCCGTCGAGGACGAGGCTACCGCGCAAGTCCTCGGTATCATGCACGGCAATGCGGCTGGCGCCCGGGGACATGTGGACTGCCTGGAAATCGTCCGGGGGCAGGGGACGGTGAGCGCCATTCCCGAAGTTCAGGTCTCCCATCCGCAAGCCAAGGTCACCCATGAAGCCGCCATCGGCAGCGTGGATCCCAGGCAGCTTGAGACGCTCCTGGCGAGGGGGCTGGAACCTGACGAGGCCGTGGACCGGATCATACTGGGCATGCTAGGTTAGCGGTCGTTATACAAAGCGGTTTTTTTGCATAACACTTCATAAAACGCGTCCATCGATTGATAGGCGGCCTTTGGATATCGCCTGGCAATGGCTACTTGAATGACGTATTTTATTTACAATCGACAGCAGCTCTTGCTATTTTCAAAAAACAGCCCGCTTTGATTCACTCTACGATTATAAAATGGAGATACCATTGAGCCCACAAACACTTGAGCATTACCTGCATGAACATATACCCCTCTCAAAGACCATGCAAGTCAATGTGATCGAAGCCGAGGAGGAAAGGGTTATTCTGAGCGCACCCTTGACTCCCAACATCAATCACACCGAATCTGTTTTTGGTGGCAGTGCCTCAGCCGTAGCGATCCTTGCCGCATGGTCAATAATACATGTCCGCCTGAAGAACGCAGACATCGCAACTAGCATCGTGATTCAGAGTAATAACATGAGTTATGAGCGGCCAATCCGTGGCACGTTTACAGCGCGCTCGTTTATCACGCAGCCAAAAGCTTGGGAGGTTTTCATGCGAACACTCTTGCGCAGAAGACGTGCAAGAATTGCTGTGTCATCTGTCCTGGAGTACGAGGATCAGTTAGCGGGCAATTTTGAAGAGTATTTTGTGGCAATCGGCATAAACTGAAAGTGGGCGACCTAGTACTCAGTCAGCCTTGTTCTGACGAGTAAAATTTGCAGAGCATTCATAGCGTGCGAATAGTGCGAATACCCTGAAGGGCATAAATGAATTCGCACCTACAATTTACCCGCCATAATTAAATTGACTGACTACTAGTACTTAATCAGCCTTTTTCTGACGGGTAAAATTTCCAGAGTATTTATAGCGTGCAAATATCCTCAGGCGTGCAAGTACCCATAGGGCATAAATGAATTCCTACCGACAATTTACCTTCCATAATTAAATTGCCTGACTACTGACAAGTATTCACCGATTCTCTCACCGCGGCGTTATTTGCAAAATATTTTTCAGGGAGTATCGGTTACAATACCGTTTAAAATATTAACCCATTGATAAATATGCAATAAAGATACTGGCACTAAGCTGGGTCATGCCATATGTATTATGGTATCGGCTCAAGCCACTTCCAAGCTTTCATGGTGACGCTCAGACATGGCAACTGCCCGAAATTGTCTGGCAACCATAGACAAGCCATCTGACTGTCGTAGTGAGTCCAAATAGCTGACTGTCCATAAATTTCATTGTGGAAGAGGTTAAGTCCCGCCCGGAAAGTTTTCGATTACATTAAAAGTTCCCATGGCCATTGGAAACAGCTAGTTCAAAAGAATCCTTATGTTATATTGTCATTCTCTAATATAGTTTAATTATTTTTCGCAATTTGTTCATGTTTTGTACAACTATAAATAGACAATGGACAAGCTAATGATTATTATTGTGAAAAAAGTAAGGTCGATGTCGTTTTTGAAGTGCTGTGCAAAGCGGGTGCTCTTAATTTGTTGTAACAAAAATAAAACAATAAAATCAATAAATTAACTTATATTGAATTGAATTTTAATCAAGCCGGGCTTGCAAGAATACCCTTATTATGACCTATTTAGATAAATTATGGTCGAAATTACGGATAAGGAAAGCTGATATTGCCGCCGTTAAAATCGTTTCATTGTGAGTTCTATCATGAATAAAGATATTGCAGGAAATCCACGCAAAGCTATTGAGCTCACCGGGCCTGCAATAAGCTGAAACCCTCACCGTAATTAAGAATACATCACGGATTAGTCCAAAATGTTCGAGTATAAAAGCGTCAAGTCGTGTTAATGAACTGGTTAATCGCTTTTAAACTTGAAATTTTTTAAAGGTTATTCTGATTACAAACTTTGGTTTTTACATATTGCTTTGCTGACGGAGAATGGAATGCACCGGCAAAGCACATACATCCCATGGAACCGTAAGGATAAAGGCCAGATACAATGTTTAATGTGTCTGTTAAATTCTGCAAGTTAATTCAAATAATGGTTTGGAATGATATTTTTTTGCATAAAACCAGGCTGTGCTTATCAGCATTTAAACAACACCAACACCAGGTTGTTGATCATCCCGCAAAGGTCAGGAGATAAAGCATGAAGAAATATGTGATGAATACACTGCTTTGGGGAGTTGTATTGATTGGTGCGTTGTTAATATTCAATAGGTTTAATTCGACACCTCCTGTCGATCAATCCTTGGCCTATTCGACTTTCATCGAAAAAGTCAAACTTCGACAGATTGATCGCGTGGAAATCATGGGCCATCTCATTAGAGTTCGCACATCGGAAGGACAAATTTATGAAACCATTAATCCTGACGATCCTCACCTGATTGATGATCTGCTCGAGGCTGGTGTCCAGATAAGAACTTATGCGCCGGAACAACAATCATTCCTTACGCAATTATTCATTTCCTGGTTTCCTATCTTGCTGCTTGTAGCGGTGTGGGTCATCTACATGCGCCGAGTCCAGAGCGGCGGCGGTATGGGGGGCGGCATGAACTTTGGTAAAAGCAAAGCCAAAATGCTTACCGAAGACAAAATGACCGTCAAATTTGAGGATGTCGCCGGTTGTGAAGAGGCCAAGGCGGACGTGGTTGAGCTGGTCGACTTCTTGAGAGATCCCTACAAGTTTCAAAAACTGGGCGGTAAAATGCCGCGCGGCGTTTTAATGGTAGGCCCTCCCGGCACCGGTAAAACCTTGCTGGCCCGGGCCATTGCCGGTGAGGCGGGGGTTAAATTCTTTAGTATTTCCGGTTCTGATTTTGTCGAGATGTTCGTCGGCGTCGGTGCGTCCAGGGTCAGGGATATGTTTGCCCAGGCCAAAGAGCATGCGCCCTGTATTATCTTTATTGACGAGATTGATGCCGTCGGCCGCCAACGCGGCGGTGCCGGCATGGGCGGCGGCAATGACGAGCGCGAGCAGACGCTGAACCAGTTACTGGTGGAAATGGACGGTTTCGACGGCAATGAAGGCGTTATCGTTATTGCCGCGACCAATCGCGCCGATGTGCTCGATAAAGCTTTGCTCAGGCCGGGGCGTTTCGATCGCCAGGTCAATGTCGGGTTGCCTGACGTACGCGGACGCGAGCAAATTTTAAATGTGCACATTAAAAGAGTGCCGGTTGCCGACGATGTTGAGCTGCAATACATCGCGCGCGGTACGCCGGGATTTTCGGGGGCGGAACTGGCTAACGTGGTCAATGAAGCGGCGCTGTTTGCGGCGCGGGCCGACAAGGAGGAAGTCAGCATGCAGGACCTTGAAAAAGCCAAGGATAAAATTCTGATGGGTGCCGAGAAACACACCATGGTGATGACGGAAGAGGATAAGCTTTTAACCGCTTATCACGAAGCCGGGCATTGTATCGTCGGACAGATGTCGCCGGACCACGATCCGGTCTATAAAGTCAGCATCATGCCCAGGGGGCGGGCGCTCGGCATCACGATGTTCTTGCCGGAACGGGACCAATACAGCGCCAGCAAGCGCAAGCTGGAAAGTCAGATAGCAGGCCTGTTCGGCGGCAGAATCGCCGAGTTGATGATTTATGGCGGCGACCGCGTGACCACGGGGGCATCCAACGATATTGAGCGGGCAACCGAACTGGCCCGCAACATGGTGACCCGCTGGGGGTTGTCTGACAAACTCGGGCCGCTGGTTTACGGCGAAGAGAGCGGTCAGCCTTTTATGGGACATCCCGGTTCCCAGGGCAGTGCTGTTTCCAGTAACGTTGCCCATCTGATCGATGAGGAAATACGCCTGGTCATCGATCGCAATTACCAACGTGCTGAAACCATTTTGCAGGAAAACATCGGTATCCTGCACAAAATGGCCGATGCCTTGATGAAATGGGAAACTTTGGATCGTCTGCAAATCGATGATTTAATGGCCGGCAAAGATGCCAGGCCACCTCAGGATGGAAACGATTTTCCAGACCATCACTCTAAATTGGATAAGAAAGGGCAGAACGCGGCGGATCAAGAAGTAGAAACTGCTGCTAATACGGCTGCCAAGATTTGAGGTGCGCTCATTCAGGGGGATATCTATCCCCCTCTTTTTGAATCAAAATTATTAAGCGTAATCTTGAAACGAAGTTTGGGCGCGTAAACCATCCAGAACCAGCTTGAAGTGATCATAATTGTTCACTCTGAAAGCACCGATCTCATCCAGGATCGTTTGATAATCAACTGCCGCTCTTCCGCCGGCAATCAGTGTGACATCTTTCCCGATCAGCGTGTTCAAGCGTCTTATCTCCTTGATAATAACCGAATCATCGTTTCTGAAACTGATGTTGATCGCCACTGCGCGGGCATGGGTATATTTAACGGCGGCGGCAATTTCCTCAGCCGGCAAATTGGCACCCAGGTAAGTCACGTGCCAGCCTTTGAATTCGGCAATAATCATCGCCAGCAAAGCACCCGTTTCATGTAATTGCCCTGTCGGCGTGCTCATGATCATACGCGGCGCCTGTCGGGAGCAAGGCCTGTTAGTCCGCAGGATATAGGCCAGTGAGCGTATGATGGAGGTCGCCATATGCTCATGCGCCGGTCTTAACAGTCCCGCTTGCAAGCTTTCGTCCATTTTAGTCAGCAACGGCGTCAATAACTGCTCGATAAAAGACATGGGCCCCAGTTCGGCGATGGCGTTTTCACAATGTCTTTCCAGTACTGTAGCCTCGAAAGCAATGATAGCGCTAAAACATTTTTCCAGATAATCGTCTAACAACTCATGTTTGTCGCCGCGTATCGGCCTGATATGGGGTTGCGTTTGGTTCGATGTGTGCATGTCTTTTGTTATTAAAGAATGCAATTCATTCAGAGAGAGTCTGGCAATCTGGCTGATGCTATGGCCATTATTCGTGGCCTGATTGAGTAATCTTAATCGGGCAATATCCTGATCGGTATAAATGCGTTGTCTGCCCTCGGTACGCGAGGGGGACACGGCCTCGTATCGTCTTTCCCAGGCTCTGATCAGATCGGCTTTTACGCCGGAACGCTTCGAAACAGTGCTGATTAAGTATTGCGCTGGATTGGCCTGATCTTCTTTCATGTTTGAGCCGATGAGATAAATATTCAAAAATTATAACATAATACCTTTACAAAAATTTGACACAGAACAATATTAAGGAAGGGCATATAGTGTATTGCCTGATTATTGAATAAGCTTTATTCAATAGTAAAAACCCTCTTGTGTGATGATTTTTTAACTATCGATATTGTCAAATCCAATTTCTCCAGAACTAAAAAACGGGTTGCTGATCATAAGTTAGCAATGGGCATGGAATAAATCAGGGAATTGTAGGTGCGAATTCATTCGCACTGTGCGGATAAGTCCGCACCTACACCGGAAATTCATCCGCGCACTTGAGGAAGTTATTTTATGCGCGTTCCGTAAGTCAGTGTGGTCGATTTTAACCAGGAAATGGGGAATTAATTAAGCGAATTTCAATTCAAAGCCGTAAGCATCTTGTTGCGAACAAGTGTTTACTAATAGAAAAAATAACCATATTGAGGTTGAGTGATGAGTCTATTAGATGCGGTTATAGGAAAGCAGAATGCAGACATGGTTGCTCAGTTGGCGCAAAGCGTCGGCATTGATCAAAACGATGTGCGAAATATCATCAGCCAGTTGCTGCCGGCCGTTTCGAAGGGTATCAAATCCAATGCTTCAAGCAGTGAAGGCCTGCAGGGATTGTTAAATGCCTTGCAGACAGGACACCATGAACGCTATCTGGAACATCCCGAAGCGTTAAAGGAGGAGTCGGCAAAAGAAGAGGGGAATGCGATTTTAAGCCATATATTCGGCAGTAAGGAGGTCAGCCGCAATGTAGCCGCCCATGCCGCTCAGGAAACAGGCACGGATACGGGCATTGTCAAAAGATTGCTGCCCCTGGTTGCGGCAGCCGTCATGGGAACCCTGAGTAAACAGGCATCCGGTAAAACGGTATCCGCCGGTCCGGCCGAAACCGAAGGCTTTGAACGAGCCGATGACAATTCGATAGGCAATATGATCACGTCCTTTTTGGACGCGGATAAAGACGGTGATGTCACCGATGATTTATTGAATCTCGCAAAAAAATTCTTTTAACCAGCTTTTTCATATAAACACAGGAGCATGATCATGGGATTATTAGCTTTTGCAAAAGACATCGGCAGCAAGCTGTTTAATAAAGACGAAGAGGCCGCGGAAAAAATTACAGACCATATCAAGGCCAGTAATCTGGATATCCGGGATTTAAACGTCACCTTTCAAGACGGTAAGGCGACGGTGATCGGCACGACCGACAGCGCGGAGGCGGCGCAAAAAGTCGTGCTATTGGCCGGCAATGTCAAAGGCGTTAGCGAGGTCGTGCCGAAAATCGATATTGTCGAGGTCACTTCGGCGGGCAAGGATGCGTCAGCGGCACTGGAACCGGGCAATGTTCAGTATTATGAGATTGCCAGCGGCGATACTTTATCGAAAATCGCCCAGAAGTTTTATCAGAACGCGAATCAATATCAACGGATATTTGAGGCAAATCGGGAAGTCATCAAAGATCCCGACCTGATCTACCCAGGGCAGAAAATCAGAATTCCGATGGATTAACGATTGATTTTAAACATAGGATGTGCCGACGACAAAAGGCGCCTCATTCGCGAACAATGCGCTTCACTGCGCCGCCTGCTTTGGGCAGCACATCCTATGCAACATTCCAAATTCAGGAAGTCATCTTTAGACAAATCCTAAAAACGTTGGCAGGTCACAACAAAATCAGCGCTCAAAAAGACGCCCTGATATCACTATAAATTTCTCCGAAGCATCGAAACATCCAGACACCGTACTGCAACCTTAAATACGTCCATCAGCGGCCAGCCATTATACTGTTGGCCGCGCCGCCCTTCGATCAGGTTGGCGACCGGATCGCAATCGATATGCTTATCGTCCTAATCAGTTTTAACGGCGATTGATCAGAAAAAATGTCATTTCAACTCAAATAATTTACCATGTCTGTTAATGTTGATAATGTGTTCAATATTCAATAACAAATAATTGCATTATGCGGAGAGTTCAATAATCCGCTGTCACCTGGCCCGTTGGGCAAACAAAATAAAGCAGCTGGAATACGTTTAAGTGACTGGTATGGAAATAGCAACTAAAGGGAGGCTGTACTTTGCAACCCACGGAAAATCCTGAGCCGACCAATTTTGGTTTCCTGGCGGAACACGATCCGCTGTTCGCGCAAATCGCTTTCGCCGCCGAGAAAGCGTTCTCAAGCGATCCCAATACCACCCTGATCAAGCTGCGCCAGCTCGGTGAGGCGCTGGCCCGGCATATCGCCGCGCTGGCGGGCATCGAGTTCAATGAGCAAACCAGTCAGGCCGAGTTGCTGTACCGGCTCAACCGCGAGCTGAAGTTAGAACCCGTCGTGCGCGAGCTGTTCCATACCCTCCGCATTGAAGGCAACAAAGCCACCCACCAGTTCAAAACCCGGCACAAAGAAGCCCTGGACGGCCTGAAGGTCGCCAGGGCTCTGGCCATCTGGTTTCATCAGTCATTCGGCAAATCGGGCACGGCGTTTAAAGCGGGGCCCTTCATCCCTCCGTCCGACCCAAGCACTCAACTCCGGCAGCTCCAGGCGGAAATCGAGAAGCTAAAGCATGAACTGACAGAGACCAATATTCAGCTGGACTCCAGCCAGCAACTGAACGATCTGATCGCGCGGGAAAAGGCGGAATTCGAAGCGCTGGCCGTGGCCATGGATGAAGAATCCCGCGCGTTGGCTGAGCAGGCCAAAGCGCACGAAGCCGCTCTCAAAGCGCAGCAGCAAGACTACGAGAACAAATTAAAAGCCCTGCAAAGCCGGCTCACCCAGGAAGATGACAAAGCCATTGGCGAGCAGAAACAAAAAGTCGCCAACAAAACCCATTCCGCCAGCCAGCACATTGTTTTAAACGAAGAACTCACTCGCCTGCTGATCGACCAGCAACTGACCGAAGCAGGCTGGGAAGCGGACAGCCAGGAACTGACCTACCAACGCGGCGCTCGTCCGGAAAAAGGGACCAACAAGGCCATCGCCGAATGGCCAACTAAGCACAAGGGCGAGTGGGGACGTGCGGATTACGTGCTGTTTTGCGGGTTGACGCCTATTGCCGTGGTTGAGGCCAAAAAAGAAAACACCAATGTGGCGGGTAAAATTCCGCAAGCGGAACGCTACAGCAAGGGCTTTACCGTTGCGCAGCCCATGATCGGCGCCTGGGAACTGGCAGGCCGGACCGTAGCCTGGGCCGATGAGGAAGACGGCCACTACAAAGTGCCTTTCGTTTATTCCTGCAATGGCCGCCCCTACATTCCGCAACTGGCGGAGCAATCCGGCACCTGGTTTCGCGACGTGCGCGATCCCGGCAATACCCGACGCGCGCTTTTGCACTTCCATACCCCGCAAGGCCTGCTGGACCAGCTCAAACGCAGCAAAGCGCAGGCGGAAGAAGCGCTCAGACGGGAAGGATTCGCCTACCTCAAGCTCCGCGACTATCAGGTCAACGCCATCGCCGCCGTCGAGCAGGCGCTGGCCCGCAACAGCCGCACGGCCTTGCTGGCGATGGCGACGGGCACGGGCAAAACCCGCACCGTCATCGGCCTGATGTACCGTTTTTTGAAAGCCGAACGCTTCAGGCGCATTCTGTTTCTGGTGGACAGGACTGCGCTCGGCCGGCAGGCCATCGATGTATTCAACGAAGCCGCGCTGGAACAAAACCAGACCCTGTCCAAAATCTACAATGTGGCCGAACTCGGCGACATGGCCGCCGAAGCGGAAACCCGCGTGCAGGTCGCCACCGTGCAGGCCATGGTCAAGCGCATTTTCATGTCGGATGCGCCGCCGCCTGTCGACCGGTTCGACTGCATCATCATCGACGAAGCCCACCGGGGCTACACGCTCGATCAGGAAATGACCGAAGGCGAGCTGGCCACCCGCGATGCCGGCCAGTATCTGTCGACCTATCGCCGGGTGCTGGAGTATTTCGACGCGGTCAAAGTCGGCCTGACCGCGACGCCCGCAAAACACACCAGCGACATCTTCGGCAAGCCGGTCTACACCTATTCCTACCGCGAAGCCATCGCCGACGACTGGCTGATCGACCATGAACCGCCGATCCGCTATGAAACCCTGCTGACGCAGCAAGGCATCCGCTTTGAAAAAGGCGAGACGGTCAGCGCCGTCAATCTTCAGACCGGCGCGGTCGAAACCGCCGAACTGGACGATGAGCTGAATTTCGACGTGGACGCCTTCAACCGCCGGGTGATCAACGAGAATTTCAACCGCGTCATCTGCGAGGAGTTGGTTAAGGAACTGGACCCTTTCGGCGACGAGAAGACCCTGATCTTCTGCGCCACCGACCTGCACGCCGACATGGTCAAACGCCTGCTGGACGACGCCTTCAAAGAGCTCTACGACGGCGAATACAACCAGGCCGCCGTCGCCAAGATCACCGGCCAGAGCGACAAGGTGGAGCAACTGATCCGCCAGTATAAAAACGAGCGCTACCCCAATATCGCCATCACCGTTGACCTGCTCACCACCGGCATCGACGTGCCGAAAATCTGCAACCTGGTATTCATGCGCCGGGTGAAATCGCGCATCCTGTATGAACAGATGATCGGCCGCGCCACCCGCCGCTGCGATGAAATCGGCAAGACCGTCTTCCGCATTTACGATCCGGTGGATATCTATGCCGCCCTGCAGGACGTAAACACGATGAAGCCGCTGGTCAAAGACCCGAACATCACGATAGACCAGCTGGCAAACGAACTCGCCGACCCGGAACAGCTGGAAAAGGCGCTGAACAGCCCCGGCGAACAAGCAGGCGAAACGCATGCCGATGTGGTGCTCAGCCAACTCAGCCAGAAACTGATGCGGGTACTGCGCAAGGCCGAGAAAAAATCGGACAGCAAACCGGCGCTCAAGCAAAAGCTTTCGGAACTGCAGCAACTCTGGGGCGTCGAGCCCAAGTCGCTGCACAGGCACCTGCATGAGCTTGGCCCCAGGCAGGCCGCCCGCTTCATTCAGCAGCATGCGGGCTTGGTCAATCAGTTGGAGGAAGTCAACGCCCTGCTGGGCAGCGAGCGCCAGCCGCTCATCTCGGAGCACCCTGATGAAATCCGTGACCGCAGCCAAAGCTACGGCGCCCATCAACGGCCGGAAGACTACCTCGACAGCTTCAGCCGCTTCATCAAAGAACAACTCAACCAATCCGCGGCGTTGGCGGTGGTGGTCAATAAACCCCGCGATCTCACCCGCGAACAACTCAAGGAAATCAAGCTGCTGCTCGATGGCGCAGGCTTCAGCGAGGTCAGGCTGCAAAGCGCCGTGCGTAACCAGACCAACCAGGACATCGCCGCCAGCATCATCGGCCATATCCGCCGCGCCGCCCTGGGCGAACCGCTGATTCCGTTCGAACAGCGGGTGGCGAAGGCGATGGATCGGATCTACACCCGCCACAACTGGCTGCCGGCGCAACGCAAATGGCTGGAACGCCTGGCCAAACAACTGGTGCACGAAGTCATCATCGACCGCGAGTTCGTGAACAGCCGTTTTGCCGACCACGGCGGCGCCAGACAGCTGGATAAAGTGCTGGCCAATCAGCTCGATACGGTATTGGAAGAACTCGGCGAGGCCATTTGGCCGCAACAAGCCTAGTGACTTTTCGTTCCCACGCTCCGGCGGGAGTGCATACAACCGTCAATGTTGCCTTTGTGCCGTCTGCTGCCAATAAAACGTTCGGGTCGGGGTTACAAACCCCGACCCGCGTGGGAAACTGCTTATAAAAATGTGGGGGCGACTTCAGTCGCCCATGGATTAATAGGCGACTGAAGTTGCCCCCACATACTTGCGCATTATTATCTTGTCATGTTTAAGAATGCTGTTTTCTATATATATTGTTCGGATAGGCATAGAAATACGGAAAATCTATACATATGGCTCCCACACAGAGCATAGGAACGATGAAGCGAACATTTCATGTCGATATTTTTAACACTTTTCGACATGAACGCTTGTTATGTCGACAGCATCGACATATACTGGCGCTCCCCACATCACGTGTCGAAATTTTAAAGGATTTTAAACATGACTTGGCGCGCCGATCAGCCCTACAACGCATTGCCGCTGCTCCCTCCCGCAACCGAACAGGTAGAAACCTTAGGAGTTTTAAAAGCCTGCATCTCAGCGCGCGCAGCCTTGGCGGAACTGAAACAGGCCGGAGAACTGCTGCCCGACCAGGGACTGCTGATTAATTTGCTGCCGTTGCTGGAAGCAAAAGACAGCTCCGAAATCGAAAACATCGTCACCACCACGGACAAGCTGTTTCAGTTTGCCCATGAAGACAGCGGCGCCGACCAGGCGACCAAAGAGGCATTGCGCTACCGCACGGCCCTGTATCAAGGCTTCGTGCAACTCGCACAGCGTCCGCTCTGCACAGCGACAGCCACCGAAGTCTGCAGCACCCTTAAAGGCATAGAGATGGACATCCGCAAGATTCCGGGCACCGTGATCGGCAATCAAGGCACAGGGAACATTATCTACACCCCGCCTGCGGGCGAAACCGTGATCCGTGACCTGCTCGACAACTGGGAACGCTTTATTCATGCCGAAGATGATATCGACCCGCTGATCAAAATGGCCGTCAGCCATTATCAGTTCGAAGCCATTCACCCCTTCCATGACGGCAATGGCCGCACCGGCCGCATCCTCAATATTCTGTATCTGATCGAGCGGCAACTGCTCACCTTGCCGATTCTGTACCTGAGCCGCTACATCGTGCAGCACAAGGCGGATTATTACCGTTTGCTCAATCAAGTGACGAGCAGCGGCCATTGGCAGGACTGGATACTGTTCATCCTCAAAGGCGTCGAGCAAATGTCCGGCTGGACCTGCAGCAAAATCGCCGCCATTCGCGCATTGATGGAACACACCAGCCGCTACGTCAAACAGCAGCTGCCCAAAGTTTACAGCCACGAACTGATACAAGTGATCTTCGAGCAGCCCTACTGCCGCATCAACAACCTGGTTGAACGCAATATCGCCCAACGCCAGACCGCCTCGGTGTATCTAAAGCAACTGGCCGAGATCGGCGTATTGCAAGAGCAGCAAGCGGGCAAGGAAAAACTCTTTGTCCACCCCAAGCTGATGCGCTTGATGAGCCGGGACAGCAACGAGATTATCCCTTACTCAGTCAATTTAATCAGGGCGGGTAAATTGTAGGTGCGAATTCACTTGTGCCCTTCAGGGTATTCGCACTATATGAATGCGCTGAGAATTTTACTCGTCAGAACAAGGCTGACCAACTACTGGCCGCATCGGCTGGTGAACCGATTTTTTTATCAGGAATAGCATGACCAACAACGACATCGTCCAAAAACTCTGGAACCTGTGCGACGTACTGCGCGACGACGGCATCAACTACAGCGATTACGTCACCGAACTGGTGCTGTTGCTGTTCATCAAGATGGTGCACGAAAACACCGAAGCCGGCACGCTGAAAAAACACCCGCTGCCCGAAGGCTGCCGCTGGACCGACCTGAACGGCAAATCCGGCATCAACCTGCTCAACGACTACAAACGCATCCTGCTGAGCCTGTCCACCGGCAAGGACGCTGACGGCAACGGCATTCACGAAGACCCGCTGATCGCCGCCATCTACGCCGACGCGCAAACCCGCCTGCGCGAGCCGCGCCATCTGGAACAACTGATCAAAACCCTGGACCGGATCGACTGGTTCAGCGCGCAAAAAGACGGCCTGGGCGATCTGTACGAAGGCCTGCTGGAGAAAAACGCCTCCGAGACCAAGTCCGGCGCCGGCCAGTACTTCACCCCGCGCGCCCTGATCAACAGCATGGTGCGCTGCATCAAACCGCAGGCCGGCGAACTGATCCAGGACCCGGCCGCCGGCACCGCCGGCTTCCTGATTGCCGCCGACCAGTACATCAAACAGCAGACCGACGACCTGTTCGATCTGAATGCCCAACAGCAGCAGTTCCAGAAAAACAAGGCCTTCACCGGCGTCGAACTGGTGCCTTCCACCCGCCCCCCTGTGTCAGGATAGTTGTCATTCCATTAGAATTGGACTCTAAATGAGAGTCCATGATGGGGGCAACAAGGCAAACGAATGAAATACCCACAAGAGCGGAAGGAAGCAGTCCTGAAAAAAATGCTTCCGCCACATAACAAAACCATTCCAGCGTTAGCCAAAGAGGAAGCTATCTCTGAAGCGACCCTGTACAACTGGAGAAAAGCAGCCCGAGCTGAAGGCCGCTTGCTGCCTGATGGCGATAGCACGCCTTCTGGCTGGAGCGCGATGGACAAATTCGCGGCGGTGATAGAAACAGCGGCAATGAACGAGGCCGAGTTATCAGCCTACTGCCGGCAAAGGGGCCTTTACCCTGAACAGGTCAGAACCTGGCGGGAGGCGTGTGAGCAGGCGAATGACTGGGACAAAGCCCAGAGCCAACGGTTAAAGGAAGCGCGCAAAGCGGATGAAAAGCGGATCAAGGAACTGGAGCGGGATTTAAGGAATAAAGAAAAGGCCTTGGCCGAAACGGCCGCCTTACTGGTGCTAAGAAAAAAAGCCCAGGCGATCTGGGGGGACGGAGAGGACGCATGATCAGGCTCTCAGATCGCCGTAAAGCTGTCAATCTGATCGAAGAAGCGGTGGCAGCCGGTGCCTCGGCCAAGCAGGCTTGTGACGTGTTGGAGATCAGTCTGAGAACTTACCAGCGCTGGACCCAGGACCACGAGGTGAAAGAAGACGGCCGGCCACAAGCCGAGCGGCCGACACCGGCGAATAAACTGAGTCTGGAGGAACGACAACAGATCCTGGCGCTGTGCAACCGGGAAGACTACCGCAGCTTGCCGCCTTCACAGATCGTGCCGGCCTTGGCGGACAAGGGGATTTACCTCGCTTCTGAGTCCAGTTTCTACCGCGTATTGAGAGAGGCGGATCAACTGTGCCACCGCGGCAAGGCGCAGGCGCCGAGAAACGTTGCCAAGCCCAAAGGCTATCGGGCGACCGGTCCCAATCAGGTCTGGAGTTGGGACATTACCTATTGTGCCTCGACCGTAACCGGGCTGTTTTTTCGGCTCTATCTGGTCATGGACATCTACAGCCGCAAGGTCGTCGGTTGGGAAATCCATGAACATGAAAAAGCCGAATATGCCGCGCTGTTGATCAAAAAGGCGTGCCTGGCGGAAGGCATCACCCAAAAAGGCTTGGTGCTACATGCCGATAACGGTTCACCGATGAAGGGTGCGACAATGCTGGCCACTCTGCAGCGACTGGGTGTGGTGCCCTCGTTCAGTCGGCCCTCGGTGAGCAATGACAACCCCTATTCGGAGAGTCTGTTCGGCACGATGAAGTATACGCCGACTTATCCATCGAAACCGTTCAACAGCCTCGAAGAGGCCAGAACCTGGGTCCATGGCTTTGTCAACTGGTACAACGAGGTGCATCGGCATAGCGGTATTCGTTTTGTCACCCCTGCCGAACGTCACCATGGGTCTGATCATCAAATCCTGGCAGCGCGAAAAGCCGTTTACGAAACCGCCCGGCAAAGACGGCCTGAGCGATGGAGTGGTGACACCAGGAATTGGTCGCCTGTCGGTGAGGTATGGCTCAATCCGGACAAGGAGGGTGCATCGAACAACGGAATTAGAGGCCAGGCAGCATAGAAAACACGACAACTATTTTGACAAACGTCGCCGCCGCCTGGCCTTGATGAACTGCCTCCTGCACGGCATGGAAGGCGACGACGAAGGCGTCGTGCATCTGGGTAACGCCCTGGGCCAGACCGGCGCAGGTTTGGCAAAAGCCGATGTCATCCTCGCCAACCCGCCGTTCGGCACCGCCAAGGGCGGCGAAGCCAGCATCACCCGCGACGACCTGACCTACAAAACCAGCAACAAGCAGCTGGCGTTTTTGCAGCACATCTACCGCAACCTCAAACCCGGCGGCCGCGCCGCGGTAGTGTTGCCCGATAACGTCCTGTTCGAAGCCGGCGTCGGCACCGAGGTGCGCCGCGACCTGATGAACAAGTGCAACCTGCACACCATCCTGCGCCTGCCGACCGGCATCTTCTATGCCCAAGGCGTGAAAACCAACGTGCTGTTTTTCACCAAAGGTTCGGCCGGCGACAAGCACCAGGAAGAAAACTGCACCGAAACCGTCTGGGTCTACGATCTGCGTACCAACATGCCCAGCTTCGGCAAGCGCAGCCCGTTCGGCGAGCAGCATCTGGAACCGTTTGAAAAAGTCTATGACGCGCAGGGAAGGGCTGATGACACCGGCGACGACTTCGCGCAGATTCTGGCTGGCCGGCAGGAAGGCGAGTGGAGCTTCGACGCGCAAAAAATTGCAACGCCGGAAACCGACGAAAACCAGGGCGTCGACGACCGTCTGGCCCACAGCCGCTGGCGCTGTTTCAGCCGCAAGTGGATCGCCGAGCACAAAGGCGATTCGCTGGATATTGCCTGGCTGAAGGATGCGGATAGCGTTGATGCGGCTAATTTGCCCGAACCTAGTGTATTGGCAGGTGAAGCTAAAGAGGAACTTACCGCCGCGCTGAAAGAACTCGATTCTTTATTGGCCGCCTTAGAGGAGGTGAGGTGATGGCCGAAGTAATTTTGCCGGAGGGGTGGATAAATACTAATTTAGGTTCAATAATTGAGCTTAAATACGGTAAGTCTTTGCCGGAAAAAAA
>SWCD01023011.1_pt1 | contig 51153 bp, 41 predicted proteins | sample 4693011 | NCBI WGS metagenome assembly SWCD01 (sample SAMN10267278, study PRJNA491770) | bioreactor metagenome | isolation source: DHS bioreactor inoculated with marine | place: Japan: Omine Ridge, Nankai Trough
TTTTTTTGGAGCGCCACCATTACCGCAAATATTTAGTTTTATTTGGTTGGGTTTGTATTCCGTGGGTAATAATTTGTGGCTTCCCAAAGCATATAATATAGCACCACGACTTTCTGCAACTTTAAGTGCTGTTTTGGTATTTTTGCTGAAAAAAAGTTCTTCAAGAGCAATTTCGTCTGGTTTGAATTCTTTAATCAAGCTCATCAAATCATCAATTGTTTGTTTAATCCTGTTTCCATGGATTTCATCTTTTTTTGTTGTGATGACCCCATAATCAAGTGCCTCGACTCGATCATTACTAAACTCAATTATCCCAAACCCAGTAGTAGCATACCCCGGATCAATGCCAAATATTATCACTTAAAGAATTGGTTAAACATTCCGCCACATTATAGATGCACTTAGAAATTTTCGCTACAGGAGTGTTTAGAAACCTTGGAAGTGTCTAACGCACCTGGGATGCGGTTATTTTCTGATGACATTCGCGAACGCAGCTTTTTTGGTAAGCATCATGATGCTTACCATTCATGTAGTTGCACATGTGCAACTACATGAACAAGCGAAGTGTTCATCAGAAAATAACCGCATCCCAGGTGCGTGGTTGGAAGTTTAACCTCTTTCTAAACCTCCCTCAAAATTATCTCTCTATTGTTGGTGGAAGCATTTGAAACAATGACAATTTTATCTCCCTTTTTAACTAATTTCTCCTTTTTAAGTAATTCAACAATTGCAGGAGCTGATTTTACTTCCGAAACAATAACATTGTGAATGCCCCAACAAAGTTGAAGTTCTTTGCGTGTTTTTACATAAGGGGTGACTACTACTATCGGCTGAAAAGTTCTTTGCCGACTGACGTGTCTGGCTGTAAATCCATGATCTGTTAGTGCGATAATTAGTTTGGCTTCTGTTTCGTCTGCTAAAATGGTTGCAGCTTGGCAGAGTTCTATTGAATCTGTTTCTTGAAGGTCAAAGTATTTTAATTTTGTCCAATGATGTTCTTTTTGAAAGTGTTCAACACTGGAGGCCACGCTGCTCAATGTTTTGACAGCTTGTACTGGGTATTTACCTGTTGCACTTTCATTTGAAAGCATAAGTGCGTCTGCATGATCGAATATTGCATTGGCTGCATCGCTTATTTCGGCACGTGTTGCTCTTGGGTTTTCTATCATGGATTGAAGCATTTCTGTTGCAACAATTACTGGTTTTCCCATATCGCCTGAATATCTTACGATTGCTTTTTGAGCAATTGGTACACCTTGTAAAGGGGTTTCCACACCCAAGTCCCCACGTGCAACCATGACCGCATCTGTCTCGGCGATTATAGCTTTGATATTTTTCATAGCCTCATGTCTTTCAATTTTAGCAATAATTTGGATACGCGATTTATGTCGAAGAAGAATTTTTCTTAATCTTACAATGTCATCTGCCTGTCGAACAAAAGATAGTGCAACGTAATCTATGCCTGCTTTTATCCCTACTTTTAAGTCTATCAAGTCTTTTTTTGTGAGTGGGTCTGCGCTTATAGAGGCGGTTGGTACATTCAACCCTTTATGCGTTTTAATTATTCCAGGTGTAATTGCTTGTACTGTAATGGAGGTTCCTTTTACTTTTTTGACTTTGGTTTTGATCATTCCATCTTCAATCAGAATTAGATCTCCTTTGGTAACATCCTTGTGTAAAGATTTATATTGGACTGGAATTATTTTCTGTTCTTTTCTTTGTGAATATTTTTGTTTGCTTGTGTCTAAAACAAATTCTTCGCCTTTTTTTACTGCCACTCCTTTGTCAGGAAGTATGCCTAATCGAATTTTAGGTCCTTGTAGGTCTTGGACAATGGCTACGGTTATACCTGTGGCCTTTTCCGCCAAGCGAATATTATGAATGTATTCTAATTGGGAAGCGTGAGTTCCATGAGAAAAATTGAGTCTTGCAACATTCATTCCAGCTTTGATCATCTTGATTAATGTGGCTGTGTCTTTTGAAGCTGGGCCGATGGTGCAAACTAATTTTGTGTTTTTTGTTGGCATATTATTGTGTTTTTGGTGTTGTCTCTGCCTGAGCTATTGCTTGAGTCTTACTTTCTGCATCACTAACAACAGTTGTTGTTCCATCATCGCCTCCAGTACCACTGTCATCATCGCTAGTTCCACCGGCTCCAGTACCACTGCCATCATCGCTGGTTCCACCGCCTCCTCCTCCACCAAGCGGGTCAGTGTTTGCAAGTGCGGCAAGAATCTGTGTGTTACCAGTATGTCGTCCCGCAATTGTACCTCCTGCACTTACTGCGTCATTGAATATGTCGCCGGGGGTCTGGCCTGCAACTTCGCTGATCATTGCCGCCTCTGTTTGCTTTTCAGGGGATTTAAAACTTTCTGGGGCTTTTGGTGCAGCGGACATTTTTTGGTAAACCAGCCGCGTTTTATGTCCCAGTAAAGAAAAATTGTTTTGTTGGAAGGAAGTGTTCATAGATTACATTGATATTAATTCTTCTTCTATTTCCTTCATGCGTCGTTTTTCTTTTTCGTGATAGATGTCTTCCAATTTAATTATTCCGTCTAAAAAACTATTTTTTTGATCTTTTTCAAACTGAACTAGCAGTTTGGCAAGATCCTGTTTCAATTTTAGTTTCAATCGATTCGTTTTGTCTTCGCGGATGGGGTCTATTTTATCTATTTCTAAAATCTTTTGTTCAGTTGCATCCTTCAGTTTTTTGCATGCTGCATTGAATGTCGCACTAGATTCAGCTATCCAGTTTAGTTGGTTTTGTGCCTCCGCTTTATATTTATTGCTTATTTCGTCCATATTATTTTTTGTCTAATTTCTTCTGGTATTTTATAATTAGATCTCGGTAAACCAATGCTGATGGTCTGACTGTTCGACTAAAATTCTCATCGTAATCGACTCTAATCAGTCCAAAACGTGGCGAAAATCCACTGTCCCATTCATAGTTGTCGGTTAGTGACCAGTGTAGATATCCAAAAAGGTCAACTCCTTCATCTTTTGCCTTAAAACACCAGTATAAGCTTTCTTTGATTATGTCTTCTCTTAAATCGTCGGAATGGTCGGCAACTCCATTTTCTGTGATAATGATAGGTTTTTTGTAGCGTTTCTGCAAATCTTTGAGCAATAGATAAATTCCTTTAGGAAAGACTTCCCAGTTCATGTCAGTTTTTCTGGAGGTGGGATATGAAATTTGGCAAAAAGTGTCAGCTAGTTTGAAGTCAGCTCTGACACAGCGATAGAAATAATAATTTAATCCAATAAAATCCTGATGTTTTCGTATTTTATTCAAGAAACCATGATTCCATTGTTGATGGAACATTCTTGATAAGATGTGGTCTAAAGGATTATATTTTCTGTCGGGTCGGAAAACTTGATTATTTTTGGCAATCCCTATTTGAAAATCTGGATTGATTGCTTTGAGATCTTCGTAAGCTTGTCGATGAGTATTGGCTAGGTGCCTCAATATCTTATTATGTAGCAAATAATTGTTTTTTTGTGGAGGCCATTGTTTTGTCAAAAAACTGTTATATGCATAAACATTTGGTTCGTTGATTGTGACAATGTATTTCATCTCTTCACGGAACGTGCTTCCGATTAATTTACAGTAATTCAGAAAATGTCGAATGTTTTGTTTTTTTTCAAATCCACCCTTATCGGCAAACCATTTTGGTAATGTGAAATGAAGTAAGGTGACAAAAGGTGTGATTTTGTTTTTTGAAAGCGATTCAAATACTTTTTTGTAGTGATCGATTACGTCATAGTTGATTTGACCTTGTGTAGGTTCTACTTTTGCCCATTCTATGGAAAATCTGTGTGAGTTGTGTCCAAGTTCCTTCGCCAATTTGAAGTCATCTTCAAACATTGCCCAATGGTTGGTGGCTTTGCCAGAAGCTTCTATGTTCTTATCTTTTAATATGGTGTTTTCGAATTCCCACCAATCACTGCTGAAATTATCACCTTCGCATTGATGTGCGGAAAGACCTGCTCCGAAAAAGAATTTTGACATTAGATTTTTTTGTTTTTGTATTTTAATATTGTATCAAGAATATCGCTTTTTTAAAAGCAAAATGGCTGCTTGTTTATACGTTTTGAAGAAAGAATGTGACTATTTCTTCTGTGGACTTTGTTTTTTCAGGTAGATCTGTTAACACTTTATGAATTTCCCCCTTTTGATATCCTAGTTTTTTAAGGGCCACAGCCACTTCTTCAAGCTGTTGATCTAATTTTTTATCCAACTCCAGATATGAATCTGGTATTACTGAATTTTTTAAGTCGACAATAATCCTTTCAGCTGTCTTTTTTCCAATGCCAGGTGTTTTACTCAAAAAAACTGCATTTTCTTGCAAAATTGCATTTTTAATTTGATTAATCTCAGCGCCCATTATTTCTAAAGCTGTTTTGGGGCCAACTCCATTAACGCTGATTAAGAGTTTAAAAAACTGGATTTCTTCTTGTTTGGCGAAACCGTAAAGGCTGATATCGTCTTCTCTAACTCTGGTGAAAATAAATAGTTCAAGTTGAGAGTTCTTTTCCAGATTTTCAGAGAAATTGGATGTACAAAAAATTTCGTAACCGACTTGGCCGCAGAGAAGTGTTATATTTTGCTTAGAAATGTTAATTACTTCTCCTTTTAGATAGCCAATCATATTAATTATGTTATGTCCTGAAAGTATTCCAGAAAACTATTTTTGAATTCGACGAAAGTGCCTGCTGAAATGTGCTCTCTAACGTCTTCCATTAATTTCAGTAGGAAGTATAAGTTATTTAAACTAAGTAGTCGAATTCCCAGAATCTCATTTTCTTTGAAAAGGTGGCGTATGTAACTACGACTAAAAGCGTTTGTAGGGTTATGATTGTCTTCCGGAGAAAGTGGAAGGGGATCTGATGTGAATTTCTCATTAGTAATGTGATGCCGTCCTTCTTTATTATAAAAACATCCATGTCTTGCAATTCGGGTGCCGTGGACACAGTCAAACATATCAACGCCTCTTTCTATTGATTCTAATAAATCCAGAGGTGTGCCAACTCCCATTAAATATCTTGGCTTTTGTTCAGGATAGTGGGGGGCCATGATGTCTAAAATGTGATTCATCTCTTCTCGAGTTTCTCCCACTGAAAGTCCTCCAATTGCTATTCCTGGCGTGTTTAAGGAAGAAATGAATTGTGTAGATTGAACGCGTAAATCCTCAAAAACTGTACCTTGAATTATTGGAAAAAGTGCCTGAGGGTTTTTCTTTGTCTTATGCTTTTGTTGCTCCATTTCGTTATGTTTCTCTACGCACAGCTCTGCCCATCTGTGTGTTCTGTCCAGTGCCTGCATTGCATACTTTTTTTCACTATCATGAGGTGCACATTCATCCAAAACCATAATTATATCAGCTCCAAGGGCTTGTTCTATTTCAATGACTTTGCTTGGAGTTAAATAGTGTTTTTTTCCATCAAGATGTGATTTAAACTCGACGCCATCTTTGTCTAGTTTTACTTTGGATTTACCTTTTTTGCATCCTTTTCCTAATGAAAAAATTTGGAAGCCACCTGAATCGGTTAAAATTGGTTTGTCCCAATTTATCCATTTGTGTAATCCACCCATCTTTTCAATCAATTCATGCCCTGGACGCATGTAGAGGTGGTAGGTATTGGCGAGAATTATTTGAGTGTGGATTTTGAGGAGTTCATCTGGGGATATGCCCTTAACAGAGCCTCGTGTTCCCACTGGCATGAAGATTGGGGTTTCGATTTTTCCATGTGGAGTGGCAAAAATCCCACGTCGCGCAAGGCTGTGTGGATCTTTGGCTAGAATTTTATATTCAAACATTGTTATCTGGTGACAGCCATACTTTGAATATTCTCACTCGTATGACTTATTTACTCGTCTTCTTTGCTCTCTGTCTTTGCAGATGCTTTCTTTGTTGCTGATTTTTTTGCAGTGGTGGTTTTTTTCTTCTTCTTGGGCTCTTCTATTGGTTCGTCGTTTACAAGCTCTTCTTCGAAACCTTCTTCTTTTTTACTTTGTATTGGCTTGTTTTTTTCTTGAGCTGTGGCAACTCTGGCTAAAAATTTTGCAACTTGATCATTCTTTACGTCTTGTCTTCGTTTACCAGTATAGAAGGGATGTGAGGCGGATGATGTTTCTACTTTGATTACATAGTGTTCAATGCCGTCAATTTTCTTGGTTTCGTCTGAAGTAAGCGTGGAAGTAGCAACAAACTCTGCTTTGCTCATTACATCGATGAAAATAACTTTATTTAATTTAGGGTGAATTTTGTCTTTCATAGCAACTTGTTCTTAAAAAGTAAGCGAATATTAATTATAATGTTAGTTTTTGGCAAGGCCTTTTTGTCTGCCTTGTACTAAGTCATTTTTGTTTGATTTTTGGACTGAGTGTCTTTGACAGGTTCTTTTGTTGGCTCTGGTGTTATTGCTTCCTCTACAGTTGTGGTTGAAGCGACTATATCGTCTTTACTCTTGCTGAGTCTCATCAAGTAAACGCCTTGAGTTGCACGTCCTTGTGTAGGGATAGAATTCAGTGGGAGTCGAATAACTTGTCCCATTTTCGAAATGATAATCAAATCTGCTGTAGATCCTTCTTCAATGATTTTGGCGCCAACGATTTTACCGGTTTTCTTCGTTATATTAGCTGTTTTTACACCTGTACCACCACGCGTTTGTAGACGATATGCGGTGACCGGTGATGACTTCCCTAGGCCGTTTTCCATGATTACTAAAAGATGGGATTTACTTGGGTCGCTGATTACAGCCATGTTTACAACCTCGTCTCCGGGTTTTACTTTTATTCCGCGTACTCCCATGGATGTGCGACCAGTTGCGCTAACGTTTTCTTCTTTAAATCGAATGGATTTTCCTTCTTTGGTAACGATTACGATTTCATTTTTTTCACTAATTTGTCTGACCCATAATAATCTGTCTCCTTCTCTGAGTTTAATTGCAATTAGTCCTGATTTTCGAACATTTTCAAAGTCCTCAACTTTAGTTTTCTTAATGGTTCCGTGATTTGTACACATTAACAAATGGCTACCTGTGAGTTTTTCTCCTGTAGGCAGAATCCCTGTGACAGCCTCGTCTTCCATGAGTTGTAATTGATTGACGATTGGTGTGCCTTTTGCGGTTCTGGAGGCTTGAGGTAATTCATATACGGGAGAACGGAAAACTCTTCCTAAATTGGTGAAAAACAGCAAATCATCATGGTTGTTACACTGTAGCATTATGCTAATTTCATCATCATCTTTTGTGGTGGCTCCAATTATTCCTTTTCCTCCGCGTCCTTGTGATTGGAAGGTGTTTGATGGAATTCGTTTGATGTAATTTCCCTTGGACATCATCACAATCATTGGTTCATTTGGAATGGTGTCTTTGCTTGAAAATTTGCCAATTGCATTTGGGATTATTTCTGTGCGTCTTTCGTCGCCATAGTTTGCAATCATTTCATTGGTTTCTTCTTTTACTATGCTAATTACACGATTTTCGTTGCCCAAGATGTCTTCTAGTTCAGCAATGAGTGCGAGTTTTTCTGTTAATTCGTCTTCGATTTTCTTTCTTTCCAAGCCAGCTAGAGTTTGCAGTTTCATTTCCAAAATTGCTTTCGACTGTAGGTCGGAAAGATCAAATTTTTTCATTAAGGCAGTATGCGCCTCTTCTTTTGTGCTTGATTTTTTGATTGTAGCGATGATCTCATCAATATGATCGAGTGCTTTTTTGAGTCCTTCAAGAATATGTGCTCTGGCTTGTGCAACTCTTAATTCAAATTCAGTGCGTCGTCGAATGACTGTGACTCTATGACTAATGAAATGCTCAAGGATTTGCTTCATATCAAGCAATTTGGGTTGTCGTCCTTCGTCGATCAAGGCTATCATATTGAAATTGAAAGTAGTCTGCATGGCAGTCATTTTGTATAACTGATTTAGCAGTTTCTTTGGATATGCGTCCTTTTTTAACTCTATAATGATACGAATGTCTCTTTTGGACTCATCACGTATGTCACTAATTCCAACGATTTTTTTATCTCGTACTAAATTGGCCATTTTAGTGATTAGGTCCGACTTGTTTACTTGATAGGGTAATTCTGTGATTACAATTTGAAATTTATCTCCTTTTCTTTCTTCTATATTTGCTACGGATCTCATTACAATCCCGCCTCTACCTGTGGAGTATGCGGTTTTGATTGCGTCGATGTCGTAGATTTTTCCTGAGGTTGGAAAATCAGGTCCTTTTATGAATTCCATTAAGTCGTCGATGCTGGCTTCTGGATGATCGATTAGGTGTAGTACCCCATTACAAACTTCCGTGAGATTATGTGGTGGAATTGAGGTAGCCATTCCAACGGCAATTCCTGAAGTTCCATTTAGTAATAATGTGGGAATTTTTGTTGGGAGTACGCTTGGTTCTTGTGCGGAAGCATCGTAGTTCTCATTCCATTTTACTGTCTGTTTGTCTATATCAGCGAGTATTTCGTCAGCTATTTTTTCCAATTTTGCCTCTGTATAACGCATAGCAGCGGGGGAGTCTCCATCGATTGAACCAAAGTTACCTTGTCCATTCACAAGCGTGTAACGCATGGCAAACTCTTGTGCCATACGGACCATGGCCATGTATACTGGGGCATCTCCATGTGGATGGTATTTTCCAAGAACTTCACCAACTACTTTGGCAGATTTCTTAAAAGACGAACTAGAGCGTAAACCAATTTCATGCATGGCATATAGAATACGTCTGTGTACTGGTTTCAGCCCATCTCGTACATCTGGAAGAGCTCTGGAAACAATAACACTCATAGCATAGTCCAAATATGAACTTTCCATTTCAGTACTAATGTTGCGTAATGTGTAATCTTTGAACAGCTCATTTCCGGATTGTGGCGCTGTTTCATTGGAAGGTTTGTCTTGATTCGTGCTATTTTCTGCCATTTTAAAATTAAGTGAATTTGGTTCGGCGCAAGTGTAGCATATCTTCCGGGACCGGCCAATTGAAAAATTGGCGGTTTTTTGGTACAATAAAGGGATTAAATTAGTATTTTCACGCCAATATGGCAGATGATAATCAAATACAAGGTGGTGCTGGAGCAGGTCAAGACGATTTGGCTGTCCCTACTTGGCTGAAGAAAGCCCAGATAGCAAGTGGTCAAAACGAGGAGACGCCTGTAGAGGATCCATTAAAAAATGTTATTGCTTTAAAGAATCACGAAGAAAGTGCTAAATTAGACGATTCTGGAAATGTCGTTTTGGACAATGTTGCAGGAAGTGAGGAAGAAAAAAACAAAAAAGAAGAGGAGAAGGCTTTAGATGGGTTGGTTTTTGAGGGTGAGGGAGATAAGCTTACTCAAGCTGGCGCAAAAGTTGTTGCGGAGAAATCTACAACTTCAGATGCCAAGGTTGTCATGGATAAGCCTGCAATTTCTGCAGTAGCTGAGGACGTACCAGATACTATTAGGAAACAAAAGGAGACTATTCCAGTACAGCCAATAGAAGTTGAATCAGCATCTTCGCCTGGCGGGGGAGAAGCTCCAGAGTGGCTTAAAAAACTAACTGGTAATGAAGATACTGCAAAAACTGCAGAGGGAGAGAGTACGCAGAAGCTGCAGCAAGAATTGATTAAGGAGGCGGAAGACAAGCCTGAACAGACAATGCCAACTATTAATGCTACAACCTCAAAGGTTGATGAAAAACTACAAGTTGAAAAATCTGAAGAGATTACGACACCCAATGAGACTGTGGTGTCCAAAGTAAAAGATTTGAAGGATAAAAAACAACCTCGAAAAGTTGAAGAAACCTCAGTGGAGAATAATAAAACTAAGGATGCAAAGGATGCAAAGGTGATCAAGGATGCAAAGGACGCAAAGGACGCAAAGGTGATCAAAGATGTAAAAGAAAAAAAGAACTTAATGGCAGATGTGAAGAAAGGACTGTTTTCTGCTCTTACGACATCTAAAGTTGAAATTAAAAAAGGCAAATCTGCTGGTGTGGATGACTCTTCTATTACTTTAGAGAATTATGAAGAAGCAAAGGCCGTGAGGGATGCTAGTGCAACCCCCGAAGCCAAGAGTAAAGAAAAAGTTGCAATGGAAGATCGCCAAGAACTTTTGGCATCTGAAAAAATCTATCAGGAAGGTATGGCGACAGTACGTGATTTGATTGCACCGTCCTCTATGGAGGTAAATTATGATCACTTGCGGGTGGAGGGTATGTTTGCCAGAACATTTGTTGTGTATTCATATCCGCGTTACTTGGATACTAATTGGATGTCTCCTCTCGTGAATTTTGATGCTACAATGGATATTTCTCAGATAATTTATCCGATTGCTTCGGAGAAAATTATGAGAGTCTTGTCTCGAAAAGTAACTCAGATGCAATCCTCAATGAGTATGAATTCAGAAAAGGGGATGATTCGTGATCCTGCTTTGGAAACTGCATATGAAGATGCTGAGCAATTACGTACAGAGATTCAACGTGGGCAGGAAAAATTTTTCCAGTTTGCGATGTACATTACGTTGTACGCAGATGAATTAAAGAAAATTGATAAGACTTCTAAACAATTGGAGTCGATTTTAGGATCCAAATTAATCCTTACCAAACGTGCAGATTTGCGTATGGAGCATGGGTTTAATTCAACAACTCCACTTTGTTTGGATGAGTTGGAGGTTTTAAGAAATATGAATACTGGGCCTTTGTCCACAACTTTTCCGTTTAGTTCGTCAGATTTAACCAGTAATTCTGGAATTTTGTATGGGTTGAATCGACACAATGATTCATTGGTTATTTTTGATAGATTTGCTTTGCCCAATGCTAATTCTGTTGTGTTTGCTATGTCGGGTGCTGGAAAATCATATGCTGTTAAACTAGAAATTTTACGTTATTTGATGCTTGATGTGGATGTTATTGTGATTGATCCTGAAAATGAATATGAGGAGTTGGCTAAAACAGTAGGGGGTGCATATTTACGAGTTTCGTTAACTTCTGATCGGAGGATTAATCCTTTTGATTTACCAGCTGCCTTGAAAGATGAGGAGTTACAGCCAGGAGATCTGCTTCGGTCAAATATTATTGCTTTGCATGGATTGTTGAAGATTATGTTGGACGGATTGAGTCCTGTTGAAGAAGGGCTTATTGATAAGGCGTTAAATGATGTGTATGCATTGAAGGGGATTACTATGGAGATGATAGATCCTTCAAAGTTGCCTGTTCCGACAATGGAAGATTTACATGCTCTGTTGCTTAATATGGAAGGTGCAGGGGATTTAGTTCAGCGTTTGGAGAAATTTACTAAGGGAACTTATTCCGGCATATTCAATAAGTTGACCAATGTTGACATGAAAAGTGGTCTGATGGTTTTTTCTATCAGAGATTTGGAGGATTCATTGCGGCCGATTGCTATGTATATTATTTTGAATTTCATCTGGAATCGAATTCGTTCTTCTATGAAAAAACGACTTTTAATTGTGGATGAGGCTTGGACGATGATGCAACATGAGGATTCAGCTCGTTTCTTGTTTGGACTTGTGAAGAGGGCGCGAAAATATTATTTGGGAATTACTACAATTACTCAAGATGTTGAAGATTTCGTAAAATCTGCTTATGGAAAGCCGATTGTTACTAATTCATCTATGCAATTACTACTAAAACAGGCCCCCGCGTCTATTAATATATTGCAGAAGGTTTTTAATTTGACCGAAGGGGAAAAGTATATGCTACTTAATTCTGGTGTTGGACAGGGCCTCTTCTTTGCAGGTCTCAAACATGTGGCTATTCAGATAATTGCTTCGTATATTGAAGATAAGATTATTACAACAAATCCAGAGGAAATATTGAGGAATTTAAGTACAGAGTCTGAAGAAACCTACGAGTAGGTGATCAGTTACTTCAAATGATTAATTGCTGCATCAAGCTGTGGATCTTGTCCGGCTTGGCGTTGTGCGTTTGTTATGCTCACAGTTTGGTTCGGAGACAAGCCAGTGTGGTCAATATTTCTTCCCAGTGAAGTTAGCCATTTTGCAATAGTTAGCTTGAGAGAGGAATTATCATCATAATTAGTGATTTCTTGCACACTGCCTTTGCCAAAAGTGGTGGTTCCAATTGTCCATGCAATATCATAGTCTTGTAGGGCACCGGCAAATATTTCTGATGCAGAGGCCGAGCCTTCATTGACTAAAACCACAATTTCCCAGTCTTTTAATTGTCCCTCTCCTTCTGAATAGTACTTTGTTTGCTGGCCGTTATTATCCTCTGTTATAAATTCTACTTGTCCTGATTTTAGGAAATACTCCAGAATTACTTTTGTGCTGGAAAGATAGCCTCCTGGATTGTTTCGGACGTCAATAATTAGTTTCTTAGATCCATTGTCGATGATTTCATTTACATGGTTGGTAAATTCATCTCCGCTGGACTCGGTGAACTGATCAATTCTTAAATAATTAATATTGTTTCCAACAATGTTTCTCTGAATGGCTTCAATAGTGATTTTTTCTCGTATGATGTCAAAATTCAGGATTGCATTGTCTCTTTTTATTTTCATTTTTAGTAATGTCCCTGCTTTGCCTTTAATTTGGGTAATTATTTGCTCATATGTGTAATTCAAAACACCATTTCCGTTTAATTCAACAATTATATCCTTGCTTTTTAGTCCTGATCTATATGCAGGAGAATTGTTTATTGTTGTTACAATTATGTACTGTCCTTCGATTTCCTCAATAACCGCTCCGATTCCTTCATATCCTTCTGGAATGTATACGTAGGATTCTCCTTCTTGATCAGGTGTATGAAACGTGGAATAAGGGTCATCTAATGTATTTACCATTCCGTTGATCGCCCCATATATTAAATAGTCATCTGATATTCTCTCTTGATAGAGAAATGAATCGTGAATTCTGCCCCAGGTATCTACCATTAGTCCAAATTTTTCATTTTCAAGTAGTTTTTCTTCTGAAAAAGTTAGATTTTCTGTGCTGACTGGGGGGGAAACTGTGATAGTGACATGTCCTTCTGTGCTATTTTGTAAAGATAAGGTGGCGTTTTTCGCTTTGAAAAGCAGAATTGCTGCGTCGCCTCTGGTTAATGTGAGATTTGGTCGAAAATCTTCTCGGTTGCTTTCGATATAAATGCCGTGTGCTTTTGCAGCTGCATAGACAGGGGAGATGGGATGGTTAACTCTTATATCAATGAAGAGTTCTTGGTTGCTAGGCGTGCTGAGAGGGGTGGGGATGCCATAAATTCTCATTGTCAAAACAAGCGCTTCTTGCCTGGTTAACGTTTCTTCTGGGTGAAATTCTTCATTAAGTACGTTAGTTAATGCTCGAATTTCCAGTGCTTTTCGAATATATGGGGAAAACCAACTATTTTCGGGGACGTCACTATATCCTGTAAAATGATTGGCTCCTTGTACTGGTTCAAAGCCCAAGTATGCCATTGATGCTTTGAAAAACGCTGCCTTGTTAATGGGCTCTGTTGGTCTGAAATTCCCAGATTCGTTTAAGGAAATAGCGTTGTGATTTACCAAATCCAGATACACACCATGTTCTGCATTACTACTGAGAACGTCGTTAATTCTTGTGACGTTGGCAAAGGCCCCGTTGCTAAAACTGAAAGAAAATATGAAAACAATGGAAATGAACGCGCTAAGGGGGATGTTTTTCTTCAATTTAGTGGGCATTTGGTGAGTTTATGGATGAAATGATTCTACACTACTTCAACTCTAAGTAAAATTTGTGAACGCTACTTGTGAGGAATTGACCCTTTGGGCTCTAATATGGTATAATATGGGGATTAATTATGCGATTAACTGAATGAAAAAACTGCTATTACATCTCATGCATGGATTGACACTGATGGTCTTGGCTTTGGGGGTGTTTGGTTTATCATTTATATATGAAAATGATTTTGTTCAAACAGTTGTTTTAAAGAGTGATAAACAAGTTCTTCTTAGTGTTGATGATGGTGTTTTGCTTGAGTTGAATCGAGGAGAAGATTTGAGTGAAATCGCTAATAATGCAATTGTTGAGGTAGGAGATGTTGTATATACAGATGAAGTTACAAATGTCATTTTTCGATTTGCGGGAGATGGTGAATTGAGATTAGATAAACAAACACGTGTTTCATTGGTCCGTATGGACACTGAAAAATTACAGTATACTTTTAAGTTAATGGAGGGAAGAGGATGGTTGGTAAATTCTTATAGTAATGCAGATGTAGTTTTGCTATTAGATGGAGCTGCGGTTTTTCCCGGACAGAGTGTTGTTATGGTCAAGCAGGAATCTGAAAAAGCGAAAGTATATGTTCATGCACAGAATACTGATTTAGGAATTACTAGCACTGATATTCAAGGTACAGAGGAGTTAACAATAAATTCTCCAGAGGTAATTAATAAGTTGTATTTACCACAAGGAACAGCTGCAACTGTCTTTGCGAAGAAAGTTAGAGATAATCAGGAAACCATAAAGAAGCTGCTTTTCTCAAAAATGGTTAAAGAATTTCAGTATAGTATTTTTAACAAAAATGAATTAATTACTGATATTTGGCTGGTTAATAATGTTTCCGAGGATATTAAAATGACTGCAAAGATTAGAGACGAGAGACTAAAGAAAATTCGAACTAGAGGACTGAAATATTCGTCTTTGGATGCTTCAAATTATCAGGTTGATGGTGCTGTAAAGGATTTTTACAATGTTTTGACTTTCTCTGACAAAAGAGTGGGTCAGAGAAATTTAGAGGCTCTATATGATTTGCTATATGATTCGCAATATTTGTTTGATTATGGACGTACGGAAGAGGCGGAGGAAAGACTTGAATCGTTTACTACTTTTGCCAATCAATTGTTTCTGGTTTATGGGGATGACTTAAAACAAACTTATATTGAAAGGGTCAAAGAGGAATATGAATATTTATCTTTTGCAAATCCAAGCGATTCGCTGTTTGGATTAAAGCAAGTTTTGCAGGGGATTTATTTGGATTCAGTTAAGGGGCAGGTAGAGGAAGTTGATATGAAATTTAGATTTTTAACTGAGGATTTACTGACTCTTGGGTATCATGCAGCGAATAATAATGTGGCTGATATTGATGAAATTTTCACAAGCTATATGGATGCTTTCAAAGATTTAAATGTAATATATGGAGAAGTGTTGAAACAAAATCCTGATTTGATACAAAGACAGAACCAGGGGTTGAATAATGTTTTTGTTCAAAATTCAAGTATGTATAGGCAGACGTTTTTTACTAATAAACTTTTTGTTGAAAATAAATATTTGTCGCTATTGCCTGCTAGTGAGAATAAATATGAAGAAATTCAAAATATAATTTTGCAAAGAATTGATTTTCTGAGTCGTTTGGAAAACTATTATTTGAATGGAGATGTCCCATTAGTTGATGCGCAGAATATTTTAACCCTGCTTTTTTCAGAAATCAGTAAAATAGAATTGCCTGATACATATCAAGTTGCTATCAAACAGTTATTTGATGAAAGAATAGAAGATTTTGGTGTGTTTTTTAGATTCTTGAGTTCGCAGGAGTATGTAAGTTCCAGCGTGCGAGGGGCCACTCCAAGAGAGAGATTTGAGCAATTTAAGAAAGATAATAAAGATTTAGTTCAGAGTAATATTATGAATACCGAGATTATGGAAAAGGCTGCAGAAGTAGGGAATATATATGAACTTGGCAAAATTGTTGATGAAACAGAGACTAAGCCGATTATTAATGAGGAGATTATAGAAGTAGAAATTGATTCTGAAGTTACAATAAAAGAAAATGAGGTAGTTATTCCTCCAGTAGACGAAGTTGAAAAACCAAAGGTGCCAAGGGTAAGGCCTTCTAATTGAATAAAATAAAAATTGTCTTTTATCTGCAAGTTGTTTAGAATAGTGCAGGTCTTTATCGGACTGCCATACTTTATGTAATTTAATATAGATGATTCAAAAGACTTCTAGTGACTATGGTGCACAGAATATTACTGTATTGGAGGGACTACAAGCCGTGCGTAAGCGTCCTGGTATGTATATTGGTACAACGGATGTAGGTGGACTTCACCATCTAATAAAAGAAATTGTTGATAATTCTATTGATGAAGCGATGGCTGGCCATTGTTCGGATATTAACGTTGTTGTTCAGAAAGATGGTTCAATTTCTATTGAAGATAATGGACGTGGAATTCCTGTTGATCTCCATAAGAAAACTGGCAAAAGTGGCTTGGAGACTGTTCTAACGGTTTTACATGCTGGTGGAAAGTTTGGTGAAGGAGGAGGATATAAGGTTTCTGGTGGTTTGCATGGTGTTGGGGCTTCTGTTGTGAATGCTCTATCAAGCTCTCTTATTGCAGAAGTGTATCGGGATGGGAAAATTCATCAGATGAAATTTAAGCAAGGAAAGTCACTTGGTGGTTTAGAGACTGTGGGTGATACGAGTAAAACAGGTACAAAAATCACTTTTCTGCCGGATGATACGATTTTTGAAAGTATTGAATTTGATTTTGATACGATTGTTTCACGTTTAAGACAACAGGCATATTTGACTAAAGGGGTTTCGATTCGTCTGCAGGACTTGCGAACAGGTAAGGCCAATCAATTCTATTTTGAAGGTGGGATTATGTCCTATGTTCGTCATATGAACGAAAACAAGGATTCTATTGGATCTATCTTTTATTTGGATAAAGAGGTTGATGAAGGATCAATTGAAATTGCTTTGCAATATACCAATTCTTTCAACGATCAGGTCTTAACATTTGCAAATACAATTCATACGCCTGAAGGTGGTATGCATTTAACTGGTTTCAGGTCTGCATTGACTCGTACTTTGAATACTTATGCCAGAGCAAACGCTTTTTTGAAGGAAAAAGAGGATAATTTAACAGCTGATGATGTTCGTGAAGGTTTGACTGCGATTATTTCTGTAAAAATTGCTGATCCTCAATTTGAGGGTCAAACAAAGAGTAAGCTGGGGAATTCTGAAATGAGAACTGCGGTAGAGAATGTCTTTGGGAATGAGTTCTCACAATATTTAGATGAAAATCCTTCGGAAGCTAAAGTAATGTTTTCAAAATGTGCTTTGGCTGCTCGAGCCAGGATGGCTGCACGAGCGGCGCGTGATGCGATTGTGCGAAAAGGAGCGTTAGAGGGTATGACTTTGCCAGGGAAACTGGCGGATTGTTCTTCTAAGGATGCTGAGAATTCAGAAATATACTTGGTTGAGGGTGATTCTGCCGGAGGATCTGCCAAACAAGGAAGGAATCGTGAAACTCAGGCAATCTTGCCTTTAAAAGGTAAAATTTTGAATGTGGAGCAGGCTCGTATGGATAAAATATTGGGTTTTGCTGAAATTAAAGCTTTGATTATTGCTTTGGGGACTGGAATTGGAGAAACTTTTGATATTTCCAAACTGAGATATCATAGAATTGTAATAATGACTGATGCTGATGTAGATGGCGCTCATATCCGAACATTGTTACTTACATTGTTTTATAGACAACTACGTCCAATTATTGACGGTGGCTATTTATTTATTGCACAGCCACCCTTGTATAAGTTGGAACAAGGGAAAAAGATTTTGTATGCTCTCACTGAGGAGGAAATGGAGCTTTTAAAGCTACAATTTCCGAATCCAGAGAAAATACAACCACAACGGTACAAAGGTTTGGGTGAAATGAATCCTGAGCAGTTGTGGGAGACAACCATGGATCCGGACAAACGGTCTATGTTGAAAGTGTCTATTGATGATGCGGAGAATGCGGATAAGGTTTTTGAGACTTTGATGGGGGCAGAGGTGGCGCCGAGGAAGAAATTTATTCAAGCGCATGCCAAGGCGGTTCAAAATCTTGATATTTAACCCATGGTGTTTTACGAATGTGGGGGAGGGAAGCTCAGTTCACAGTTTTTGTAATGGACTTTGCCTTAAACGGTTATATATGGTTGTATAGTACAAGAGACTTAATAATTAACTAATAAATATGTTTAAAAAGATTTTAGCCTCTATATTAGTAGGAATGTTTATGTTTGCAGGAGCGGCTTCTGCTATGGTGGATTATACCTATAGTGATGTTGACACTGATACTGACTACTTTGACTCCATTTATTGGGCTGTAGAGCATGGGATTGCTACAGGTTATGGGGATGGAAGGTGGGGACCGGATGAGTGTGTGAGACGGGCAGAGTTGATGAAGATGGTTATGGAGTTTGAGGGTGGACAGATCTTGACTACCGATCAACCTTCAACTTTTAGTGATGTTAAAATGGATGATTGGTTTTTCAATTATGTTAGTTTAGCTCATGCATATGGTTATATCGACGGTTATCCGGATGGTACTTTTCAGCCTAATCGATGTGTCAATAGAGCAGAAGCAATGAAAATTGCAGTTAATGTCTTGGTTGGTAGCAATGGGCTGGATTCGTCTGGTGGACCAGTAATGTATGATGATAAGCTGGTTGAGGATATTTCCATTGGAGATTGGTTCGGACCATATGCGAGGATATTATTTAAAAACCGTCTAATAGGGACAAACCATACTATCTTTGCAAATGAGATTGCTGGAACCAGAACTATCAAATTCTTTCCTGGTGACAGTATGACCAGAAAGGAAGTTGCTGAGATGATGCATAGAATTAGTAAATATATATCGGAGAGAGAGTTATTAATTTGACAAGTACATGCGTGACAGACTAGTATCTGATGCGTCTTGTATTTATTTAATACCAAAGAAAGGAGGTAATTTATATGGCAGTAAAAGTTATAAGAAATCCAAAGGAATCCCCAGATCGTTTGATTGCAAGATTTAATAAGAAAATGCAATCTAGTCGTATTATTGTTCGACTTAAAGTTCGAAGGTATTTTAGAAAACCTCTAAAGAAGAGACAAATTAGATCAGCTGCGATTATGAGAGATATGTATCGTGGAAAGAGAGAAAAAATGAAATTCTATTAGGCCATTTGGAGATAGAACTTTGTTGATTATTTGTGGAAAGAGATTAAGCTTCTGATTTTGTGTAGTATTAAGTTAGTCTTTTGTGTAAGCCGAGAAGGTTTGAGTTTTAGTGTTTTTTCTTAAAGTTCTAATACTGAATTTCATGAATTCAATAGGTGGTGTTTTACAGAGGGCAAAGGAATCTAAATTGTTGGCAAATTTGGATGCAGAAGTTTGGTTGGCACATTTGTTAGACAAGGATCGAATATATTTAATCAAGAATCCCTCTGAAATATTGGAAGGAGGTGTTCTTGATGGTTTTTGGGATGGGGTGAAGAGGATGGAGGTGGGGAAACCTTTGGCTCAGCTTACTGGGACAAAGGAATTTTATGGAATGGGTTTTGTGATAAATGAGCATGTTCTTATTCCGCGGCCGGAGTCGGAATTATTGGTTGACCTTACCAAAGAATACTTGAAAAAGCGCAAATCAGACGATTTTGTGACTGTTGTGGATATTGGGACTGGATCTGGGTGTATTTTGCTTGCGATACTGAAGGAATGCGCTGGTGTAGAGGGCGTTGGGACTGAAATGTCTGGGCAGGCTTTGGAGGTGGCCAAGAAGAATTCACAAATACATGGATTAGAGGAAAGAGTTACTTGGATAGAGGGTGATTTAATGGAGCAGGTAACTGATAAATGTGAAATCATTGTTGCTAATCTTCCATATATTGGAACTAAAAAATTCAATTTCATTGCGAGTAATGTTGCGGAGTTTGAGCCAGATATCGCTTTGTATGGAGGAAAAGATGGTTTGGATCTATATAGGCGGATGTTTCAGCAGTTAGCTGAAAAAGATTGGCAACCTGGGCTAATTGTTGGAGAGTTTGGCTTTGGACAACATGAGGAAATGGAAAAACTACTAAATCAATATTACAATGGAGAGGATTTTCGAATTATTCCTGATCTGGCTGGTATACCGCGTGTCTTTGTGATAGATTCTGCTTCGTAATATACTGATATTTTGGAAGATAAACTCAAGTACATATGATATTGGACAAACTGCAAAACTTAGAGGACGAGTATTTGAAGTTGGAGGAACAATTGGTTGATTCAGAAATAGTTTCTGATCATGAGCAGTATTTGATAATAACTCGAAGACATAAGGAACTTTCTCGTGTTGTTGATCTATATCGTGAATGTAAAAAGGCACAGCAGCAGATTGATGATTCTGAAAATATTCTTGAAAATGAGTCGGATGAGGAAATGAAGGAATTTGCGAAAGAACAACTAAAATCTGCAAAAGAAAACTTGGAAAAACATGAAGAAGAAATTAAAGTTGAGCTTTTACCGAAAGATCTGAATGATTTTAAAAATGCTATTGTTGAAATTCGAGCAGGGGCTGGCGGGGAAGAAGCGGCTTTGTTTGGAGGAGAGTTGAGTCGAGCGTATATTAAGTACCTGGAGGATCATGGATATAAGATAGAGATGGTTAGTAAGAGTGAGGCTCAGGCTGGTGGGATTAAGGAAATGATTTTTAACGTATCTGGTGGTGAAATGCCATACGGGATCATTAAATATGAGTCAGGGGTTCACAGGGTGCAGCGTGTTCCTACAACAGAGAGTAAGGGGAGGGTTCATACTTCTACCATAACTGTGGCTGTGTTGCCTGAAGCAGAGGATGTTGATGTTGCAATAAAGGATATAGATTTGAAAATTGATGTATATCGGTCAAGTGGTCCGGGTGGGCAAAGTGTGAATACTACTGATTCTGCTGTTCGAATTACTCATTTGCCTTCTGGTTTAGTTGTGTCGATGCAGGACGAAAAGTCTCAATTAAAGAATAAGGCAAAGGCAATGCAGGTTTTGCGTAGTAGATTATATGCTTTAGAACAACAAAAACGACAAGATGAGCTGGGGGAACAAAGGTTGGCTCAAATTGGGACAGGGGATCGTTCAGAAAAGATACGTACGTATAATTTTCCTCAAGATAGAGTCACTGATCATCGAATAAATAAGAGTTGGTCGAATTTACCCGGAATTATGGAGGGGAATATGCAAGATATTGTTGAATCTCTTCGAATGGAGGATCAAGCACAGAAGTTGGCTGAGGCGGCTGGGTAGTGTGCCATGGGTGGTAATGGGATAAGACATGAAGTTAGAAGGATTTCATGTCTTGTTAATGTTGTCTTGTTATCCTACCCCGGGTGGGCGGGGGATAGGGATGGGTTTTAGAATAGGTCTTTGGTGTCTTGCCATGCTTTCCCAAGACTGTCAGAGATTCCGCCGAAGTTTGGTATTAGTTTTCCAACAGATTCTTGCAATGAGATGAATCCATCTCTTAGTCCGTTGATGTTATTATTCAGCGCATCAAGATATTCTTTCATGATGCTATAAAAATAGTATCCAATGCCCAGAAGCACAAGATAGGGGATTGCTTGAATAAAAAAGTGTATGACTGCATTTCTAAATTCCTCTTTTTCCTTTTTGAGGTGGAAATCTAATAATTTGTGTAGAGTTTTATTTTGTTCTGTCAGCAAATCAATTACAATTTGATTGTTGTTTTCCATTTTTTGAATTAAATTTTCAACTGTAGTATAGGGAAACCTTCTAAAATCACAAATGATGATATCATTTGTTTCTCATAGGTAATTAAAAGTTAATATGCTTATCGATTCACATTCACATCTACATTTTCACAAGAGTTTTCCTGATTTTAAGGAGGTTGTTGAGCGGGCTGAAGATGCAGGGGTTATGCAACAAATACTAATTGGTTGTGATATGCGTGATTCAGTACGTGCATGTGAGTTTGTTCAGAAAAAGGATGGGTTGAATTGGACTATTGGCGTTCATCCTCATGATGCACATGAAGTCACGCATCAAAACTTACGTATTATGCGCGATGTGTTGAGTCGTACTGGAGAATTTACAGATTTGGTTAAGGGCCCCGTCGCAATTGGAGAAATTGGATTAGATTACCACAGAAATATTCGCCCGCAGGATGTTCAAAAAGATGGGTTTATTAAACAGTTAGATATGGCTAAGGAGTTTGATTTGCCTGTGGTGGCTCATATAAGAAATGCTTTTGATGATGCTTCAGAGATAGTTAATAAAAGTGGAATTAAAAAACTTGTTTTACATTGTTTTACAGGAAGCATTGAAATGGCTGAGTGGGCTTGGGGGCATGGGTATCTGATTTCTTTTACGGGGGCTGTTACATTTCCACAGAATACTGCTCTTATGGAAGTGGTTCGCCAAACTCCTGATAATTTATATATGTTGGAGACAGATTGTCCTTTCTTGGCACCACAAATACATCGAGGCAAGCGGAATGAACCTGCTTTTGTACGTGATATTGCGGTTCATGTGGCACAACTGAGAGGTGAGTCTATTGAAAAAGTAGCTGCGGATACAACTGCTAATGCAGAACGGTTTTTTGGAATTTAGGTGAAAATTAGGTTTGCTGCTTCTGCAAGGTCGCTGACTGAAATGATTTTTCCTGATTCTCTGTTTTTTATATGATCTGGTACTTTTGTAGTTACAACATTTTTAAAGCCAAGCTTATGTGCTTCTTTGACACGTTTTTCTAAGTGACTAACTGGTCTTAATTCTCCGGATAGGCCGATTTCTCCAAGAAAAACGGTATTGTCTGGCAAGGGGAGCTTTTTATACGAGGAAATAATCGCCATAGCTACACTTAAATCTACAGAAGTTTCCTGGAGTTTGAATCCACCTACCACATTTACGAAAATATCTTGATTGTTGATATTTACTTTTAGATGTTTTTGCAAAACCGCTGCAAGCATTTGTAGGCGGTTTAAATCGAATCCGTTTGCGGTTCTTTTTGGATATCCGAAGACAGTTGGATTGGTGAGGGCTTGGATTTCCAGCAATAGTGGGCGGCTTCCTTCTAAGGTTACTGTGATTGCAGATCCCAGAGCGTTTTTTTTGCGCCCTTCTAAAAAGATTTCTGATGCATTTGCTACTTCACTTAGTCCATGTTCGCCCATTTCCATTATGGCAATTTCGTTTGTGGAGCCAAAGCGGTTTTTGAGGCCTCTGATGAGTCTGAGTTGTTGGTGTCTTTCACCTTCAATAAAGAGCACTGTGTCGACAAGGTGTTCTAAAACTTTAGGGCCAGCCAGTTCGCCTTCTTTGTTTACATGCCCAACTATGAGGCATGTTATGCCGCGGCTTTTGCAGTGCTCCATCAGTTTTTCTGTGCAATACCGGATTTGGGTTATGCTGCCGGGGAGGGAGCCGATGTCTAAGGAATAGACCACTTGAATTGAATCAATCACTATCAAATTTGGTTGTTCTAATTCGAGTTGTCCGAAAATGTTTTCCAGACATGTTTCAGGTAAAATGGAGATTTTGTCGGAGGAGATCTTTAGTCTATTGGCGCGCGAGGCGATTTGTTCGACGGATTCTTCTCCGGAAATATATAATACTGAGTTATTCGCTAATACTGTGTCTGCACAGAGTTCCAAAGTGAGAGTTGATTTGCCAATTCCAGGCTCTCCGCTGAGTAGAATGAGACTGCCTGTTTTTATGCCCCCTCCAAGAACAGTGTTCAAGTCTGTAAAGCGAGTTTTTATTCTTTTGTCTACAGAGGTGAATTGAGTGTCAAGAAGAACGGGTTTGATGATGGCCTTGTGTTGATGACGTTGTGCAGTAATTGAATTACTTTTTGGCGCGATTATTTGGGTTTCTTCTTTGAAAGTGTTCCATTCTTTACAATCAGGGCAAAGACCTTGCCATTTTGGTTTTTCAAGTCCGCACTTTTCGCAAATAAAGATGTTTTTTACTTTCATTTTGTGTTGGTTAAGGCTTGATAATATACTTCCTCGGTTTTTTTTGCCATTTTTTCAACTGAGAAGTCTTTCCAATGTTCTTGGCCTTTGGTTGCAAATGTATTTCTTAGTTTTTCATCTTTAAGCAGTTTGATGAGAGCCTTGCTTAGAGAATCTTTTTGTCCAGGTTTCACTAGTAATCCCAGTTTTTCAGAAGATATTATTTCTGGAATTCCTCCTACGTTGCTGGCGATAATTGGTAGACCGTTTTGCATGGCTTCCAAAACAACTATTCCAAAAGCCTCTTTTAGACTGGGTAACACGAAGATGTTACTGGCTAGCATCAATTTTTCTATGTCATCTCTTTGTCCAAGCAGGATAACTTTTTTCTCCAGACGTAAGTTTTTTATGAGTTTTTCTAATTTGTTGCGTTCAGGCCCTGATCCTGCAATTACTAATTTTACGTTATCTACCTTGTTAACTACTTTTTTAAAAGCGTTGATCAAATATTTGTACCCCTTTCTTGGGTGCAATGCCCCAGCAGAGAAAACAATTTTAGTTTCCTGGCCTGCGTGAAAGTCATCTTTTTTAAGATGGTGTTTATGTTGCTCTGATAGCTCTGTAGACGCTTTTTCTATTCCATTGTGAATGGTTATTGTTTTATTTGCCGAAGCTGGATAGAGGTCGTTGAAAAGTGTTTGGTTTGCCAGTGATACAGTAATAATCCTTTTACATTGTCCGAGAGTTAATTTTTTATAAATTTTCTTGTGGCCAGTGAGTGGAAATGGGTCATGTTCAGTGGTTACTAGTGGAATGTTGTTGAGCCAGGCAGCAGCAAAAGCATATTTGCACGCAACAGGGTTCCATATATGCGCATGGATTATTTCTGGCTTATGTTTTTTGATAATTTTGTTTAGCTGTGTGAGGTTGGAAGGGGAGTTTTTGTTGGGAGTGTCAGTAATTATCGTTTCAATTTTGTTTTTTGCAAGCTCTTTACACCATTTCTCTAAGTTTTTGCTCTTTCTACAGACGATAATCGGATTGAAGTTTTTTCTGTTGAGTGATTTGGCCAAAAGCAGCATGTGCTTTTCTGCTCCACCATAGAGTGGAGTGTCTGTGTAAAGAAGGATTTTGTGAGTTTTACTCATGAATATTGTGATGCAGTGTGCTGTGGATTTGATATTAAACTTTTTTATGAGCTCTGCAAATAATCATGGATTGGCCTGATGGAAAAATATACGTACAAAATATGTTGAATTAATTTATTGTCCATGATAATTTTGTCGAGCGAAAATGAGACTTGGTGCGGGCGAGTAGCTCAGTTGGTAGAGCAGTCGGCTCTTAACCGAAAGGTCCCGGGTTCGAACCCCGGCTTGCCCACCAAAAAGTATGTAACCCGTGAGCTATGGGGGTTGTCTTCTAGGCTTGTGTTTTGTTTTATACAAACTCATTTGTTGAATTGCAACAAGGGGTAATTAATTGTATAATTAGAGGAATTTAACGTTTTTTGAATGGCGGAAAACAATAGTGAAAAAGGTGTTACGAATAATGATAAAAAGGAAATTTTATCTAGTGTTTTGAAAAGAACATATAAACATTATGAGAAAGCGGTTCATGAAAGAGAACTAGAGAAAATGGGAAAACAACTAAATAAATAGAATATGGGGATAAATATAAATAAAAATTCTGTGAAAGTCTCTGAAGATATGTCAGATATTATTGAAATGTCCCAGAAAAATGATGCAATTATGCCGGATTCTGAGGTTATTCCTTTGTTTACTAAATTAAGGTCTATTGTAGATGGTTATGATTTACTTTTAAAAGAATCTCTGCACAAAGCGATAATAGGGGAGGTAAATAAATACAATAATGATCATCCAGAAAAGAAAGTAACCACTTTGCAGGTTTATACGTGGATTCTTGGTGATGAAAATCGGGCTAGAACTGAAATTAGAAAAGCTGTGGGGGCAACATTGACAAGGGCAAAGGAACGGACAGATCCGAATGAAGCGTTTGGCACATGGCCGGGACAGTCAGACATTGATGTAAATAGATTTAGTTTGGACGCTCTTATGAATGGGTATATTTCAGGCGTTAAGCAACAACATCTGCCAACGCTTAATATAGGAAAATTAGAAAGTTTTTTAGGTTCATTCAGTCAACTTTCTTTGGCACAAAATGAAACTGATCTGTTAAAAAGAATATTTTTAGAGAGAAATACTGAGCTCAGACAGTACCCAGAAAAAACTCATCACATAGTATTGTCGCTAATCTCTTCACTCAAAGCTTTTTGCAATGGAAACGCGACTGTAGATTATAATTTTGATGAGTCTTCAATAAAACACCAGATACTAAGTGATTATAGTGAAACTTTAAGTGGGTCTAGAGAAATTATGTCGAATATTGATGGGAGAATGCGAGGTATTTCCATTATCTTGGATAGTTCTTCATCTTATTATTTCCAAACACTTAAACAAGTTCTCCAAGCAAAAAAAAATGAATCAGATTTTTCGCTTAAGTGCTTATTTAAGGATGAATCATATAAGACAAAATTTATAGAGTATCTTAAACAGCAAAATTTTCAGTATCCACCACCAAATTTATTATTTGTGAATGCAAATGATACTAGCATTGGTAGATTTGATGTGTGGGCAAGAGATGGGGCTGTTCGTTTGTCTAATGGCACTATTATTGAACCAAAAAAACATTATTCAAAGGGAAACGCTGCTGCTTATGATAGTCTGATACCGGTTGAAGGAAGTGATATTGTTCAGTCAGAATTGGTTTTTCAGGGTGGGAATATGAGAGCAACAGATAATATGCTATTTTTAGGGTCTGATGATATTTTTGATACAATTCATGCAAATAAGCATTTAGTAGAAAGATATAATCGGGACCATGATAAATGTGTGAAATATGTAGTAAGGTTATTTGAAAAAGAGTTTGGCAAAAAAGTTATGGTAATTGGAAAGATGGCTATTGGTAAACGTAAAGTAAGAGAGAAGCAAGGTATATTTCATATAGATATGTGTATGACTCCATTGGGAAACCATGACATGCTATTTGCAGGACCAATTCAGGGGTCTTCACCAAAGCAAAATGAGTTTCTTAAGGAAGAAAGACAAAGATTAGTTGAAAATGGATACAATATAATTTCTTTACCCTATTTTAATAGCGGTGACTTTTATATAACTTATAATAATTCACTTATAGAGAAATACACTGACAGCGGTGGTAAAAAAGTAAAAAAGGTTTATCTACCGCAGTACTATGCTGGGAAAGAAGATGATCCAGTATATAGTTATTCAGTTGGGGATCAACAACTAGATTTGGAAAAAATGAACAAAGAAGCTATGGAAGTGTATAAGCAACAAGGTTTTGAGGTAGTCCCAATTGATATTTCTGTGAGCATAATTTCAAGATCTGGATCACTGAATTGTTTGACGTTTGAAGATAGATAAGTCAATTTCCACCCCTTTACTATAAAGTTAAATTTGCAAGAGTAGGAAAATTACATTTTTGTTATACAGAGTAGTAAAAATGCATTTTGCCTAACAGAAACCTATACGAAAATATTTGTATTAAATCAAGTAAGTTTTCGCTACAATCCAACCTCGGCTTTAAGTCGTAGGCTAAGATGATGCTATCGTTTTTCCACTCAAGGCCTATTAGCTACTCCGTAGAGATCCACACATTTCTTCAATTCCGGATTTATATGTGCTGAACTTGTCGGCTTCTACTGTTGCGGCACATTTAACGCCATAATCGTCTTTACCTTTAAGCTTTTTTATAAAAAACATATGGGTTTTTGAGTTGCTGCCGCCTTTTAGTATCGCTCCCGTCGCATCGTTTAACTCAAATTTTTCGATGTCCTGACCATCCCATCCTCGCATTGTCTTGTATGCTTCAATTTGCGCGTCCACAGTACCAAAGTCAGAGAAATACTCAGCAATACTCACAGTTCCTACAAGATAATCTACGGTTTTGATAGTTCCGCCATATTGGCTATTACAAGTCCAAAGACCGTCGGACGAACAATCAATTGAAACTGGAGTGCCATCAACAGTGGGCTGTATTGTAGCTTCACTTTTAGGTTCTTCGGAAATACTACTTTCTGGCGCGGGCGTGCTTTGTTTCCCACTAAAAGAATTGCAACCAGAAAGGGAAAGAATGGAGATGCCAATCAGACTGGCTATGATGAGTTTATTCATTATTTTGTGATTTATTAATATTTGTGCCAAGTCTAACATAATTCAAGAATTTGACTTGAAGATCGCTTATAGAGTAGTTTTGTTTCTTAATATTTAATTTTTTGAATTATGACTGAAAGTGAAAAAAACCGTGATATTGATGTATGTGATGGTGATACAGAAGCGTCCAAAGAAAGTTTTACACCAGAAGAGCTTCTTGTATTAGAGAAAACAATTATTAGAATTCCCCTCGCTGATCAGGCTGGATTCATGTTAAGAGTGCGAAAAGCTAAAAAAGTGGGCGTTTCTATTGAGGATTTAAAAATTAGGGAGACTTCTCGGGAGGCTCTGACTGAAGAAGAGTTAGAGAAGAGAGCTGCAAAAGCCGTGATTGAAAGAACTTTGAAGGAAGAGAAGCCTGTAGATGAAATATCTGTTAGGGTCGGGGACAATCGGTCAAAGTTGAATTATGCTATTCAGCAAATGATAGTTGATGCTGGCTTCTTTGTTAAAGGGCAGCGGGGTACGTCAGATAAGACGGTTCATACAAGCAGATTAACTAGAGAAGATATTGATGAAATTCTGGATGGTGATGAAAAATTGGAAAAGTAATCTCTGTGTCTTGGACGGGTAGAATGGGTTTTACTATTAGTTACCTTCATTTAGCCCTGTTTTTGTGTTATAATAAACGGATTAATATTCAAATGTTATACCATGAAAAATAAAGAAAATTTCGTTGGACTGATGGTACTGATGATTACTGCAATAATGTTGCCGTTAATTGTTGGGGCAGTTCCACCGGTTGGCCCTCCAAATGGTGTTACTGATGCGGGCTTTAATAGTGTTTCTGCAGCTGCGATTATCCAGAATACTAATTTTTTGGTACAGGCGGATGGGGATATTTTCAACCCCTCGCATAATTCTCTAAGATTTGCTGATAAAGATGGTGTTGAGTTTTTAAATACTGATGCTGCTTATGAAATACTTTCCGAGAGTGTTAGTATGCAGTCGGGCGCTCTTGTTGTGACTGGGTCATCAGGAAATGACCAAATGGAGGTTGCTAGTGATGGTGATCAATGGAAAGTTAATGTAGATTATAATGGGTCCCATGTAGATGAATTATGGTTTGAAAAGAGTATTGTGGATTTCATTGTTGTTTATTCCATGGCAGGAAATGATAATATTGACACGCGGGATGTGGACATACCAACAATAATTTCCGGTGGTTCTGGAAATGATAATATTGATACTGGAGATGGAAACGATACAATTTTTGGAGGCGCTGGAATTGATCAGATTAATGCTAATGCAGGAGAAAATATTATATATCCAGATGCAGAAGGTCCAGATAAAGAAGATTCAGTAGTATTACGCGTTTCACAGACTGGGGAGCTTTCCAATCCATCACCTGAGAACTCTGGCATGGTTCAAGTGAATGATGATTTTAATGTTTTGGGGGCTGTGACAGCAGAAGAATTTCCTGGCTTAACTATGTCAAGGTTACCTTCTTTATATGATCCTTCAGATGATACTAGGTCATGTGCACAGATAGGTGACACGTACTGGGACGGTCAGCAATTTGTGAATTATCATGTTTGTATTAGTCCAGTTTAATGCTGGAGGTTTCGTTATAAACTTTTTCACATTCTATAACTAAGTCCGGTTTAGCCAGGTTTTTACACAAAGAAATGTCTTTATTAGAAATAGCATCACTGAAAATTTTGTTGTTTTTGCATAGCTCGACCAAGCTTTGATCTTCTAAAGAATCACAATTTTCATATGCCCCGTTTTCAACTATGCTGGTATATGCCTTTTCATTGGTTGTTTGTAATACTTTTTCATTATCTATTCTTTGTCTGATTTGAATTTTCGTTTTACAGCTTTCTTTTTTGTCTTCACTGGACAAGCTTTTGCATAGAGATTCGTCTAAGTTATTAACTGCTTCTTTTTGAAAAATTGCGTCTTTTACATCTAAATTGCATTTTTCTTTAAATTCTTGCTCATCTATTTTTTCACAATAACCAATATCTAAGAATTTTAGCGCTCCGGTATATGCCATGGTTTCTGCCTCGCTGTGAGCTGCTGTATTATTAGATGTAGAATTGATTTCTTGGCAGCCTGTCAAAATCACTGCTGAAATTACTAGTAAAATGAGTGCTTTTTGGATTTTCATATTTGTGTCCTTATTGGTTTGTGTTTTCGGGGCATAGTTTAGCAGTAATTTACTTATAACAAAAGTAATATGAGAGTTTGGAACCTTTTGTGTGGGGATGTGTTTTGTGGTATAATTATATGATTAATTATTGAAAAAAACATGAAACATAAACATTATTTACTTGGGGCTGCATTGTTGCTATTTGGAGTAATTGTGTGTGTGCCTTTATTGGTTGGGGCAGTTCCTGCTTCTGCTCCGCCAGTTGGAGCAACACATGCAACGTTTAATTCTGTGACCTCTACTACATTTAAGGATAAGGAGGACGATAGTTATTATTTAGATCCTGCAAGTACCAGTAAAATCAATGCATTAGAGTTAACTGGAAATACTACAACTTCCGGAAACATAACTTCTAGTGATTATATTACGACAACTGATGGAATCAATACGGCTGCAATTTATCCAAACGGTGGTATTGGTACAACTGATGGTACTCATGGCATCCTTTTAGCTCCAACAGGAAATATTTGGGTTGAGGCGGAGGGAGCTGGTGGTATGACTTTGAACCAGGTTGGAAATGGTGGTCTAACTATTAACTCTACTACTGGGGGACTGAGAGTTAATTCTTCTACTACTGGTGGAATTGAATTAAATTCTCCTTCTGGTGGAATTGTGAATAATGCTACTGGCGCTCCTGTTCGAGTAAATGATGCTTTTGAAGTTAATGGTGATGTGCGAGTAAATGGTCATCTAAGAGCTAATCGAGTTGGGGGGTATGCTCAGAATTGGGTTCATGTGGTTCCTGTATCAAATGGGGGGTATATAAATCTTCAGGGCGTATGCTCTGATAATGACCAGGTGGCGGTGTCTTGTAGCTATGAAACTAGATATTTTACAGGTGGTATTTGTTCATCAACTGTTGCTAAAGCTGGTGCTGCATTAGACACAGTTGTATACGAACATTATCCTCAGTGGGATTATTCTTCTCCTGGGACATGTAAGATTACTCTTAAAAACAATACCGGAGCGACTCGTTGCGGATGGCTTGAAACAAGATGTTATGATCCTTCTTGGTAATTCATTGTAAATACAGCTAAAGGGAATAACTTTACTTTGTTCTTGCTTGAAGAGTATTTCGGAAAACACTTGCTACATTACTTTATTCTGCAGGTTCTTCAGAAGTTGGGGTATACATTTTTTTGCATGTCTCTATTGTTTCTTTAGTAGAAGCTTGTTCACATAATGCGGGGTTCTGATTGTTTGAGGCTGCATTTACTAAAATATTGAGTTCACAACCAGGTCTCACTTCTTCATCAACCTCTAGACATTTAGTTACGTCACCTTCGTGAATTATGTCATTTGTCTTTACCATTAACTCTTCCATTTTTTTATTTTTTTCAAGTCGAGCTAATTCTTCTTTTTGAACAACCTCAATTTTAATTTTACAGGCTTCTTGTTGATCAGTGTTTGAAAGGTTTTTACATGTCTCAATATCACCTTTAGATAGGGCGTTATTGAGTATTATTTGGTCACTTACGCTAGTTTTACATTCTTTTTTGACTGTTTCTTCGGAAATTTTATCGCAATATGATGTGTCTTCAAGTTGTAGAGCAGCTCCATATGCAGCTCTATCTGTCTCACTCATGATTTTTGTAGTAATAGATGTGGGACTTTCTACTTTTGCCTCTTCAGTTGGCTCTTCAGTTACTGTGACATTAATGCCAGAAGTGCTTTTTATTGGCTGTTGTGTTTCTTCTTGGCATCCAGCAAGAAAAACCGCTGATATTACGGCAAGAATTAATATAATGTTGGTTTTCATGTTTGTTTTACTAAGGAATTGCAATTTCGCTGACTATCTTAGCAGGAAAATGTTTATTTCAAAAGCAATTTGAAGGCTGCTATTGTTTTGAGTGAAACCCTGTTTTGTGTTATAATCAAGAGATTAATTAAAGGAATAAACATGAAACATAAACATTATTTGATTGGGGCAGGAATACTTATACTTGGAGTAGTTTTCTGTGTGCCATTGTTGGTAGGTGCCGCGCCTGGTACTCCTCCACCTGCTGGTGTAACGAGTGCGACTTTTAATACGGTTACTTCTTCTCAGTTTAAGGATAAGGACAATGAGTCTTATTTATTAGATCCTGCGAGTACTAGTTATGTAAATGACATGAGGGCTAGTATTTATTATGATAGAGATAATACTGGATATTATTTGAATCCTGCGAGTACTAGTTATGTAAATGACATGAGGGCTAGTATTTATTATGATAGAGATAATACTGGATATTATACGAATCCTGCGAGTACGAGTAATTTAAATTATCTTTATGCCAATTACGCATATAGTAATGTATACTATGATAAGAATAATACTGCCTATTATGTAGATCCAGGAGGTATTAGTAGCATGAATGTTGTTCGGGCAAGCCAATTTTATGATCGGGAAGATCTTTCATATAGGGTGGATCCGGCTTCTATAAGCATTTTAAATGATGTCAGGGCAAATATGTTCTATGACAAGGGAGATCCTAGCTATTATGTGAATCCAGCTGGTACTAGTCAAATGAGTAATATTACGGCAAGCTATTTAAAGGATAAGGACGATGTTATGTATTCAATAGATCCAAATGGTACTAGTTATTTAAATTCTGTTTGGGGAAATATTTTTTTTGATAAAGGAAATGCAGGATATTATGTTGATCCTGCGAGTACGAGTAATATCAATGCTCTTACTTTAACGGGAAATGTTACTGATACGAATGGTAGTGTTGTTATTGATGACAGTTTAGATGTCAATAGTTGGACGAGCCTATATGGTGGATTCAATATCTATAGTGGTGGGATTAAGAATGGAATTATGGATGTAAGTGGTAATTTTAGAACGAAGGGGGTTGTTACTGCTGGGGATTCTGATCTTAATCTTGTGACTCCAGCTACCGTTACTTTGAGTTCGAGTGGAATTGATTTACGAGGTAATCTTTGGGATTCATCTGGAAACTTAACTGTTGTTGATACGATAGATGTCACTGGTTCCGTCATTAGCAATGGTACAGTGCAGGGTCAAGGCTTGGTTGCAACTAATGGCCTATCGGCAACCAACTATATTATGACTTCCGGTTATATTTCTACAGGTGGAAATATACTTTCAAATGCGAATATTCAAGCTCCTTCTGGCAATATTAGTGCTGGGACAGGGTTTCCGAGTGCGCGTGTGCATGGGACGGGGAGTACTTATGGTGTTTGGGGGTCTGGATCAACTATGGGTGGACGATTTCATGATTCTAATGGTGTTTATTCTTATGTTGCGTATGGTGGATATGGGTTACAGACTAGTGGAAGGGTTAATTTAAATGTTGGGACAACTGGTCAGGCAATACTTGTAAATAGCGCTGAGGCACTTTGGGACAATGGGACGTATTTTAGTTGGGGATATGGCCGTTCTTATAATTATTTTGCTGGTAAGGTTGGAATAGGGGATAGTTATCCATCATATAAGTTAGAGTTACCAAATAATTCTCTATACTACTATGGTAGTGCTAGAGCCTATTCATGGATCACATATTCAGATACGAGAGTTAAGAAAAATCAGAAACCAATTTCATATGGATTGGCTGATGTTATGAAACTCCAACCAAAGAAATATGATCACTATGCAGGAGATTTTGAAAACGGGAAACTAGAGTTAACTGAAGATTTTGAATCTACTATTGGTCTTGTTGCTCAGGATGTATATGAGGTTGTTCCAGAACTTGTTGATAAGCCAGAAGATGACAGCAACGAATTGTGGAGTATGGACTATGAACGCTTAACTGCCGTCCTAGTTAGTGCTTTGCAGGAATTGAAAGTTGAAAAAGATAAAGAAGTTTCTGAATTAAGAGAGGAAATTAAGGAACTTCGTGGTATAGTATGCGAAATTAAACCTACATCAAAAGCTTGTAATTAAAAATAAAAATGAGAAACGGTAAATATTATAAAGGTATAACATTAACGGCTTTAACATTGTTGGTGTTCTCGGCTTGCTCAAATGCAACGCAATCATTACCAGAACCCTCTGAAGTAGTAGATAATTCAGAAATTATAATTGAGACTGAGGCTAGTCCCTCTGTTTCAAGATTTGGTAATAATATGAACTGTGTATCTTTGAAAACGACTGGGGCGAAAGAGGATTGTCTTTTCCAGCAAAATGAATTAATTGGGGTGTTATTGGAATCAGAAATCTTATCAACTTTTGATATAGCTAGATGTGATGAACTTATAGGAAATGTTAGTGACGAGTGTAAGTCAAAATTAACTGAGAGTGGTGTTAAAGGACCTGTTTTTTCTGAAGAAATTGAAATGTTTAATGAAATTACATGGGGGCAAATTCAGGAGGTGGAAGAAAATGATACTGATGGTTTCATAACTACAGTGTTTGATATCTCAAAGTGTGATGACTTGAAGACTGAGGGATATAAAGAATATTGTCGGGAACAGCTTGCTCAAAGGATTGAAAGACAAAAATTTGATGATATTATTATGGCAGGGGATAGTAAGAAATGTGATACTTTGCCACCTGAATTTGTTGAGGAATGTAAGATATTCTTTCATCTTGATAACCCAATAGGTGAGGATTTAGTTGAAGAATAGAGAGAAAAAGTTTATACAGAGTCTGTAAAACTAATATCAAAAATCATGAAAAAGAAATTTCCGATTGTAAAGGCTTTATTTATAGCTTGGGTAGTGTTTGCCTCACTATATTTTATATACGGAGAGTACATGCGATTAACTCAATATGTTGCTCAAAATGCATATGGAAAAGGATATCAAGACTCAATAATGCAATTGTTAAATGAAGTTTCAAAATGTCAGCCTGTTCCAATACCCTTTGGTGAGAATAAAGTCGATATTATTGCAACGAGTTGTTTGCAACAATTGCCTCAACCAACAGAAGGTGTTACAGAACAACCTTAACAGTAAAATAAGAAATATAATAAAAAAGACACTCTGTATAGGGTGTCTTTTTGTTTTAATTGGTGCTGAGAGAGGGAATCGAACCCTCACACTATTGCTAGTACGGGATTTTAAGTCCCGCGCGTCTACCAATTCCGCCATCCCAGCATGGGTGTTGTTGAAGCTTTGTCAGTATAGTCTTGCAAGAAATTTTTACTATAGCGAGAGCTAAAAGTAAAGGATTGTTTTGGATGGATTTGACTTCTTGAAAGGGGAGTGTTGTGTGTTGTTTTAGTTGATATTCAAGGTTTTTACGCTTGAATTAACTTGTTCTACTACGACTGTGTTTTCTTGAAGTGAATAGGCTCCCATTGCAATAAAACCGGCTTTGTCTTTTACTGCATATGTTTGAACGAATTTAATTACTGGGTCGGTTTGATTTAGACGTGCTTCAAACTCAGTGTAATATGTTTCGTGTTTTTGTCCTCCTACAATAACGTTAATAATTTCTCTTTTCGTCTCTTTGTAATCAAGCATTCCTGTTCTTTGACGATTCAGTACTTCTTTTGCATAATCTAAACTGGTTTTGTCTGTTTGTAGTGGATTTTTGACAATGTTTATGTTGGCTGTGTATGTGTCATTCTTAATATTATTGCGTAATGCAACTTCTGTTTCAGGTGGTATTGCGCTGCTGAAGTCTTTTGGATCTATTAAGTCCCAGCTTGCTGGAAACTGGAGACTGAGCTCATTACTGGTATAGGTTTTTGTGTCGTTTGAAATGTTCTCTGGGGTTGGGATTGTTCCGCCTCCTCCTTCTTCTGATCCGAAACAGCCGGATAGCAGAATTGTGGAGCTAATTAATATGGTAATAAGTAGTTTTTTGTTCATATGTTTGAATTTAAGCCTGTTATCTTGTGGATTGTACCAATTAAGTGATGATTTTATCCACTAGTCCATATTTTTTAGCAGTTTCGGCATCCATGAAATTATCTCTATCTGTGTCTTTTTCAATGGCTTTTAGGCTTTGACCGGTATGTTTTGCCAAAATTTTATTAAGAGTGTCACGTGTTTTTGTAATGTGATTTGCATGCAAAATGATATCTGATGCTTGGCCTTCTGCCCCTCCAAGTGGTTGATGAATCATTACTTCTCCATGTGGAAGAATACATCTTTTCCCTTTTGTTCCTCCGGCAAGCAAAATAGCTCCCATTGAGGCGCAGATTCCCATGCAGACTGTTGAAACGTCTGGCTTTATATGTTGCATTGTGTCGTAAATTGCAAGTCCTGCTGAAACGTGTCCTCCCGGGGATTGTATATATATAGTGATGTCTTTTTTTGCCTCTTCTGCCTGTAAGAAGAGTAGTTGTGCAATAATTGTGTTGGCCACTGAGTCGTTTATTCCTGTGCCAAGTATAATAACTCTGTCTTTTAATAATCTTGAATAAATATCGTATGCTCTCTCGCCTGAGTGAGTTTTCTCGATAACTGTTGGAATTAAAATTGAATCATTTCTAATTGGTTGGGCACTTTGAGTCCCGCCTTGAATTCTTTGTAACATGTTTGGTCATTATGTGTTTATTTTCGTGTCTACATTATAGCATTTCTACGTGATTTCCTTAAGTAAAAAAAAACTTCATGTATTTTCTTGACAATTCAAAAGCCTATATATATTATGCCGTCGCCTTCAGAGAGATGTCGGGTTTAACACTACGCATAATCCCTTCTAAAAAACTCATTTGTAGGTGAAAAAAAGTTGGACATTAACATTTAGTGTGTAGTAGAGATGAGTTGGATTCTTGCACAACCCTTTCGGGGGTTAGTGCTACAAAGTTAAAGTTAAAGTTAAAGTTAAAAATATTTGTTTCGTTCTTCGGAATGAAACATTTTTATTCGAAGAGTTTGATCCTAGCTCAGGATTAACGCTGGCGGTGTGCCTAACACATGCAAGTCGAGCGCCCTGAACATTGTTTCTAAATTAAGTTTTAGAAATAGCGTTCAGGGAGCGGCAGACGGGAGAGTAACACGTTGGTAATTGCCCCAAAGTCAGGAATAAGCCGTAGAAATATGGTCTAATGCCGGATAGTACTCGAGAGAGTAAAGCAGCAATGCGCTTTGGGAGATACCTGCGGTCTATCAGCTAGTTGGTAGGGTAAAAGCCTACCAAGGCGATGACGGATAACTGGTCTGAGAGGATGATCAGTCTCAATGGAACTGAGATACGGTCCATACTCCTACGGGAGGCAGCAGTGGGGAATTATTCGCAATGGGGGAAACCCTGACGATGCAACACCGCGTGGGGGATGACGGTCTTTTGATTGTAAACTCCTTTTTTGAGGGAATAAATATGAAGGTACCTCAAGAATAAGCGTCGGCTAACTACGTGCCAGCAGCCGCGGTAAGACGTAGGACGCAAGCGTTATCCGGAATTATTGGGCGTAAAGAGTTCGTAGACGAACTGTTAAGTAGAACGTTAAAGACCAGGGCTCAACTCTGGGAATGTGTTCTAAACTGGCAGAATAGAGTAATGCAGGGGCAAGTGGAATTCTGTGTGTAGGGGTTATATCCGTAGATATACAGAGGAACACCAAAAGCGAAGGCAGCTTGCTGGGCATTTACTGACGTTCAAGAACGAAAGCGTGGGTAGCAAACAGGATTAGATACCCTGGTAGTCCACGCCCTAAACGATGATCACTCGATGTTGGAGGATTCGACCCCTTCAGTGTCTAAGCTAACGCGATAAGTGATCCGCCTGGGTAGTACGATCGCAAGATTAAAACTCAAAGGAATAGACGGGGACCCACACAAGCGGTGGAGCATCTGGTTTAATTCGACAGCAAACGAAGAACCTCACCAAGGCTTGACATCCCGAGAAGATTGCCGAAAGGCGATTGTGCCGCAAGGAACTCGGTGACAGGTGCTGCATGGTTGTCGTCAGCTCGTGCCTTGAGGTGTACGGTTAAGTCCGTAAACGAGCGCAACCCATGTCCTATGTTGGATTTATCATAGGAGACTGCCGGTTACAAATCGGAGGAAGGTATGGATAACGTCAAATCAGCATGGCCCTTATGCCTTGGGCTACACAGGTGCTACAATGGGAGATACAAAAGGCAGCTACACGGTAACGTGATGCAAATCCCCAAAATCTCTCTTAGTTCGGATTGAGGGCTGAAATTCGCCCTCATGAAGCTGGAATCGCTAGTAACCGTAAATCAGCTAAGTTACGGTGAATATGTTCCTGGGTCTTGTACTCACCGCCCGTCAAGTCATGGAAGGTTGGAGTGCCCGAAGTTCCCTTAGTTTTCGAACGGGGGCCTAAGGTAATACAACTGACTAGGACTAAGTCGTAACAAGGTATCCGTAGGAGAACCTGCGGATGGATTACCTCCTTTCTAGGAGTCTTGGCTTAAACCTTTATGGTTTAATGCAAGGTCGAAATATAACTTCGGTTATATTCCCAACTTATTATCTCTACTACACATTGAATGTTAAGAAAAAGCCACATGTATAAATGTGGCTTTTTTGTTGCAAATACGTTGTATTTATATAGAATTGTCTGGAATCTTATTTTGAAAATTATGGGAAATAAATTTGTAATTGGTATAATCAATTTTAAAGGGAATTACTCTGAAAAGGAGATTTTTAGTAATGAGCAGAATCAGATAAAAAGAGCTATCATTGAAAATGGATGCGTACCACAAGTAATTTATACACGTTTGTGTGAGGTTTTTACTTCACAAAAAATTGACATCAAATACAAAGGTAATCAATTGCCTGCGATGGATTATATGATTCCACGGGTTACTGCCAGTGATATTTCAATCGAGTCAGATCTAATCGCGTTAAGGGCTTTATGCAGTATAGGAGTGCCGGTTTTGAATGACTATGATGTATATGTTAAGGCCAAAAGTAAATTAATATCTACACAGATATTCGGGGCTGAAGGCATTCCTCAACCTAGGTCAGCTGTCATAAGAAGTCCGGAAAATATCGATGATATGATTGATTATCTTGGAGGATTTCCGATAATTGTAAAAAGTGGATATGGGTCTTTGGGTGATGGAGTTGTGATTATGGAGAGTAGACGGTCTTTAGTTTCAATGTTGGAAATGATAAATGGATCAATTGATATTCGTTCGCTATTATTTCAGGAGTTTATAAAAGAAGCTGAGGGGAAAGATAAACGGTTGATTGTGATTGGAGATAAAGTGATTGGTGCAATGGAAAGATCTTCAAAGCCTGGTGATTTTCGATCAAATTTGGGGGCTGGTGGAGATGGAAGTGTGGTTGATCCAACTGATTTGGAGACTGAAATTGCAATTAAAACTGTAAAATCAATTGGAGCCGATATTGCAGGGGTAGATTTAATACAGTCAGATAGGGGCCCTTTAGTTTTAGAAGTTAATGCTAATGTAGGTTTTTCAGGATTTTCGAAATATACTGGTATTGATGTGGCTGACTTGATGGTCAAATTTGTAATAAATAGGTTGGATAGCCCAAAAATGTGAGGAATTGTAAAAATATACTTGATATCTATTTGTAGACCACTATAATACACACGCTTTTGAAATATGGGCTCTTAGCTCAGTTGGTAGAGCGCCTCGTTTGCACCGAGGAGGTCAGGAGTTCGAATCTCCTAGAGTCCACCAAATACTGACATTTCGTCCCTTGCGGCGTCAGACTGCGAACAATTTTTTACTCACAATACTAAATGTATTGCTCGCAAAAAATTTTCTTGCTTCCTTGCAAGGAACAAAATGTCAGCATTTGGTGGGAGGATAGTGTGGTGGTGTTTGGATTGTTGTGTAGGAAGGGAGACGCTGGCACTTTGTGCGGCTGGAGTGGAATAGGGGGAGTATATTTTGGGAACGCCGGGGGGATTGCTCGGCTGAAATGGAAATAGGGAGTGTATTTGGAAATTTAGGGCGATTAGCTCAGGTGGTTAGAGCGCGTCACTGATAATGACGAGGTCCGAGGTTCAAGTCCTCGATCGCCCACCAATTGATTCTATTAAGGTTTAGGACGGGTAATTCCTCTCATTATTAAACATCTTTTATACTCATTGTAAATTGATGAGTTTTTATTTACCCGATATAATTTCATGACCATTAAATAATAAAATACTTTATGTGTGGAATATTTGCTGTTTCAGGAGATAGATCGAATCAAGCGGGGGAACAGATAATGGAGGGACTCAAAAAATTAGAATATCGCGGTTATGATTCTTGGGGGATATGTATCAGGGATGTCTCGGGGGTATTGAGTGTTAAAAAGGAGAAAGGGAAAATATCTGATGCGAGTGAGACTTTTGAGAAGAGTGGTGAGGGAATCGGTCATTCAAGATGGGCAACACATGGTGGAGTTTCTCGTGAAAATGCACATCCGCACCAAGTGGGGAAGGTGACTATTGTGCATAATGGGATTTTTGAGAATTATGAAGAGATTCGGGATGAGTTTGATGAATATAAGTGTGTTTCAGAGACTGACTCAGAGATCATTGCATTACTAGTAAATGATTTCTACGAAAATGGTGCTGATCCGCAGGAAGCAATTCGAAAAACAGCGGAGAGGATTGTTGGCAGATTTGCGATTTTAGTGATGTTTGATGGAGTAGATGGAATTTATGCAGCCCGAAGGGGATCCCCGTTAATCATTGGACGTGATAAAGAAAAGACATTCATAGCTTCTGATATTCCGGCTTTTTTGGGGGAAACGAATGTTGTGAATTATTTGGATGATAATGAAATGGTTTATGTCTCAGGAGCGGAAGTGTCTTTTAGCAATTTAGAAACTGGAGACAAAAAAGAAAAACGAGACATTGAGGTGCCTTGGAAAATGGAAGAAGCAGAAAAGGGGGACTTTCCTCATTTTATGATAAAGGAGATCTTTGATCAGAAAGATACAATTGCTCGTGCTATAAATCATGATGACGAGGTGTTGAATATGGCTGTTGACCTGCTTCAAAGATCAAAAGGGGTATATTTCATTGCTTGTGGGACATCACATAAGGTGGCTATGGCTGCAGAGTATTTCTTTGCTGATATTGCAGAGAGAAAAATAAATGTAGTGCCTGCTTCAGAAATGCCGGCTTTTGAAAAATTTGTAAAAAAAGATACCGTATTAATGGCTATTTCGCAGTCTGGGGAAACTGCTGACGTATTGGAAATCTTGGAGAGAGGAAAGGAGCGTGGGGCAAAGATATTGTCCCTGACTAATGTGGAAAGTTCCTCAATTGCAAGACTTTCAGACGTGCATTTGCCAATTAATGCTGGGCCAGAAAAGGCTGTTGCTTCAACAAAAGCGGCTACATCTCAAATGGCTCTATTCTTTTTGTTGGCATATGCTGATAAAGGAAAACATAATGTGGGGAGGGGGATTTTGAGATCAGTCGCAGGAAATATTAATGATCTGCTAAACCCTCGATATGAAGAATATGTAAAAAAAGTTGCAGAGACTATCGCGGAACATGAGAACTTATTTATTATTGGAAGAGGGCCTCTTTTCCCGATGGCACTTGAGGCAGCTATTAAAATTCAAGAAGTCTCATATATCCATGCGCAAGGATTTGCTGCTGGGGAATTAAAGCATGGGCCGATTGCGCTTATCGAGCAGGGGACGGTTTGCTTAGTATTAGGAGGAGATTCGGAGACAATTTCCAATGCTACGGAGCTGAAGTCTCGTGGTGCTACGATTTTGGGAGTTGCGGTGGAGAATAATTCTGTGTTTGATAAGTGGTTGAGAGTTCCTGATTGTAATGGGGCGCAGGCTATTGCAACTATCGTTCCGGTTCAAATACTTGCATATCATTTGGCAGTATTAAGAGGAGTGGATCCGGACATGCCAAGGAATTTAGCAAAGTCGGTGACGGTGAAGTAGTGGGATGATTATTTGATTAAATCAGAAAATGCAATTTTACATGTATTAATATCCAACACATAAATTTATGTACATTTCGAATTTCTCACGTTAGAATGCGGTAAATATGAATACACAAAATAAAAAACAAACGTCCCGGCGTCGACCTAAACAAAAAACAAGGCAAACGCTCAGGCAGAATTCGAAACCAAAGCTCAAACAAAAATCTGTGCAGAAGATTCAGCAAAAGCCAAAGCAGAAAAACCTAAAACTCGCACAGAAGTCCGGACAGAGGTCTAAGCAGACACGATCTTCTAAACAAAAAACCAAGCAAACGCCTCAAAAAAAGATTTCACATAGCTCTAAACAGAAACATCGACAAAAGATTTCGCAGAAGTCTACACAAAGGCCAGTTAAAAGAGCTCAGCAGGGGACTATAAACTTTGCTTTTATAGACGCTCAAAATCTTCACATGGCTATCAATGACCTTGGGTGGAAAATTGACTATATGCGTTTTCGAGTTTACTTGAGGGAGCACTACAATGTTGAGAAGGCATATATGTTCATGGGATTTAAACCGGATGAACAACAACTATATAATTTTTTACAGGATGCTGGGTTTATTCTAGTTTTCAAGCCGATACTTGAATTAAAGAATGGTACAGTAAAAGGAAATTGTGATGCGGAGTTAGTTTTGCAGGTGATGATTGACTACAAAAGATATAACAAAGCCATTGTTGTCAGTGGAGATGGTGATTTTCACTGTATTGTAAAATATCTTCAAGAACAGAAAAAGCTTGAAACGGTTTTGGTTCCGACTGAAAGAAACTGCTCTATCCTTATTAAAAAGATAGCGAAAGGGGATTTAACTTTGGTGAGTGATCTCAAGAAAAAGATTCAATATACAAAAAGAAAAAAGCCTCTTCAAGATGGAGCGTGAAGAGACGTTTTTCAATCGTGATTACATTTAAATATTATATGCGGTAGATAGGATTGTCAATGTAATATCTGATGGTATTTGTCAAATTCGGTCTGAAAATATACAAAACAATGTGCTTTAGCATGAACATAATAAGCCACGTACCTTGACAAAAGAAAGAGTGTAGTTGAAACTACAGTCTTAAATTTAAATATGATATATGATGAGCGAAGTGGATAACGTTGTAAGGGCGGAGGAGTTTGATAGTTTCTTACCTTATTCTAAGGAGGTGATTGCAAGGTCAAACGATGATGGGGATGAGTTTGATGCTTTGTGGGTTCCTCATAGTGTAAAGGGGAAAACATCTTTTTCCATGCGTCTTGCAAAGTTATTAGAGGTTGAATGGAAATCTAGAGAATCAAAACTGGTGTCGGGCGTCGTGGCTTATCAAGGAGAGTCTATACTTTCTTATCCCAATGCGGAGAGGCCAGCTTCTGACTTTATATTTATTGAAGATTTGGCCGCGATTATGTCGGCTTTAATTGCTGTACTGCCAAATCCAGATGATGAGAATTTTGCACGTGCGATACGTGGGAGAATGGATGGTACTTTTATTGCAATGTCTCTGTTAGCTAGTTTACACGCTAATGTTAGGGACACAGGCCTTGTGGCTAGAGAGGCTACAGTTTTGGGTAAAGCTGAAATGGTTGGTGCGGACTACAATAGATTGCCAAAAGATTTTTCTCATAATATACGAAAGGATGTCATGAAGGATCGAGTAAGAAGGATTCGTCAATTATCAGAAGAATTTCCAGAACAAGAGCGAGAGTATTTTAGGTTGAAGACATTGTTGTTTCGTATAAAAATTCAGGAATCCACTAAAAAACACTTGCGAGATATTATTGCTACATATGATGAAAGAATAAGTGAAATGACTAAGGAGATTGTGGTTATGGCACCAGAGGTTATCACTGTTCAGTGGGGGAATGTTTTGCTTAATAAGCTGCGGAGATTGACAGAAAGCTTTCGAACTACGGAAGGTGTACTAGATGAGGTTTTGGTAAAATGCAAGGAAGACTTGGAAAACGCTCCAAATCACAATCAATTTACTTCTATTATTAATAAACTGGCCTAGGGCGAAGATTCAAAATCAGCTTGCCACGTTGATTAACATTCTTGCTTAGTTACAGAGTTTTTCTGTGATTTTGTTTAAAATTAGCCATCCCTTGTTTGTGCAGAATAGTTGGTTTTGACTTTGGTGGAGATGTTTAGATGAAATAAATTCTATGGAATCTTTGAGTAAAACATTTGTACGAGTTTTTCCGAAAAGTTGATTGCAATGCGCGAGATTAAGTCCTTTTCTTTGGCGAAGACTAAGCATGATCTTGTCGTCAGCGAATAATTCTTTGTCTAACAGCAAACTATTTTTGGCCGTGGCTGGCTTTTTCACATATTCATCAAAATCCGTGGAATTTTCCCAAACGGTTTGATCATAAAAACTGTGTGCGCCAAGTCCCAGTCCAAGATATTCTTCCTGATTCCAATATTTTAAATTGTGTCTAGATTCATGGCCTGGTTTTGCAAAATTGCTTACCTCATAGTGTTTATATCCTTTTGACTCCAGAAATTTATCTGCCCACAGATACATTTTTATTTGTTCCTCCTCAGAAGGGGAGTCTTTGATAAAAGTGTCGATCCTCTTTGTATCATATGACAAGAAATACGTGGACAGGTGTGTAGGGGAAAAGGAGAGAACTTCACGAATATCTTTTTTGAATGATTCGGGGGTTTGATATGGAAGACCTATAATCAAATCACATCCGAAATTTTTCCAATTATTTTGTTTTAATGTCTCAAGTGCTTTTATTGATGTGTCTGTGTTATGCGGCCGCGCAATTTTCCAAAGTGTTTTGTCATTTAGGCTTTGGATACCCACTGAAATGCGGGTGACGCCGAGCTTTTTAAATGAGCCAATTTTATTTTTCTCGAGGCTTTCAGGATTACATTCAATTTCGATCTCTACGGATGGTTCGACTGAAAAATTGCTTCGAATGATTTTTAGAATATTTTTAAACTGTTCAGAATTTAGTAAACTTGGAGTGCCACCCCCGAAATATATTGTATCTACTTGATATTCACTAAAATGTGAGGATCTCTGTGCAATTTCTTTATACAGCGCTTGTAGATATTCGGCTACCCGATCATGTTTATTGGCGAAGGTTGGGAATGCACAATATACACAAATTGTTTTGCAAAATGGGATGTGAATATATAGTCCGATTTTTTTTGCTGTCTTCATGTAGTGCGAAAATGTTGCTTTATCGATACATCAAAATGCTGTATAATAGCAATGTTAAAACAAAAACTATGGATAAAGTATTAATATTTCTTTTAGGTTTTCCGGCTGCGGCGTTGATAGTGATTTATCGTCATAAAATTGTTGGTTTTACTGGGAAAATGGAGTGGGCTGAACGAGTTATTGGACCCGGAGGAACTTATACTTTGTTAATCGCAATTGCATTTGTTATTTGGATTGGTTGTATGATGTATGCACTTGGTAGTTTTGAGCAGGTCTTTGGATTTTTGGCAAACTTTTTTTAAAAACCTCCATTTTTGTAATCGCGCTAAAGGTGAAGCTCTGGCTAAAAACTAGGGGTTTTGAGGGTAGGGAAAAAAGTCTTAGAATTTTCTTGACATTGCTAAGACAGTACCTATAATGGTGTGGCTTTCGGCGGGGGATACATTCTGTAATTCCTGCAAGTTTTTTCCGCAGTTAGTGCACGTTAAAAATTGGGATGTAGTAATAAATAAATTATTTTCTGTAAAATCAAGATAATTTTAGTATATAAATAGTGAAACTTAAACGTAAACGTAAATAGTAGCATTCACTATGACAAGTAGTCTTCAATGATTGCTTGTTAAAGAATGCAAATCATGAAAAGTTACTCAAAAGCATAGAATGGATGCCTTGACACCAAATTCCGACGAAGGACGTAGCAAGCTGCGATAAGCTTCGGTGAGCCGCTAAGCAGGCTTTGACCCGGAGATTTCCGAATGGGGGAACCCCATCAGAGTAATGTCTGATGACTCCGTAAGGAGAGGACACCTGGAGAACTGAAACATCTAAGTACCCAGGGAAAAGAAATCAATAGAGATTCCCGTAGTAGTGGCGAGCGAACCGGGATCAGCCTAAACCTTATACATGTAAGATTGCAGTCGTTGTGTATAGGGTGTTGTAAGATTTATCGTTAGAAACTGCTTTTTCTAGCAATCTGTTATTCTAATAAGCGAAGGAGCCTGGAACGGACAACCATAGAGGGTGATAGTCCCGTAGCGTAAATTAGTTTAACAAGTTGTGTATAAATTCTTAAGTAGGGTCGGACACGTGAAATCCGGCTTGAATCTGGGAAGACCACTTTCCAAGGCTAAATAGATTTGGTGATCGATAGTGAACAAGTACCGTGAGGGAAAGGTGAAAAGCACCCCGAGAGGGGGATGAAATAGTATCTGAAATTCTTTGCTTACAAAGAGTAGGAGCCCTTCGGGGTGACTGCGTACTTATTGGAGAACGGACCATCGAGTTAGCTGTACGGCGCGATAGGCTAAGGGATTTATACCCGGAGCCGAAGTGAAAGCGAGCCTGAATAGGGCGATATGTGTCGTGCACTAGACCCGAAACTGAGTGATCTACCCATGGCCAGGATGAAGACTTACGAGAGTAAGTTGGAGGTCCGAACACACGGATGTTGCAAGATCCGGTGATGAGCTGTGGATAGCGGAGAAATTCCAATCGAACTCAGAGATAGCTGGTTCTCCCTGATATAGTTTTTGGACTAGCCTTACGTTAAAACTCGCGGGGGTAGAGCTCTGTTTAGACTAGGGGGCGTATTAGTCTACCAAATCTAGACAAACTTCGAATACCGTGAGTCTCTTTCGTGGGAGTCGGACGATGACAGCTAAGTGCCATCGTCGTGAGGGGAACAGCCCAGACCGTCGTCTAAGGTCCCCAATACAAACTAAGTGGTAAAGGTTGTGAAATTACTTATACAGCCAGGAGGTTGGCTTAGAAGCAGCCATCCTTTAAAGAAAGCGTAATAGCTCACTGGTCTATGTGATTCTGCGCCGAAAATTCAACGGGGCTCAAGTTTGTAACCGAAGACACGGGTTTTATACAACTAGTATGAAGCGGTAAGGGAGCGTTCTTACTGCAGTGAAGCCAAATTGTGAAGTTTGGTGGAGCGGTAAGAAGTGAAAATGATGGTATGAGTAACGTTTTAAGTTTAATGAAAAATTAAACCACCGAAAATCCAAGGTTTCCCAAGCAACGTTAATCGACTTGGGGTTAGTCGGTCCTAAGGTGAGGCCGAAAGGCGTAGCCGATGGACAACTGGTTAATATTCCAGTACAGCCTACTTTTCGTCAAAGCAAAGTTTTTCAAATTAAAGGATGCAAATTGCGACTTCGGTCAAAGTTTGAGGAATTTAAGGAGAGAGACGGCGCTAACTCAGGGGAGACGCATCAGGTTAACATGAGCGTGTTAAAGAATTCACGTGTAAGTAGTAAGTTTATGCTTTGGCAGGTAAATCCGTCAGAGTTCGCGAGCTACGATGCAAAATATTCTGCTTCGGCAGAATGATTCATGTGATATCAGGTGCCAAGAAAATCCTCGGTAGTGAGAAATTTAGGTTTCCGTACCGCAAACCAACGCTGGTGGATAGGTAGAGTATACTAAGGTGATCGAGATAACTAATGTTAAGGAACTCGGCAATACAACAGGCGTAACTTCGGGATAAGCCTTGCCAATACTACGTATTGGCCGCAGTAAAAGACTTCATGCGACTGTTTATCAAAAACACAGGTGTCTGCAAATTCGTAAGAATAAGTATAGGCGCTGAGGCCTGCCCAGTGCCAGAAGGTCACGAGGAGGGGTGCAAGCTCTGAATCTAAGCCCTGGTGAACGGCGGCCGTAACTATAACGGTCCTAAGGTAGCGAAATTCCTTGTCGGGTAAGTTCCGACCCGCACGAATGGCTTAACGGTGTGAAGACTGTCTCAACATTAGACTCGGTGAAATTACAGAGTCGGTAAAAATGCCGATTAAACATGGTAGGGCGAAAAGACCCCGTGAAGCTTTACTACAGCTTGACATTGAGTCGAGATTTAACTTGTGCAGTATAGATGGGACGCTTTGAAGGTAACACGTCAGTGTTATTGGAGCGGTCGTTGAGATACCATCCTTGTTATGTTTTGCCTCTAACCTGTAATTTTAAACAATTATGGGGACAGTGTTTGGTGGGTAGTTTGACTGGGGCGGTTGCCTCCTAAATTGTAACGGAGGCGCGCAATGGTTCTCTAGGCTTGGATGGAAATCAAGCTGATAGTGTAATCGCATAAGAGAGCTTAACTGCAAGACTAACACGTCGAGCAGATACGAAAGTAGGCGATAATGATCCGATAGTTCCACGTGGGTGGGCTATCGCTCATCGGACAAAAGTTACTCCGGGGATAACAGGCTAATCACGCCCAAGAGTTCATATCGACGGCGTGGTTTGGCACCTCGATGTCGGCTCGCCGCATCCTGGGGCTGGAGAAGGTCCCAAGGGTTGGGCTGTTCGCCCATTAAAGCGGTACGCGAGCTGGGTTCAGACCGTCGTGAGACAGGTCGGCCTCTACCCTCCATGTTCGTAGGAAAATTGAAGGAAGTTGCCCCTAGTACGAGAGGACCGGGGTGAACGAACCTCTAGTGTACCTGTTGTCGTGTCAACGGCATAGCAGGGTAGCTACGTTCGGACGGGATAACCGCTGAAAGCATCTAAGTGGGAAGCCTCTCCTAAGATTAATTTTCCCTTTTATCCTCCCGGGAGACTACCGGGTTGATAGGGCTCAAGTGTAAGCGCAGTGATGTGTTGAGCTGAGAGCTACTAATAGGAAATTGACTTTTAATGATTTGCACTTTAACTAGCAATTATTGAAGATTACGGAAAAAGAATATTACTACATCCAATTTTGACAGTGTTATTAAAAGGCACTGTCTTGGTGACTATAGAGAAGGGGGTACACCTGTTCCCATCCCGAATACAGCAGTTAAGTCCTTCTTCGCCGATGGTACTGGGATAATATTCCGGTAGAGTAGGACGTCGCCAAGACAGTGCTTTTTATATTTGAGCTGCGTTGCCTGCGAAATTTGCTTGGTCACAGTACTTATGTACTGCTCTGGCGCAAATTTCTTGTCGCCTTGTCAAATATATAAATCACTGTCTTGGCGTTTACGGTTTAGGACATTGAATGATTTCATTTGCTGTATTTATTATTTTAAGTTGCCTGCGAAAAACGCTCTTTCAGCGTACATTTAGTACGCTTCGGTCGCACTTTTCTTGTCGCCTTGTAAAAAGAAAAGCAAACGATTTTAAATGTATGCCTGCGAAATTTGCTCGCTCATAGTACTGATGTACTGCTCGGTCGCACTTTTCTTGTCGCCTTGTCAAATATAAAAATCACTGTCTTGGCGTTTACGGTTTAGGACATTGAATATTTTCGTGTGCAGTTTTCGTTATTTACTGCTTTTTTCTTTACTTACTTCATTTGAATTATTGCCCATTGTTTTGGCTTTAGCATCAGACTTTTCTTTTGCTACCTTTTTGTTTGCTTTATGCTTTGTATCTTTCTTAGTAATCGCTTTATCTTCTACTATCATCTCTTCATCGGTCTTAATATCTGATTGATCCCAATTCTCGCCTTTTTGATATCTGGCTGCCATTGGGTTATTAATCTCATAGAACAACTGAATCAATTCTTTTGTAGTTAGTTCCTCTACTTTAAGATTACAGTTTTCTAGCCCGATTTTTACTGAATTTACTTTTTGTGATAATTTCTTTTTTAATCTGTCGAATTCTTCTCTTCTTTGTTTTATTTGTGCATAGCTATCCTTAGCATTTATAAAGCCGAAAAATTTTTCAAGAAAATTCTGATTTTTTGATCTAAATGGGTCTAGAGGTACAATTACATAAAATTCCTTTGACATAATATCTGCGAACTCTACTAGTTTGTGGATATATTCAACATATTCGAAAGTTTGTTTTTGTAAGAGTGCATTGGTTTGTTTATTTCCTTTTTCCTTCAAATCATCAAGATATTTATCAATATCCAATTTCTTTGATCTAACTACAATTTGAATAGGACCATCTAATGTATTTAAAAAACCTTGATATGAGTAAATAATAGCGTTTTGTTCTTCTTCTGATTTTAAATTGAAATTGATGCTTGAGACTCTCATTACTGCCCTAAGTCCTCCATTTTTCAATACTAACGTATCCTCTCTAATTTCTGAAATTCGGAGATATGTTTGAGTGCTGAGCGTTGGCCCATTTACCAATTTTGAGTTTTTTACGCTTGAGTTTGCCATATTATTTGTTTTTTCTATCTAATATATCTGTTAATTCGGAAATTGATTTTTCTTTTTTTAATTCGCTTTTTTTGATGCTCTTGCCCAGTTTCTTTTTTGCTGACTTGGGAGGGGTGTAACTTAGTCTTGATGGGTCTCCTGTACCCTTTATCCAATATCTTTTTCGAGGAAGAATGAATGATTCGATCAGGAATAATATGTATTTTTCAAATGTAAGATTAATTGGTTTTACGAACGCAAAGACAATTGTTACTAGAGCTATAACGATAACCGGTATAATTGCTGTAATAAGCTCATAATCTCTTCCAAGTACGGTATATATTCCATATGCGATGCTGAATCCAATACCACATATTATTAATTGTCGGAGTGTTAATGGCCCAACTATGCGATCTGCTCTTTGTACGTCTTGTGGGACTTTGAATTGCATTTGTCTTGTTAATTAATCTATAAATACTACCACAGAAAGCCCTATTTGTTAAGGAATAGAAGGGACTTGATATATCTTTACCGTTGTTCAAATTTCTTTTCTTGGTAATTTTACAATGTCAGGTTGAGTTTTTGAGGGGTTTTGCTAAGATTAGCTCGCTTTTAATCTGTAACTGCGGCTTATGGCAACCGAAAATATAAGAAATTTTTGTATCATTGCTCATATTGATCATGGAAAATCCACTTTGGCGGATCGTTTATTGGAAATGACTTCAACAATTGCTAAAAGAGACATGAAGAATGCCCAGATGCTTGATATGATGGATTTGGAGCAAGAAAGAGGCATTACTATCAAATTACAGCCTGTTCGGATGGATTGGACGTTTGAGGGACAGGAATACGTTTTGAATTTGATAGATACACCTGGGCATGTGGATTTTACATATGAAGTTTCTCGAAGTTTGGCTGCTTGTGAAGGGGCTGTTTTGGTTGTTGATGCTACTCAGGGAATTGAGGCTCAGACTTTGGCAAATTGTTACATGGCTTTGGAACATGATTTAACGATTATTCCTGTTTTAAATAAAATTGATTTACCTTC
>SWCD01023134.1_pt1 | contig 50944 bp, 58 predicted proteins | sample 4693011 | NCBI WGS metagenome assembly SWCD01 (sample SAMN10267278, study PRJNA491770) | bioreactor metagenome | isolation source: DHS bioreactor inoculated with marine | place: Japan: Omine Ridge, Nankai Trough
TTTTTTTAGTCGTACCGTTTTCGTCAGCAGTCTGTATTGCACCGCTGGTAAGCCTGATATCCTTTTCACTCAAGCCATCGGTGCACATACACACCGGGCCGTTTTTAAATTTCAGTCTAGGCGGCTTTTTTTTGCTACCGTCTTCAACAGCATGCGCCGTTCCAGATAGCATCAGTATTCCTGCAATGATCAAAACGCGCATCGACAGCCTCATTAAATCAGCACCTGGTTAAACCTGATGCACATCTTGTGCCAACTGATATTTTCAATAATTTCAGCTAGTTAAGAAACCAATTGGTTTGCAATCTGCGACACAGGCAGCCGATTACGGAATATAGTCTCAATTTGCAATACCCTGTAGCGACTGTTGCGCTGCGATATACTCGTACTCTACAGCCTTGGCTTCGCTGATTGCCTGATGCAGCAGAGCGAGTGTTTCTGGATTGAGCGTTTCTGCATTGGCTTTTAAATATGACTCGAAAGTACGCACATAATGCTGGCGAGGTGCCACACGGACACGCAGACGAATACTGCCATTAGAATCAGCATTATATTTTTCACCACTAAGACGAATGCTTTCACCTGCTGCCAGACGCTGATCGAACAGCTCCCCGGTTAATGCCAGGTTGGCACGCCAGGCGAGAACATATTGTGCCAGCCCGCTTACCTGTCCTGTCGCATCAACATACTCCAGATTTAACAGGACTTCTGGCACGAGGTAAGTAGGAAAGTGATGGCCGGCACCGCTGTTAGTCACTTCTGCCTGAACATCGAGTTTGCCTGGCACCGCCTGCCACACATCAAGCTGTACATTCAGCGCCGAACGGGTCATGTTTTCATCGTGTATACCTTTCCACAGATGCTGCCTCTGCGGCATATGGCATGTCTGGCATTGTATGCCCTGCTGTGCAAACTTGCTGGCTCGCCACTGGTTATAGGTATCCTCATGCAATTTGCCATTGATCCTGGAACCCGTCTCAGGAAACTGGTGGCAGTTGGCACAAAACCGGCTGTCCTCAAACGCCTGGTGCTCGATAAAACCGCCGTGCACTTCTGTCTCAGTGTCAGCACTGGCGCTGGCAACAGGGCCATAGCGGGTGTGGGAACGCAGGTGACAGGCGGCACAGACCAGCCCCTGCCGATGCAGGTTCGGCGGGATATAAGCTGGCGGCGGTGCATTTGTATTTGACCAGCCACGTTCCTGCGATAACAGGGCTAACTGCTCACTCATCGGTGCATGACAGCGCAGGCAGGATTTGGCCGTATCCACATCTGCCAGCTTTAACTGCCAGCGGATTCCGGGGCCCATGGTGTGGCTATGAAGACTGTTCCGCCATTGCTGGTACTGTGCAGTATGACACTGACCGCAAGATGCAGGGTCCAGCGATGCCTCCAGTTCAGAAAAATGCTGCGGAGGCTTACCCTGCCCAGGGATTGGGTAGGACCAGTGCTGTTCGAGAAAGTCATCTACAGCAGCGTTGCCCAGATAGCTGACCGCACTCCACACAATAGCTATCAGTATAAGTGCCGAAACAAGCCATGAAAGCCTTAAAATCACTAGATTACAGCCCGCCTGCTACACATAAACTTATTATAGAAAACACCTAACTTGCCTGTCACGAAAAAACCTTTGCCTGGTATAAGTAAAAAAGCAGCCCTTTTCAGGGCTGCCCGAGGATAACAACAACTACCAGACCTCAACCGCCACAGGGGTTGGGCGGTAAAGCACCGCCGCCACCGCTGGAAGCAGATGAGTCATCAGCGCTGGAGTCAGACGAGCCAGAATCTACCACGATACCTTTATACGCCAGGTCTTCGTTAATTACACCATTAGCAGAGGTGGCATAAGGATTGACTATTGCGCGCGGTGTTACATTAGCATTGCTAGTGTTAGTCAGGAACATGCTGTAGCTGCTCTTATCGGTGCGCCATGGAGAGTCGAACGGCAGTATATTGTCACTATTCAAATCAAGCTGGTTAGACAGGGAGTGCCACTCATACATGGCACCGTCATAGAAACGTGTTGGCAAGCCGAGGATAGCGCCAGAAGCGAAGCCGGTAATCATCGCGCGGAAGGTCGTCTCACAGTAGGAATAAACAGTATCACCCGCCTGATAAGCTCTACCGGAACCGACGCCCTGCAGTGTGCCATCAACAAAACCGATACCATTGCCATCGGTCTCACCATCCAGGTAAGCCTGGATCTCAGCTTTGGGTTTGAAAGTATACCCCTGGGTACCATCGACGATATTGCCATATGACAGCATCAGTGCGCCATTAGGATGCCCCTGGGTGGAACCGCCGTTACGGAAGTCAGAGTCACCGTCAGGGCTGTACTCATCGCTGCCAGATGCCGGATCACTTGCCGGCAGGTTATTGCTGCGTGCATCCCAGATAAAGACGCCATCATTCAGCAGGTTGATATCCTGCGCCGCTACTATAGAGAGCATATCTTCAACAGTCGCCTGCAGGGCAAAGTTAATATCCGGCAGGTCTTTGACTGTGGCCGTGCCGGTCAACGGCGGCGTGCTGGCTGTCGCACTAAAATAGCTGGCATCAAGCGTAGTATTGTCGCCATTCCACTGGTTACCGCCGTTCAGCACGGCGACATTTTCTTTCGCTGCACCCCAGTAGCGGAACATGTACCAGCAGCGTCCCGCACGCATCGTCTGGCCTGCGCCAGCGGTACCCTGGGCACAGACGATCATGTCTTTCGCCGGGTCAATATCATACTTGGCAAGGAAGGTATCCATGGCACGGCCGCTGGGTACTACACTGATGGTTTCGATAACACCATTTGAACGGGTTTCAACCCACTCAGCGCTGTCTACAGAATAAGTAAAAACATCGCTGCCGTTGGATGCTATAAACTCGTAACCGGCTTCACCACTGGAGGTCTGAAGGATCACCAGCTTGCCCTCTATACCTGCCGGACGATTAGCTGACCAGTTGTCTATCCAGCCTTTTAGCGTTGGACCGGTAACCAGGCCAAAAACATTATCGTCATAGTTATCCGCCGACTCGAAAGCCAGTGAAGCAGGAGTTGCCTGCTCCGGCTCCGGAGTGGCGCCTGCGCTACTGTCCTCTGTGCCCGTACAACCAGCCAAAACTATCGATGCAGCACCAAGCAGGCCGATCAGAGCCTCTCTGCCGAATTTTTCTTTAAATATAATACTCATAAGTTTCCTCCAAAGGATCATTTAGCTATAGAGTTTGGCACTCCTGTTACCGGACACCCGCCAGCCCTTTTACGCTTTCATTTATTATTGCTATATCATTACTAATTCGGCCAGCAGGAAAGTCCTTCCAGGCTGACCAGTTACATCAAATCGGTTTAATCACTACAGTCACCCGGTCATCACTCAGAGTATCCAGGATTGCTGCAGGTCCGTTATCAATAGACGTTGATTCACAGCCTTGCCCAATTTCAGACAGGCCTTTTTCAATCAGTTGCTGCAGCTCCGGGTCACCATCACCCACGATAACAAGGTGTACATTTTTTTTACTCATACGACAAACACCACATCTGAATTAACCACCATCTCTGCCAGTTCGCCGGCATTGTTAGCATCTACATCTACGACCGGAACATCAGCGAAATCGAGCGACTCAAGCTGCAGCTCTACATCCGGACTCTCGCGGTCGATATCACCGATTATTGCAACACGGATCACATCATCAAGCAGCGTTAGTCCTGTCGCCATGCGCAACGCTTCAACTTTTTTATTGCGTGCGATCATCAGAACGTTTTTAGTTTCATTACTCATCAGTCACCACCATCAAAAAACCAGTACATGGTCTGTGTTATGCACCAGTTCAGCATTCTGATATTGCCCACCGACAATGATGTCATCGCCAAACGCTTCGAGGTCAACGTCCTGGCAGTAGCGCTCGGCAGAATGCTCGCACATGGAAAAATGCGCGTGCTCATTACCTGCCATTGCCATGAAATCGTCATCTCTCACCATGTTCACACCGTCTTCCGTGAGAAAACAGCGGACCTCCCATGTCCGTTGCAGCGCCTCCTGCATTGTCTCAAGCGCGATTTGAGACTGCTGTATATCAGTTATCACAACACCAAGCTTCATCATTACCCCTTACGTATTTTCCAGGAAAACGACCCTTCGCCGTCTTCCCGCTCAAAGACTTCATTACCCTCACTCTCGCACATAGACAGTATTGACTCACCCGAGGAAGGATTATCAAAGAGCAGGGTAAGCTCATCACCGCTCGCAAGCTTCTGCAGTGCTTTTTTGGTATACATCTGCGGATGCGGACAAACATAACCGCACACATCCAGCTGGTACTGGCCATCAGTAACCTTGTCAAATTTTATTGCCATAAAAAGCTTCTCCTATTTCTATAATTAACTATTTGCCAACAGATGGCTGTTTATTCTGCAACAAACGTTAGATATTAAAATCGTCATCATCGGAGGTCCGCCAGTCAATCCACATAGTGAACGCTTTCACACCAATGAGACCACCACCAAGCATGCCGGCAAGAAAGATCCAGCCAGTCATATCACCATTCGTTACCGCAGCAAAAAACGCACCGACATTACAGCCCATACCCAGGCGTGCGCCGATACCCATAAGCGCACCACCGACAATGGCGAAGATCGCGGTCTCCATATTCGGAATTTTCCATTTGAATTCATGACGCGTTAAAGCCAGAATGGCAGCGCCGACAATGATGCCGACAGACATCAGTAATGGCGCGTTAATCAGCGGATTAGGGATACCGTTCATCAGGCCGAAAAAGATATTATCCATGACGTCGACGCCCGCCTTATCCATTACCCAGCCGCCCAGCTGAGCCTCCTGGGTAGTGATATACCAGTAACCCGGATCAAAAACAGTCTCCTGGATTGACAGACCCTCGCTGTAACCCATTTTTTTCAGCAACTCACCGAAGTTGAAAATATTGTAGTGCTCACGCAGGGCACCGGTAGCCCACATCTGGAGTCCGGCAAAAACACCCAGGCCGAGACCGGCAAGCGCAGTATTCTTCGATGCGGTTATCATTGCCCAGCAACCACGCATCTCATCGTTGAAACTGAGCGACTCAAGCTTGTTACGGCGGATATAACCTTTACGGTAAGTAGTGAGATAAAGCACGATGATCACCGCGATGGTAGGCAATATAGCGCCCAGCAAGGCATTGCCAACAAACACGTCCATCCAGCTATTACCGGTATTCAGCGCCTGCGCAACGGTGCCTCCGGAAAGATCCCAGATGTAACCAGCGGTAAATAGATCAAACCAGCCATCGGTTACCGAAAGCGACTCGGGCATACCTTTTTCTGCTGCGGATGCCACCCAGCTAGACGGTGCAAGACTACTGGACCAGCTTCCCAGATCCACGAATAGAGCCTGCGAGAACGAAATACTCAGCAACACCAGCATCGAGGCAACATTGCCTTCACCACTTTTATATAATGAACCAGAAGCACAGCCGCCTGTGAAAATCATACCGAAACCGAATATCAAACCACCCGCGATAATGTGCCAGCCTAACGGGTGAGGATGAAAGGTACTGTAACCGGTGACGGTTACCAGCCCGGCCGTAAGTGAGAACAGCGCTGTGGCAATCATCACCCCTACCGCCATCCGCGGTACTTTTATCGCAAACAGGTCACGTATCGCCGATGCCATGCAGAAACGGCCATACTGCAGCAATACGCCATAGATAACGCCGAACCATACGTAGACCAGCAGATATATCCATCGCATATCCATTGCCAGCAGCACAACAGATAAAACCGACACCACTGCAGCGATAGTCATCGCTTTATAGGCACCCGGGTGGGCCATTGAGCTGCGGTTTAATACCTGTGTTGATTCCGTACTCATAACTCTTATTTACTCTCTCATTTCATTTAAGCTTGAAAAAACTTTTGTTATTCTTCACGACGTACATATATACGCCAGTTATCAGTGCCTCTAACCGTAGCAAGATGCTGACCGTCAAACATATCCATCATCGAAGGAATCGTCTCAACAACCGACGGGTTATCCGAGATTATCTCTATCACCACACCCTTCTCGTTCTCATCGAGCGCTTTCAGGGTCTTCAGCTGAGGCCTCGGACAACCTTCACCCTCACAGGCCAGTCGACAACCAACCTCCACGACCCCAAAACCAGGCAGCTCAACTTTCTCTTCAACACGAGTGCAGACATGACGCTGATCTGCAGCCAATGTCCCTGTATTCATGTGAAAGAGGTTTAATAAACGCATAGCCATCCCTTTAAATTTATGTCTTACCATCATGCACCTTCCATGCCATATCCAATAATGCCTTCAATAACAGTCACATGCGTAATTTCAGGTGAGTTTACGATGAAAAAAAATGCAAAAAACTGCATAACTAATGCTCCTGAGTCGAAAAATGCAATACGCACCGGGAAAGTAAATCTACCATTCTTGTGGAATATATTCAGGCGGGTGGAAAAACCGGTCCGGAGCGGCCAGGTATTAGTAATCTAAAACAGACCCCTGACAGGAAGAACAGTCTGTACTTTCATGGACAGTCGGAATCGCCCGCTCAGAACAACAGGCACAAAGCACCGTATGAGTTTGTCGGACTAAATTATTGAGCAGGGTTTAAAAGCACTGTTCCGGCAAAGCCCGGGCCGACACTACTGAAAGGTATACAGGTTTTACAGGCGAGAGGACAGAACGACTTGTTACACGAGGCAGGAAAGAACGCTGCCCCAGCGCAGACGTAAGCGACCCAGTAACAGAAACCCGCCTATGGTATAAAGAAACTGAGAGGATGCAGGCATATCAAGAATCTAAATAATCCTCTGCAATTAAAAAAGCAGTAACCAGATTTTACTCCGGATACAGCTTTTTTCACGTTCAACTTTTCAATATTTACTATTGGAAACCTACTGATCTAATAGTGTTTCCACAAGTTGAGTAGCTTCCTCTGACGTCCAGTCATCGCTACCAACAATTCGACTGATGACTTTCCCGTTGCGGTCGATCAAAAAACTTGTCGGCATGTTTGATACTTTATAAAGGTCATTTACCTTGCTTTCCGGATCCAGCAAGACAGGAAAACTCAAATCGAATATTTCGATAAAAGTTTCAACGCGTTTCTTAGAACCTTCATCTATTGAGATAGCGACGATGACTAAGCCCTGTTCTTTATATTTCTGCCACAGTATTTCCATACCCGGCATTTCCGCGCGGCATGGCATGCACCATGTCGCCCAAAAGTTGAGCAAGACAAGCTTCCCTTTATAATCTACAAGGCCAGTATCGCCACCACTCAGATTCTCGATAACAAAATCAGGTGCCGGATGCCGCTCCACCTCGGGCACGATAAATAAATCATCAAGCGGTACCGCATGAACTGCACTACCGAACATTAATAGCAACAAAAATATTATTCGCTTATTCATATGCGCAAGTTAGCAGAATTTCTTCTGGCTAACGAGCCCGAGGTGTCAGGTATTCCAGTAAACGCTCGGTTTCATCTTCGGTCAGGGGTGGCACATTGGCATGTGACATGCGCTGCTGCATGGTGGTGAGGATCAACTTCCATTGTTTCGGTGTCAACATACCGGGCTCGGGGAGTTGATGGCACATCTGGCACCTGCCTTCGAACAGGCTTTTTGCATAAGCTTCTCTATCGGCGCCGGTATCTTCAACTGCTACCGTTTCAGATGGAGCCGTGTTCTCATCAGCATGAACTAGCGAAAACGACAAGCCAGAAAAGATAAAACCAACCAATAATATCAAGACAGCTCTCATGGTAGTGCCTGCAGTGTTTCAGTCAGTTTTACTCCATCCTTGTAGTCCTCATTCATCTCGACAATATAACCCGCACTGTTGATAACAACAGTAGTACCCATAGTTGCATCGTATAGATCAAGCACCGCCTGATCATTATCTACCAGCGTATCAATACCCGTATAACCATATGCCTGTTGCGTAGCAAGTGAAACAGAGATCGAACCGCTCACATAATCTACAAGAAAGAAACTGACTGTGGGGAAATTTGGTATAACAGAAGCACGCATATGATCCATATGTACCTCGCAGATAGGACACCACATCGTAAAATAAAGCACTACACCTGTTACACCGGGCCTTGTAAGCTCATCATAGAGGCCACGGCTATTACCAAGTGTATCGAACGATGAAAAATCTGGCGACTGCTGTCCTACCTGCGTACCCATAATGCCGGTATCGACAACCGGACGCTTGTCTTCACCAGATGGCAGCAGGTCATCGGTTATGCCATCACATCCAGCGAGTCCTAGCGATACAAGCAATAATCCAAACATCAAGAGTGACTTAGCGGAACACATGGCTTACCCCCAGTGTCACAATATCAGTAACGGGAAAATTCTGCCCCTGGCCACTATCAGGAAGCGCATGGGTATAATTGAATTTATAGACCCAGTCACGGTTCATCGTAGAGTATGCAACTATACCGCCAAATGAGTTCTTTTCCATTTCGCTAGCATAATAGGGTCGGCCGTCAATACTGCCTGCATCTTCCTCGAGATGGGAATAGGTAAGCGTAAAAGTCATGGTATCCATATTATCGAGAAAGTGGGTATAACCAAAAGAGGCGGTCCCCAGCATCCTGTCGCCCAGCTCTTTCTTATACGGTTCGACATACTGTCCGTATTCACGGTTAACTTCCCGCTCGAGATACTTGCCATAAGAAAGCAGCAGCGAAGCGTTCCACGGATAGATGGTCTTATCGAGCAGCATATTGGCATCGAGACGGTAGAAACCGCGCCCGGTGATGTCGAAGCTGTTCTCTACATTGTCGTAGGGCGAAATACCTGTCGGTACCGTCAAGGCCATGCCAAAATAAGCCGCCGGTACCAGGTCTTTCCAGTCTCTCACCTTCCACACGCACTTGATGCCATCGAAGGCTTCGTATGTCAGCCCAAGTGTCATATCACCCATGCCATTAGTGTTGGATGACAGGCCGGAATACTGGTTGCTGTTCCACACATAGGGCACGACGACCGCTGCCTGCCAGCGTGACGCCAGCCGATGTGCATAGCCCAGACTCAGACGATACTGATTGAGGTCAGACCCTGGCGGGTCATCCTGGTAGTTACCGTCGCCATCCCAGAAACCATTATAATCCTCGGCACTGAAAGAGATATCGACCATCGACGTTGAGAACTTCGGCAACACCAGCGAGGTCGCAGAGCCGCCGCCACAACAGGACGCCGCCCATAAGGGCGGCGGTGTTAAACAGATGGCCCCGATCAGGGCCATCTTGGTACGAGACATCTTCACTTTTGCTTACATTCCGCCTGGTGTTACCGTGAATGTCTGGTAATCATTAACACCAGGGTCCAGCACCATGCCATCCGTTGTTTTGACTTCATTGTTAACCGTCAGCATAATCTTGATCTGATTTTCTACTCCTTCATTCAGAGATATTCCAGATGCAGACCAGATCCCATCATTACCATTTGTTGACGCCGGAGCGAAACTACCACCATTAACTGAAATACTAACTTCAGTGGTATTAATATCAACAACCAGCGCACCACTATTAAGGTTCAATCCATCAGTAACAGGAGGGAAGCTCATCATACTTTCCTGAGCGGCCACAAAAACTGAGAAATCATAGTTACCCATTCCGCCTGTCAGACTATTTTTAAAGATGAAATAGGTGCGACCAACCTGTGTACCAGTCATCATCGACATGATCTTATCATCGACACCTTTAAGTCTGACCTGAGGTGTGTCGCCCATTGCCATCATTACTGTTGGATAGAAATGCGTTGTTTCACCATCGATGGTAAATTTCAGATCCCAGTAGCCACCCATTGCCGTCGGCATCAGATAATAAAGGGTAACTGTATAAAGACCATTACCATCTTCAGTAATAGCAGGTACCGGCATTGGCGTACTATGCTTATGCGTACCGAGCATATACATCGTCGGCATCAGCATATTTGCAAGACCTGTTGCATCCGAACCATCACTGCGTTTGGTAACATGGATCTGGAATGTGTCCTTACCATTGACGGGTCCCATCATACTAGTCTGCTTATATTCAATCTGGTAGTTGGTTGTTAACGCCACTTTGGCAAATGGAATATCACCAAACTCGTTATTATCGAGCCCTGTCAAATTGTAAGCACTGTTATTGAAATTCACCAACGCCATTGAAAAGCGATTTTGAATATCTGCCTCAAGGAATTCGCCAGTTGTTCCGATAGCAACGGCACCAGATGCATCAACACCATCCAGCTTATCATCAGACAGATCCTGTGCAAGCGCCGTAAACAGAGCAAACTGATCATCCTGCGACAGACCTAAATCCATGGCCAGCTGACTGAAAGCTCCAGCACGAAAACCAGCCAATGTCTCGTCATCAGTTTCATCCGCGGCTGGCGCCGTTGTTGCATCTGCCGGGGTGACTGACACATCCGGCGTATAAGCAAATGCTGCGGCAAAAGCTGCCTCTGCCTCAGCCCTGGTTTTGCCATGGTTCATCACAAGTTCAGCAATAATCGTTGATCCCGGTGTTGCAGAGACCATACTGCCATTGCTTAACGAGCCGGACGATGCATAGGCATACATAACACCAGCCGTACCAGGGTTACCACCAGTTGCCTCGTCAAGAAATGTACCGCCCGTAGACTTAATGATCAGATCCTGACCCATACTGCCTTCAGGTATAACCAATGTATAGTTACCATCTGCATCTGTTTTTACTGCCTCGACGACAACATTACCAGCACCGTCTTCGACGCTGACATCTGCACCACTTACTGGTGCAGCAACAATCGTACCGCTGATGCTAGCATCGACGGGCGCAACGGCAGCACTATCAGAACTACTGCTGCATCCTGATAAAAGACCCAAAGAACAACTTACTGCCAGGACTAGCGGCGCCAACTTCGACACTGGTTTAACAACTGATATTTCCTTCATACATACTCCACAACTTTAATATTCAACTTATCGTAAGGATATGAAAAGCAATTTACGTGCCAGCCGCCATATTTATAAAATTCAGAAGGTTAACCACCCTCTCCTTATAAAAAACGTGTGATATCACACACGTTGTAATAATTTTTTACAGAAAAACAAAGTTTTAAAAACTATGATATTTCGGCAATCACCTGCTGCATCATACTGATAGCCTGCCCACGATAACCGCCACCGAATATATTCAAGTGATTGATGATGTGATAGACGTTGTAGAAAGTCTTACGCACAGCGAAGCCCTCATCAAGAGGGTAGGCTTCGCGGTAGCTGGCATAAAAATCTGCAGCAAAACCGCCGAACACGTAGGTCATCGCCAGGTCCGCCTCACGATCGCCATAATAGAATGCTGGGTCAAAAATCACAGGCGTACCGTCATTCAGTCCCGCGACATTGCCGCCCCATAGATCGCCATGCAACATCGATGGTTGAACCGTATGGCCGATAAAAAGCTTCGGCATCTCTACCAGCAGCGTCTCTCCAAGGGTTTGTAGTTCACCGGCATGACCATTGTGCGCTGCCAGCTTCAGCTGATGTCCCAGCCGCTGCTGCTGCCAGAAAGCCTGCCAGTCGTCCATCCACGCATTTGGCTGCGGTGTATCACCGATGGTATTGTCAATCTCCCAGCCATAGCGGTCAGCCTTCACCCTGTGCATGGCGGCCAGTTGCTGCCCAAGGATACGCTGGTCAGCACACCCTGACATATCGAGGAGCTCCATGACGATAAAACTTTGCGACCGGTCTTCACCGAAACATACCGGACGCGGCACCTTGATGGTTTCGGTGGCAGCCATTGCCTGCAGGCCGAGAGCTTCGGCCTCGAACATCGCTTTTTGACCAGGAGCATTTGTTTTGACGAAATATTGCCTGCCATCTTCGGCTGTCAATATATAAGCCTGATTAATACTGCCACCACCAACACCCTGCTGACTCCGGACGACAAAAGCCTCACCGGTGCTGTTCTCTATATGCTGTGTTATTGACTGCCACTGTTTCATCCTGCGAAGACTACCAAGTTTAAATCTCGTGTAAAACAGCGATTCATTTTAAACAACTGTTTTAATCACTAAGTAACTGTTATTTTCTGCGAAAAATACATGGTTTTGCACAACCACTTTACAAGACACTAATATACTAATGATTTATGTGAGTAACTTACTAGTTATTAACACTAATTAACGACTTAGATGATGTAACATATTGAAAATAAATGATTTTATTTATATGGTTAAAAATCGACCAAACTAACAAAAACACTATTTTTATAGTAAAAAACACAGCGCTTTTTTTTATTGTCCACAAAGTTATCCACAGAATTTGTGAGTAACTCGCCTTTTACATAGAAATTTAATAACTTACATAGTTAAAGCTAGAAAAACTATTAAGTTTTTTTATTAAATTCTCACATTCAGAACTCCAACAGTAAATACTTATACACACCCACCGAAACACACTTTTTTTTTACGGTCAAGGTTATTTTTTATCCTATTATTATAGTGTCAAGTCTCATAATTCACTGTTTTAAAAGGAAATAATATCGTAACAATTTATTAACATTTATTACAAAAAAAGTACTGGTCAAAATTATTTTTTTCTGATAAGCAAAGTTTCCACAGACTTATCCACAGAAAAAAACAGCCGATATCAAGTTTATCCACAGGTTAAAAACTGCCGCCTGTTTAATATGTCAAAGTCTGTCGTTATTTTGCAGTAAAATCAGCGCTCTTTCGTTAGCAGCAGACATCACGCAACCTCTAAAATGCCACAGAGATCTTCCCAAAATCGCATTATTAAAGTTGCTGTTCCCTGCCCTTTATACAGAACATTCGATTACTCGCTTCCATATCCGGGCAATCAGTTTATCGCTCCCGGTATGCGTGTGCGAGTGCCTTTCGGCCGGCAGAAGCTTATCGGCATCATCATCGAAGAAGTAGCCGTTAGTGATGTACCGGTTAGCAGACTCAAACCGGTCATCTCTGTTTTAGATGAACACAACCTGCTAGGCGACGATATATTAGAACTGCTGTTGTGGGCATCACGTTATTATGTACACCCGCTTGGTGATGCCCTGCAGACCGCCTTACCTGTGTACCTGCGCAGCAATGATGATGCTACTCCAGTACTGACCAGGTACTGGCGTCTGGTAAAGCAGCAACACGCTGATCCTGATGCGCTACAGCAGGACGAGATCCTGTCATCACTGAACCGTGCACCAAAACAGCATCAGATCTATCAGCTATTACTCAATGCAGAACACGGGCTCGATGCTGATACATTAAATGCACTGACGGAAAACTGGCGCGCTGCTGCCAAAGCGCTACAGGAAAAACAGCTGGTCGAAACATTCGTCAAACCTGCCGTGCTGCAGCAGGAAAATAGTAATACACCGGAACCTCCGCTGAACGATGAACAGGCCTCTGCCATCAGCGGTATCGAAAATCACCGGCAGCAACATGCCGTCCATGTCGTAAACGGTATCACCGGCAGCGGCAAGACCGAGGTTTATCTCGCCCTGTGTGAATCCATTCTCGCCGGCGATAAACAGATACTGGTTATGGTGCCAGAGATAGGGCTGACACCACAGTTAACCCAGCGTTTTCTCGACAGGCTGGATACCTCGGTGGTTATCCTGCATTCGGCGATGAATGATAAACAGCGGTACGCCGCCTGGCACGCCGCCGCCAGTAAACAGGCGCAACTCATCATCGGCACCCGCTCATCCATATTCACGCCACTGCCGGATCTCGGTCTCATCATTATCGATGAAGAACACGATGGCAGTTATAAACAGCAGGACGGGTTTCGATATAATGCCCGTGACCTGGCGATCCTGCGGGCGAAAAACAAAAATATACCTATCGTCCTGGGTTCAGCAACACCCTCACTCGAGACCCTTAACAATATTAATGAACAACGCTACCAGGTACATTATCTCAGGCAACGGGCGAACAGGAAGCCGCTTCCGAAGATCCAGCTTGTCAACCTGTGCAGCCAGAAATTACACGAAGGTCTCGCCGAAACATTACTGCAGAAAATCAGGCAGCACCTGGATCAACAGGGCCAGGTACTACTGTTTATCAATCGCAGGGGATTTGCCCCGCTGCTGATGTGCCATGACTGTGGCTGGACCACGAACTGCCAGCGCTGTGACGCACATATGACCTTCCACAAACGCCGCAACCAGTTGCACTGCCACCATTGTGGCTCGCAGCGCCCGGCGCCTGACCACTGCGACGAATGCGGCAGCGCCGAGGTAGTGGCTATCGGTGCCGGCACCGAACGCATCGAACATTTCCTGCAGGAACGATTCAGCGACACTAATGTCAGCAGGATCGATCGTGACAGCACACGCAATAAAGGCAGCCTGCAGGACAAGCTGGAGAAAGCACATAGCGGTGAAAGCGGTATCCTGGTGGGCACACAGATGCTGGCGAAGGGACATGATTTTCCCAACATAACGCTGGTCTGCGTGCTAGATACCGACCAGGCGTTGTTCAGTGCTGACTTCCGTGCCTCGGAGCACCTCGCGCAATTGATCACCCAGGTCTCGGGACGCGCCGGACGCGCCGAAAAACCGGGAGAAGTGCTGATCCAGACCCATCACCCGGATCACCCGCTACTGCAGACCCTGTTGCACCACGGCTACCAGGCATTCGCAATGGCAGCTTTACAGGAGAGGAAGGCTGCCGGACTGCCGCCTGCACGACACCTGGTATTGCTACGCTGTGAGTCAGTCGAGATCAACGCCGCACAGAATTTTTTACAGCAGGCAGTAGAGAAAGCCCGGCAGGTAGATCTCGATGAGGTCGAACTTTTTGGCCCCATCCCCGCCCCCATGGAACGGCGTGCCGGCCGCTATCGTTACCAGGTCATGCTGCAGTCAAAACAGAGGAAAGCGCTGCACCGGTTTTTAAGCTGGTGGGCGCCAGAACTGCAACAGCTGGCATCCGCACGCAAAGTGCGCTGGTCTGTCGATGTCGATCCATACGATACCTTCTGAGTTTCGACACAAGCACGAACTAGCCGCTTACAACGTGTGGCGATTACCGTATAATCGCAGCCCACAAAAACACATGAAATCAGACCCTTGAAAGAAACCATAGAATCACTGCTCAAGCAGGCCCTTGATAAACTCATCAGCGACGGCCTGATCGAGACCATCCCTGCATTGCAGATCACCCGCACCAAGGACGCTGCCCATGGCGACTTCACCTGTAACGTTGCGATGATGCTGGCGAAACAGGCCGGCAAACCACCGCGTGAGGTGGCACAGGCAATCACCGATGCACTGCGATCAAGCGACAGCGCTATCGAGAAGATCGAGATCGCCGGGCCCGGGTTCATCAATTTCTTCATGGCGCAGGAAAGCACCCTGAGCATCATCAATGACATCATCGCCGCAGGTGACCGTTTCGGTGAGAGCAACGCCGCTAATGGCGAGAGAGTGCAGATCGAATTTGTCTCTGCCAACCCCACTGGTCCGCTGCATGTCGGCCATGGCCGCGGTGCGGCTTACGGCGCAACACTGGCATCACTAATGCGCGCCGTGGGTTTTGAAGTGGACTGCGAATACTACGTCAACGATGCCGGCCGCCAGATGAATATCCTGGCCACCAGCATCTGGCTGCGCTACCTGGAGCTGAACGGTATGGACTTCAGCTTCCCGGTCAACGGCTATAAGGGCGGCTATATCTTCGATATCGCCAAGAGCCTCGATGCTCAGTACGGTGATTCACTGGTACGCCCGGTGGTGGATATCTTCGCCGATATCCACGATGACGAGCCCGATGGTGGCGATAAAGAGAAACATATCGACGACCTGATCACGCGGGCAAAACACCTGCTGGGCAGCGAAAATTACCAGGTCATATTCAAAGCCGGCCTGAACAGCATCCTCGATGATATCCGTCTCGACCTGGAAGAGTTCGGCGTCAGCTTCCAGAACTGGTACTCGGAGCAGACCCTGGCCGACCGCGGCCTGATCGACCAGGCTGTGGAGCAACTGCAGCTGGCAGGGCATGTAGAAGAACGAAACGGCGCGCTGTGGTTTTTGTCGACCAAGTTCGGCGATGAAAAAGACCGGGTCATCATCCGTGATAACGGCCAGGCCACCTATTTCGCTTCTGACATCGCCTATCACATGGACAAGTTTGCCCGCGGCTATCAGCGTGCGATCAATATCTGGGGCGCTGATCACCACGGTTACGTGGCGCGGGTAAAAGCCGCTATCGGTGCACTCGGTAAAGAGGATGACAATCTGCAGGACCGGCTGGATATCCTGCTGGTGCAGTTTGCCAACCTCTATCGCGGCGGTGAGCGGGTACAGATGTCGACCCGCTCGGGTTCGTTTGTCACCTTGCGGGAGTTGCGCGAAGAAGTCGGTACCGATGCCGCACGCTTCTTCTACGTGATGCGTAAATGCGAACAGCATATGGACTTCGACCTCGATCTCGCCAAATCGCAGAGCAACGACAACCCGGTGTATTACATTCAGTACGCGCACGCCAGGATCTGCAGCGTGCTCAACCAGCTCACCGAAAAACAGCTGGCGCACGATATCGAAAATGGCTTCAAACACCTGAATCTGCTCAGCGAAAAACATGAGACCGAGCTGATCAGTAAACTCGATGCCTATAATGATATCGTACACAAGTCGGCTTTTAATGCCGAACCGCACCTGCTGGTACACTACCTGCGCGAACTGGCAAACCTGCTGCATTCATACTACAACGCACACCAGTTCATCAATGATGACACTAACCTGCATGACGCCAGGTTCAACCTGATCATCGCCACCAGGCAGGTATTGAAAAACGGTCTGACCTTGTTAGGTGTCAGTGCACCGAGCAAGATGTAGCCCGAATGAAGCAATTTAGATAGCACAACAAAACTGACAGATATCAGTGCAATCAATAGAACAATAAACAAAGATGCCTACCGACTATAAATCACGCGTAACACGTAAACAGAAGAAATCATTGCCCGGATATATGTGGCTGCTATCAGGTCTCGCCATCGGCCTGTTCGTGGCATTTATAATCTATCTCGACAAGCAGCCGGAAAACGATAAAGACTTCGGCACAGCCGTGCAGCAAGAACTGGAAAAGCTGAAGAAGCAGGCAAATAAAACGCCAGCCGAAAGCAGCAAGGCTGATAAAAAACCAGACAGCAAAGAAAAGAAGGAACAGAAGTTTAACTTCTATACCATCTTGCCCGAGCTGGAAGTGCTCATCCCTGAAAGTGAAACGCGCCCGCCGGAAACAAAAAATAAAACCACTGCTGAAGCTAAGAGTAGCAAGACCAGTAAACAATATGTGTTGCAGGTCGGTTCATTCCAGAACCTTGGCGATGCGGAAAAACTCAAAGCCAACCTGGCATTTTTAGGGCTGGAAGCAAGCATCCAGCATGTCACCGTAAACAAGCAGGCATGGCACCGCGTCAGGACAGGACCTTACCGGGACAGGCAGCAGCTCTATAATAATCAGAAGCTGTTAAAACAGAATGACATCGATGCTATTTCCATGGAATTAAAATAAATTATAGCTTTATACCTATAGTCATCTATCTCTTTCGATATAGTCTGCCATGTGCTATTATTCCCGCCTCTTTTCGTCGCGGTGATAATAATTACACAAATACACGCACGAGGATATGAGATAAATATGGCGTAAGCACATGTTTATACTACTGATATATAAGAGCGCAACGCGCAATAAGAATTCGGAGATATGAAATGGCTTTATTTGACGATGCCTGGATGAAAGGCTTCCAGGAACAGTGGAATGCAGAACCAGATCTAGCTGGTGCATTAGAAAAAATTAATTTTAATTCTGTAATCGGTTACGGTTTTCCAAAAGACGACACCTGTATGGGCTTCATCAAAGTCGAAAACGGACATGTTACAGAAGCAGGCGCTTACGATGGACGCGACCTGAGCTGGGACATGCGTGCTGACCAGAAGAACTGGGAGAAGTGGTTAGCTAAAGAAATCGGCATGACAGGTTTAGGTCTTGCCTTTACCACCGGTAAACTGAAATTCAAAACCGGTGATTTCAAAGCGATGATCTCAGACCCGCGTATGGCTGGTCCATTCATCAAGAGTTTTGGGGCAATGGGGCGCGTATAGAACGTTTCCTTTTCGATCAAACAAAAAAGCCACCTTCTCGGTGGCTTTTTTGTTTCTTTGATATTTTCTACGTAATCAATGTTTGGGGTGTTTTTTTACAATAAGCTGGTTATTTTATGTTTGGCATTGCGGGTCTCGCCCCGCGGGCGAGTTACTCTTTGTCAACAGCCACAAAGAGTAACCAGAAAGGGCCGCCACGTCAGCTGCGCCCCTGTAAAAAGCACAGGGGTTTCCATTGAGACAGCACCGTTATCATGCTGTGCCAGAACTCGCACACGTTGAACAACACGTACGCTCAGACAGCTGGCCCAGAAAACCCATGCTAACAGCACCGCCTCAATGGCTTGCTAAGGTGGGGTGAAAGTCAAAAGCAGAACAACAGTTGCTAGCGGGATAAGAAACTTTTCATAAACACTGGTTTTGCTTTTATGTTTTTGACTTTCTCTCCCTTTTTGTTTGCTGAATTGTTCACTGTTGGTAGAGCAAATTCGCCATGGACGGCGAATTTAGTCTTGTGCGCCCGGATGGCGCATCAGGACGGGCTCGTTGGCAACAGTGGACAATTCAGGCACCCCGAATGCTTTCCTCGGGGCAAACAATGCGGGATGGCATTCTTTTGGTTACTTTTCTTTTGCTACTGAAAGAAAAGTAACTCGCCGTAACAAGGCGAAACTCGTGATAACAATCCACGTACAAAAGCAGCGTCAAAAAGAGAAATCATCAATCGAAGAAACGAGTACCTCTCCCGCGGTGCGAGAACCGCGAAGCCTAACGAAAAAACAGTGGTAAATACTAAAACCAAAATACAATAAAGCCACTCACCGCCGAATCAAATCATCACGCAAAACCTGAACCCTACCCTGCAGATCCCTGGCCGATACTTGCCGCGCCGCAACCATATCTCCAACCACCAGCCCAATACTGGACTTAAAACCCTTGAGCAGTCGATACAAAATATTCGATCTCTGTCGGCTGAATGCACTGCCCCACAGACCCTGCAACGCCATCGGTACCACCGGCACCGCCCTTCGTTCGATAATCCTCTCGACACCATCCCTGAAAGTATTCATCTCGCCATCGGACGTTAATTTACCTTCCGGGAATATGCAGACCAGGTCACCATCGGCCAGTGCCTGGTCGATATCAGCAAAGGCTTTGTTCAACAGTGCTTCATCTTCATACTTGCCGGCAATGGGGATGGCCTTCGCGGTCTTAAAGATAAAATGCAGCACCGGTAAATGATAGATCTTGTAATACATCACGAAACGTACCGGGCGTCTTATACATCCGGCGATGATAAGCGCATCGACATAACTGACGTGATTACACACCAGTACGGCAGCACCTTCATCCGGTATCTTCTCCAGGGCCCTGGTTCTGACATGATAGATACTGTGGATAAGCAGCCATACCATGAAGCGCATGAAGAATTCAGGCACCAGAGAATAGATATAGATTGCGACAAGTGCATTAAATATGGCGACCAGTAAAAACAGCTGCGCGATCGAGTAACCGGATGACAGCACGACTATCGCGACCACGGCTGACAGCACCATCATCAGAGAGTTGATAATATTGTTACCGGCAATCACCCTGGACATATGGCCCTGCTCTGAGCGCTGCTGCACCAGTGACATCAGCGGTACGATATATAGACCGCCAAAAAACCCGATCAGCACCACATCGACGACCAGGCGCAAGTAGCCGTACTGCAAAAATTCGCTCAGTCCCATCGTTGCTGTCGGCACGGCATCTGGCTGGGAGAAATAGAGATCGATACCGAACAGGGTCAGACCGATAGAGCCGAATGGCACCAGGCCTATCTCGACTTTTTTTCCTGACAGCCAGTTACACAACATGGAGCCGACGCCTATACCCAGGGTAAACAGCGTCAGCAGAAAAGTAACTACCTCTTCATTGCCGCCAAGAGTGGTCTTGGTATAGTTCGGCAGCTGTACCAGGTAGGTCGCCCCCAGAAACCAGAACCACGATACACCGAGTATCGAAAGGAACACGACACGGTTACTTTTTAGAAACCGGATATTTCGACAGGTCTCGCTAAAAAAATTCCAGTTGATCTTCAAATCTTCATTCAGTGAAGGGGTAACCGGAATAAACCTGCTGGAGAGGTACCCCATGATGGCAAAACATACGATAGCATAAGCCACGTACACTCTGCCCTGGTCCTGCGCGATCAGTACACCACCAAGGACAGTACCGATAAGGATAGCGACAAACGTCCCCATCTGTACCCAGGCATTACCTTCGATCAACTCGCTCGGCTTCAGGTGTTGCGGGATATAACTATATTTTGCCGGGCCAAAAAAAGTTGACTGCGTCCCCATCAGAAACAGCAGGGCGATCAGCATGAATATATCGCCCTGGATGAAAGCAAATGCAGCGAGCAACATGATCAAAACTTCGATCTGTTTGATAACCCTTATGGATCTCGACTTTTCATACTTATCGATCCACTGCCCGGCAGTCGCAGAAAACAGGAAGAAGGGAAGGATAAAAAGCGCTGCCGAGATATTGATCAGCAGGTCCTCATCCGCATCGATAAAGCTTGCTCCTTGAAACGCTATCAGAATGATCAGAGCATTTTTAAAAACATTATCATTGAAGGCGCCAAAAAACTGCGTCATAAAGAACGGAAAGAATCGCTTCTGGGTCAGCAGCTCAAACTGTCCTGCCGCTGGTCGACCGTCCGGCCTGGGCACCCTGTTCTTATCCATTGATCGCTTCCTGTTTATCCAGCGGCCATGTCATCCGCTTACATGATTAAAGCCTGGCTAACCATTCACGGATAACCGCTGTCAGCGCTGCACCCCGATCCGTGTAGTAATGATCGGCATCCGGCACGATGACCTGCTCAGATTTACTGTTACCCGCCTGCTGGATACTCTGCCAGCGTGACGCGGCCATCTTCTTCACAGCTGGATAATCATTCGCCGCATAGATATCTAACACCGGCACTTTGATCTTCTCCAATGGGAACGGATGCTTCATCGGCTGCTTATAATCGGTAGCCCCCATCCCGATACCGACATAGGCATCGATCGCTTCATATGATTCGACATCCGCCCACGCCATCGCCATATGTGCACCACAGCTATGGGCGATGAGTACCACCTTATTTGCAGCATCAGTCTGCTTTATCTGTTCACGCGCATAAGCGATAGCGGCTTCGATCCGGGGTATCGCCTGTGGGAACAAGGGAAGATAATCGTAATATTTTGCCTGTTTTTCCAGCACCGGCATCTGTACCGAGAGTGTATTCCAGCCGGCTTCTACCAGCCCTACCCGCATCGGGTTGATCGCATCCTGCCAGTCAGGGTGAAAACCGCGACCATGAAGGATGATTGCCACACCTTTAGCAGGCGCATCCGCCTCGGTATATATACTCAAAAACTCAGTATCATCAGCCTTCAGGAAAACCGCTTCTCCATCGATGATGGCATCGACGATCTGATCCGCCATACGTTTTTCACGTGCCAGGTCAGAGGCAGATGAAGTCGAAATGAAAGCGCACAGCAATAGAAAAGTATAAAACGTGAGTTTAAAATTTCTCATAACTTAATAATTTTTCTACATGTTTGAATTCACTCCAATTTAACATTAATGGCATAAAAATCTAGTAATTTCAGCGCTTCGGTCTATCATAATAATAGTGATCCAAACAAGACAGGTAACTTGATGAGTGAGAACCTACGCCGATTTCCGCGTAAGGAAATACAGATAGAAGTTGAACTTCGTTTTCTGGAAGATAACGCACGCACGGCAATTACTCGTGATATGAGTGAAGGCGGCCTGTTTGTACGCTTGAACGACCCACAGCGCTACCCGATGGGAGAGATGGTCAATCTTCATTTCAAGGACCCTTTCAATGACTATGTAGATACCGAAAAAGACGGCGTCATCGTGCGTCATACGGAAGATGGTATAGCGATCGCTTTTGTTGAGATGGACGAATTCTAAGACTGATCCTTATCGCACTCGATACAGTCCAGTTCAAAACCGATCTTCTCTGACCTTCCCTGCTGCGACAGCACCCATGGACGTAACTGCCATGGCGGATCATGTCGCACGTGCTGAGTATGCCCACAATCCAGGTCGGCGACCCAGTGCTGGAACTCGTCCTGGTGGAAGCCCGCTATCTTGCGTTTCATCTACAGCTCACTCGCAACTCAGTCGTCGACAGACCCAAGCAGATGACCCAGCCACTGGGTATCGGGGTTACTATCCAGGGCAAGCTTGACAGTAATGGTAAGCGGCACAGACAACAGCATACCGACCGGACCTAATACCCAGCCCCAGAAGACCAGTGAAACAAATACAACCAGCGTAGACAGGCCCAGCCCTTTACCCATATATTTGGGCTCGACGACGCTGCCGATCAGGACATTAACCGCAACATAGACCACGGTTACCAGTAGTGCGGAAGAAATGCCTAATTGCACCACGGCCAGCATGACAGCCGGTACCGCTGCAATGATGGATCCGATATTGGGCACAAAATTGAGCATGAATGCCAGCACGCCCCACAATACCGGAAAATCAAGACCGATTGCCCACATCGCCAGGCCGACGATCACACCGGTAATCATACTTATGATGGTTTTCATGCTCATGTAGTCACGAAGCTTTTCCACGAACACCCGTGAAAAATCTTCTTTATCCGACTTCTCGTCATCCATCTGGTCACGTACCAGCAGGGTCTTCTGCGTGAGACAGGCAGTTTCCATCAGGATAAAGACCACGGTCAGGATGATCAAGAATGAATTTGTCAGTACGTTGCCAAAGCCTTTCAATATCGATGACAGCAGACCCATTGCCGCGGCAGGATCTGCCAGCCCTCTCAACTGTTCAGCCACCGAGATACCATGATCTTTCAACCATGTAATCACCTGGCTCCATTCTGCCGATATCCTCTGCTGGTATTCCGGCAGGGTCTGGCTGAACTCCGTCAACGACGTGCCTATCAGCACGGTGAGCCCGATGCCGATGAGTACGACCAGAAGCATAACCAGCGTCAGTGCAAGACCTTTGGACAGGCCGCTCTGCTGCAAACGGCTCATCAGGGGAAAACTGATTACGGCGATAAATATAGACAACAGGAAAGGCACCAGCAGGGTCGCCGCCTGTTTCATGCCGGCAATGATAATTACCAGTGCGGCGCATATGATGATCGCGCGTGACGCCGGTGCAAATGTACTTGTCATTTTTACTCCCTTAATTAACTATTCGTATCCAGATCAGTATCCGAGTCTAACAGTTCGATATCCTCATCTTTTAGCTCTACTCTTTCGATCTTCTCAAACCGGCTGCTGATCTTGTTGGCAGAGATGTGCACATCGACAACATCCTTGTTCGCCTGTTGTATGTGTTTTGCAAGGTTATCCATGCGGATGCGGAAACGATCGAAGTCTTTCGCCAGGTTGACCAGGTGATCCTGTATGACATGCACCTGTTTGCGGGTAGCCGAATCTTTCAGTACGGCACGAGCCGTTGTCAGTACCGCCATCATGGTGGTCGGCGAAACCATCCAGACACGCGCGCGTTGTGCTTCATCCACCAGTTGCGGCTGATGCGCGTGTATCTCGGCAAATACTGCCTCGGCCGGGATAAACATGATGGCGCCATCGGCAGTCTCATTCTCGATGATGTACTTGCTGGCGATATCCTTGATATGTTTCTTGATATCCAGGCGGAACTGCTTCTCTGCTTTTACCCGGTCCAGATCTGTCGCTTCATCATCCATCATCTTCTGAAATGAATCGAGCGGAAATTTTGAGTCGATCGCGATATGCCCGGTCGGGTCCGGCAGGAACATCATACAATCGACACGGGTGCCATTGCTCAGGCTGTGCTGCAGCTCATAACTGCCTTCCGGCATGACATTAGCGATGAGACCGGCCATCTGTACCTCACCGAATGCACCGCGTGAACGCTTGTCGGTCAGCACTTCCTGCAGGCTAACCACATTACTGGACAGCTCGGTTATACGCTTCTGCGCTTCGTCTATCAGGGCCAGCCGCTTGACCACGTCGGTAAAAGTTTCCGTGGTTTTCTCGAAACCTTTATTCAGCCGGTGCTCGACCTGACCACTGATATCGTTGAGCCGCTTCTGCAATATCTCATGCAGTTCATTATTTGACCTGGAAAAACTCTGCATGCTGTCTTTCGCCATCTCGCCCAGTCGTTTCTCGATACTGTTCTGCATCTCGCCAAAACGTTCCACCGATGCCTGCGACATCTCACCCAGACGTTTTTCCACGGCCTGCTGCACCTCGCCGAAACGGCGCTCCATCCTGGACTGTGTATTATTCTGTGACTCGATCAGTTCGGAGCGGGTGCGCTGAAAACTCTCCTGCAGCAGCTGCGCCACCCGCTCCTGCTGCTCAGACCTGAGCTCAGTTTGGCGGTTGTTTTTGTTCAACTGGAGCACTGATACGACGATGACAATCAATATCGTAAACAGCAGCACGATAGCAGCGATTTCAAACTGGCTCAGGTTTATAGCACTCAGGTTCATGACAGTTAAATTATGAATAAGATATACTTATATTTTTAGCTAACTCTACCATACGTTGTGACCCACATTCTCTGCAAAACCAGTGATATCGAAGACCCCGGCAGTAAGAGTTTCGAGATCGAGATCAAAGGTAAAACCCAGTCTATCTTCGTAGTACACAAGAATGGCGAGTTTTTTGCCTATTACAATCAGTGTCCACATACCGGCGCCAATCTCGAATGGCAGCAAGACCAGTTTCTCGATCTCGATAAAGAACTCATCCAGTGCGCCACCCATGATGCCCTGTTCATGATCGATTCGGGCGAATGCATCGCCGGCCCCTGTGTCGGTGAGCTGCTGCAGGACATCCCCGTCAAGATCGATGCTGATAATATCGAACTGGATATCTGAGCTGTCGCTGTATAACAGGAACACCAGAAATACGATGACTCGATCAGCATGCAACTGATTGCCAGGCTTTTCCCTGTCTGGGCAATCGCTCTGTCCGTGCTGGCGTATTATTTGCCAGCACCATTCATTGAACTTAAGCCCGCTATCGTTCCGCTGCTGACACTCATCATGTTCAGCATGGGGCTAACGCTGAACATCAATGACTTCAAACGCGCATTAGCCATGCCCAGGCTCATCGTCACCGGCCTGATCCTGCAGTACAGCATCATGCCATTAGCGGCACTGCTTATCGCCACGACTCTCCAGCTTGAGCCGACACTTGCTATCGGCATGATACTGGTCGGTGCCTGCCCGGGCGGCACTGCTTCCAATGTCATAACTTATCTCGCAAGAGGGAACGTGGCCCTGTCCATTAGCCTCACCAGTATATCGACCATACTCGCAATCGCGCTGACGCCGGCGATCACACTGCTCATCGCCGATACCTCGATACAGGTACCCGCCGGCAAGATGTTCCTCAGCATACTTTATATCGTCATATTTCCTGTCACCTCAGGGCTGATACTGAAACATTTTTTTGCCAGACACATACAGGCAGTGGAACACTACCTGCCACTGGTTGCCATAGCCGCAATCGTACTGATCATCGCCATCATCACCGCGCTCAATGCCGGACAGTTCAGTCAGATAGGGATCACAGTATTGATTGCCGTGGTATTACACAACACAGCCGGGCTGCTGGCTGGCTATGGCAGCGCCAGATTGATGGGCTACCCGGAAAAAGAATGCCGTACCCTGGCCATCGAAGTCGGCATGCAGAACTCCGGTCTGGCCGTCGCCCTGGCGATCAAACATTTCAGCGCCGCCGCCGCGCTGCCGGGCGCTATCTTCAGCATCTGGCACAATATCAGCGGTTCGGTGCTGGCGTTTATCTGGTCAAACAAACGTTAAATCACTAAATATCACTTGACAGGCGAGAATACATCACATAAGTTAGTAAACGTTTACTTATTATAATAAACGAAGTACAACCCCCACAAACTAAAACGAGGAGTTAAATATGAGCGACTTTGATTCAGAATTAGATGCAAGCGGTTTGAACTGCCCACTTCCTATCCTGCGTGCGAAAAAAGCAATTGCTGCACTGGATGCTGGACAAACCCTTAGAATTATCGCTACTGACCCAGGCTCTGTAAAAGACTTCGAAGCTTTTTGCAAGCAGACTGGCAACGAGCTGAAATCAAGTGGTGAAGAAGATGGCAAGTTCGTCTTCATGATCCAGAAAGCTGCTTAAGTCCAGCTAGACTTTAGCGGACAACCAAAGTTGAGTAATCGACTTTCAGGCCCTGAGCGCAGAGAAACTATCCTCTCAGCTGCTCAGGGCCTTTTTGCTAGTAAGGGATATCATGGCGTCTCCATCGACGAGATCGCCCGTGCCGTCCATGTCAGCCCTGCGATACTGTACCGCCATTTCGATTCCAAGCAGACGCTTTATGCCGCCGTCCTGGAAAAATTTGCAGGACAGCGCCAGAGTTACGTCGACACCATCGTCAATCATGGCACCCGGTTCGAAGATGCCCTCGCTGGCATGACCCAGGTATACATAGAAAATATCGCGAAAAATCCGGATATCCTGAAGATAGAGCTGCATAGCCTGCTGGAAGGCAACCCCGCGACACTCGCTTTCTTCCAGAACCGCTGGAAGAGCTTCACCGATTACATCGAATTCGGCCTCAACGAATTCCTGCCGTATGACGTCCCCCACCGTGAGAAAACCATCCTCAGCGCCGGCCTCATGTTCCAGGGCATGGTACGTGAAGCACTGATACAGAAATGCCTGCAGCCGCAGGACCGACTGATCGACCTCAGCCTGCATGAACTCAGCAATGAGCTGGTGGCGCTGTTTTTGCGTTCGATCGGGATCAATAAGACGCATCTTTCGCGTAAGGCGACGATTACCGGGTAGTCTTTTTCTGTGTGAATATATTCACACTCGTTCTATTGCCCTGTTCTCTTTTTCTTCTTTATATTTGTTTAACTCTTAGCCCTTTTTTTACTCAGGCATTGCGGTTCTCGTACCGCGGGCGAGGTACTCATTTCTTCGCTTGATGTTTTCTCTTTTTGACGCTACTTAGGTACGTGGATTTGTATCACGAGTTTCGCCTTGTTACGGCGAGTCACTTTTTTTCAACAGCTAAAAAAAGTGACCAAAAAAAGCCGTCCTTATTCGATTGCCCCGAGAAAAACATTCGGGGTTCCTGAATTTACGGGTATTGCCAACGAGCCCGCCTTGATGCGCCATCCGGGCGCACAAGGCTAAATTCGCCATCCATGGCGAATTTGCTCTACCAATACCCGTAAATTCAGCAATCGAAAGAGGAAGTAAAAACGAGAAAAAAACAAAACCGAAAAACACAAACAAAAGGCTGCCCTGTAATTGTAGTAATGTTTTTGACTTTGACCCTCAACCCACCTTAGCAAGCCATTGAGGCACTACTGTTAGCATGGGCTTTCTGGGCCAGTTGTCTGAGCGTCTTTTGCGAGTTCTGGCACAGCATGATAACAGTATTGCCTCAATGGGAACCCCTGTGCCTTCTACATAGGTACATGGATGTACCGTATTAGAGCAATGCAGGAGCAATTGCCGGGGGGCGCAGCTATAGTGGCGGCCTTTTCTGGGTACTCTTTTGGGCTGTTGCAAAAGAGTACCTCGCCAGCGGGGCGAGTCCCGCAAGGCCTAACGAAAAAACAGTGGTAAGTGCTATATACCAAAATGCAAAAAAACCGAAAAGCTGACAAACACCCCCAATTAAGTTAAATTCCCCCGACCATTAAATCAGAGAAGACACGGAAACATGACACTGAAAAAACTATTACTCAGCATCGCCGCACTGGCACTCGGCTTCAATATCCAGCTAGCCAATGCCGCAAATCCAAAAGTGAAACTGGAAACCACCAAAGGCACGATGATCATTGAGCTATACCCTGACAAAGCACCAAAATCTGTAGAAAACTTTTTAACTTACGTGAATGCCGGCGCTTATGACGGCACTATCTTCCATCGTGTGATCAAGGACTTCATGAACCAGGGTGGTGGTTTCAATACAGACTTTAACAAGGTAGACACCAGGGAGCCGATACAGAACGAGGCCGATAACGGTCTGAAAAACCTGAAATACACCGTCGCTATGGCCCGCACAGGCGACCCGCATTCCGCAACCAACCAGTTCTTCATCAATACCGCAGACAATGATTTTCTCGATCATAAGAGCAAATCCATGCGTGGCTGGGGTTATGCTGTATTCGGCAAAGTCATCGAGGGGCAGAATATCGCTGGCGCGATCTCGCGGGTAGAAACCGGCCCGGGCGGACCATTCTCGAAAGACGTGCCGAAAGTACAGATCGTCATCACCAGGATGACAGAGATAAAAGAGTAGGCTCGCACGAATCGCCAGCGGCCGCTCCTGTAGCTGCCGCTGGCGCCCCCTTCTCAGCCAGCTTTTTTCCTGAGCTGCTCGAAAAGTTCCGGCAGGAAATATTCACTGACCATCAGCGGTTTGCCGGAAACACGGAATACTGAACGTCTTCCCCACACCGGACCATCGGACTCGATATATTTATTCGCTTCGTGTGTACCTGGAAGCCTGGCAACCTGCACCTGTTCACGGCGCATGGTCCTGTCAGAAAACAGCATGGCTCCCAGCGGTCGATTTCCCATATTGGCATAGCGGCGCCGTGCACCCTGGGCAGTATGCCTGGGTATAACGGTCCTGGCATAGACCAGCGGTTTGCCTGCGCAGCACAGGAACACCTGCCGCACCAGCGCTGAATGCCCTCCCTGCAGCGACATGGCTGCGGCCTCTTCACTGTCTATCTTTTGCCAGTGCTGTGAGATTACCTGCACAGTAAAGTCTTCGTTACACAGGTCTATCAGACGTGCTGTCAATGATGACGCATCAAACAGCCAGGACATAAGGGATGGCTGGACAGTCTGATTGAATAGTTGATGACGCCGGTACCAGCGTTGTCTTGACTTCAAGGCTGAGGATTCATATCGATACTTAGGGGGGCTTATCTTAGCGTGAAATGACCGTGCTCAAAACAAATTATCACCGCTGCCCCAGCCACTTATGCAGCACAGCTTCCAGGTGGTCTCGCTGTACCGGCTTACCGACATAGTCATCCATACCGACTTCAAGACACCTCTCACGATCGCCTGACATCACGTTCGCGGTCATCGCTACTATGGGCAGGTGCTGGTCATACAGGGCCCTGATATCGAGTCTCCTGATCTCACGGGTGGCATCGAAACCATCCATCTCCGGCATCTGGCAATCCATCAGCACCAGGTCAAACGACTGCTGCTGTAATACCTTCAATGCTTCGACACCATTGTCTGCAAGCACCGCTTTGAGACCAACTTTTTCCAGCAGCTTCTGTGCCACCATCTGGTTTATCGGGTTATCTTCCACCAGTAAGACCTTGGCATTCAATTGCAGAGACCTGCCTTCAACCGCTGAAATGTCGGTATTTTCACAGACCTCGTCGGTGCATGGATAGTTTGCGGCGAACCAGAACGACGAGCCGGCACCCTCCTCACTCTCGACACCGAGGGAACCATCCATCATTTCGACGAGCTGGCTGACGATAGCCAGACCTAGGCCGGTGCCGCCATATTTTCGCGTGGTCGAACCATCCGCCTGGGTGAACGCATTGAACAAGGTGTCCAGGGAAGATTGCGGGATACCGATCCCGGTGTCCGAAACCGTGACTTTTACATCGACATTGTCTGTATTGTTTTTCAGTACTTCGACGCTGATCTTTACCTCACCCTGGCGGGTAAACTTCAGGGCATTGGAGACCAGGTTGACGATCACCTGGCGCAGCCGGGTGGGGTCGCCGATAAGCGTGTCGGGCAATGTATCATCGATATCCTGTATCAGCGAAACTCCCTGCTGTTCGGATTTCAATGAATGCAATATGACGATGTCGCGCACTATCTGCTTGAAATCAAGAGCGATATTTTCGAAGCTCAGTTTACCTGCCTCGATCTTGGACAGGTCCAGGATATCATTCAGGATCGCCAGCAGGGCGTCTGCCGACTTGTGTGCGGTATTCACAAACTCATGCTGATCCTGGTTTAGCTCGGTATCTTCCAGCAACTGCAGTGTACCGATGACACCGTTCATCGGGGTACGTATCTCGTGGCTCATATTCGCCAGGAACTCTCCCTTGGCCTGGCTCATCTGCTCTGCTTTATCTTTCGCTTCCTTCAGCTCGGCTTCGATCTTCTTGCCATGCAGGATCTCGTCCTTCAGGTTATCGTTAAGCCTCTCCAGCGAAGTGCTGGCCTCTGTCAGGTCACGGATCAGCGCCTCGTTCTTATAGGACAGTTCGAGCTCGGCGACCGATGACTTATACATACGATGAACCGCCATCACCATGACACCGAGGAAGAATCCGGTCATCGCAGACAGCGCGTAATAGACTTCGCCGCCGATATAGAACAGGCGAAACATCAGCGGCAACAGCACACAGCCGACATAGCCATAATAGACCCAGGCGACCGAGGAGTACGCCACACCGGAAGCAGAGACCCCGACCAGGATGAACGCCAGCACGATCTGGTACAGCTCATTGAACGGGAACATCAGGATCGAGGTGATACCCCAGCCTGCACCAGTGAGGAAAACCGAGACCAGGTACCAGCGCCGGATAACAAACTTGTCTATCGAACTGCTTACATCTTTTGCATAAAGTTTGAAATAATGTACTGCTGAGCGATACAGGAACAGCAGGATCATGACCCCAAGCCAGACACTGAGGACTTCTTGCGGCAGGTTCTTCCAGATCAGGCCAACCCAGATGATCGCCATGGCGATACCCGCGATATTGCTAAATCCGGAACCGGTGATTAAACGCTCAACCTGGGTCTGCAGTATACGTTCGTCATGCTCGCTGGCAGAACCATTCAGCAGTTCGCCGACGGCAAGACCCGGGTTGTGTGTTTGCGACATCATACAGAATTATCTTTGCTCTTAAATTTCTCAAGCTGCTCAACAGTTTAAAATAGCCTATTCGCCAGACAAAAGCCATGAATTAGAGCTTTATAGCTGATCAGACATTTGCAAAACGATCAGCTTTGCCTAGCCAGCGTCTGACCAGCGGCTTTACTGCCTGCGGATGCTTCTCGATGATGTATGCGGCTGTTTTTTTTACTTCTGGAAACCACTTTTCGTCACGTACGATATCGGCGATACGCATCTGCATCAGACCGGTCTGCTTCGTACCCAGCACCTCACCCGGACCACGCAACTCGAGATCTTTCTCTGCTATCTTGAATCCGTCATTGGTTTCCCTGAGGATGGCCAGGCGCTGCTTCCCCATCTCTGATAGCGGCGCCTGGTACATCAGCACACAGGCGCTCTGTTTACCGCCGCGCCCGACGCGGCCACGCAACTGGTGCAATTGTGCCAGACCGAGGCGCTCGGCATTCTCTATCACCATGAGCGATGCGTTCGGCACATCGACACCGACTTCTATCACCGTGGTCGCCACCAGCAGGTCGATCTCATTATCTTTAAATTGCTTAACGACTCTCTGCTTCTCATGCTGCTTCATGCGGCCATGCACCAGCCCGACCCGGACACCGCCGAGTTCTGTCGCAAGCTGCTCGGCCGTTACCTCTGCCGCCTGGCACTGCAAGAATTCTGACTCTTCGACCAGCGTACACACCCAGTATGCCTGCTCGCCATGCTCGCAGGCTTTTTCGATGCGCTCGATGACCTCATCGCGCCGCGCGGTAGAAACCACCACTGTAGTCACCGGCTTACGGCCTTTGGGCAGCTCATCGATCACCGAGTAATCGAGATCGGCGTATGCCGTCATCGCCAGGCTTCTGGGTATCGGCGTCGCCGTCATGATCAGCTGATGCGGCACCATGGCCTGTCGGCCATCTGCAAAGCGGCCTTTCTCCCGTAACGCCAGGCGCTGATGCACTCCGAAGCGATGCTGCTCATCCACCACCAGCAGCACAAGATTCTTGAACACGACATCTTCCTGGAACAGGGCATGCGTACCGATGATGATCCGGCTCTCAGCTGTAGCGATACGGTATAACTTCTGCTCCCGCTTCTTGCCCTTGTCTTTCCCTGTCAGCAACAGGCAGCATTCTTTACCGAACCACTGAGTGAAATTGGAAAAATGCTGTTCCGCTAAAATCTCGGTAGGTGCCATCAGGGCAAACTGAAAGCCGGCATCGATGACAGCCCTGGCCGCAGCCGCAGCAACCACCGTCTTGCCCGAGCCGACATCTCCCTGAACCAGACGCAGCATGGGATGTGACTGGCCAAGGTCGGCAAAAATTTCACTGATGACCCGGTCCTGCGCAACAGTCAGTTCGAAGGGGAGCTGCTCAACAAAGTGCGCATGCTCGGATTGTTCGATCGATAGTTTTTTAGCCGCGGTCTGCTTTATCTCGTAGCGTGTCTGCAACAGGCTCAACTGGTGCGCCAGCAGCTCTTCGAACAGCAGTCGCTGCTGTGCTTTGCTGTTACACTGGTTCAGAGCGTAGACATTTTCATTCTTGTACGGGCGATGCACCTGCAGCAGTGCGCTCACCAGGTCTGGAAACCGGTACCTCTCGGTCACTGCTGCTGGCAGCCAGTCGGCCAGTTCTTCCTGCCCGATCTTCTCCAGCACCTGGTCCGAGAGTTTCTTCAGCAAGGTCTGATGTACACCTTCTGTTTTCGGGTATACCGGGGTAAGCGACTGCTCGATGTCATCCCCAGCTTCGCGCACGACCTGGTATTCGGGATGGATAATCTCCAGACGTGTCGCACCACGCCGGGCCTCACCGAAGCAGCGCAGCCGGGTGCCATTACCGAGGTTTGCCTGCTGTGCTTTACTGAAGTGAAAAAAGCGCAACACGATACCGCCGGTATTATCCGACAGGTAGCACAGCAGGGAGCGGCGGCCGCGGCCCATGAACTTGACTTCGCTATGCTCGATAACCCCTTCTACCAGGACCTGCTGCCCGGGCTGCAGGGAGCCCAGTGGGGTGATCTTCGTCCTGTCCTCGTAACGCATCGGCAGGTGAAAAAGCACATCCTGGATGTTATAGATCTCAAGGCGCTCAAGCTTCTCGGCGACAGCCTGGCCGACGCCTTTGAGAACCTGTACCGACTGGTACTCCAGACCCTGGGCAGTATCATCTTCCATCGCTTACGCCGCTATACTGCTTGATGCTGAAACCGCACACTGTCATCCGCCTCTAGATAACAGGCTTGCCAAACTGAGGAGAAACGCCTGTAACAATAAGATACAAACTGCGACTATAGCTGCAACACGGCATCCATCTCAACCCCGGCATCTTTTGGCAGGGCCGCGACACCGATTGCCGCACGGGCAGGATAGGGCTGCTGGAAATACTCTGCCATCACTTCATTGACATGCGGAAAATCAGACAGGTCGGTAAGGAAGATATTCAGTTTTACGACATCCGACAGGTCACCGCCGGCAGCATTGGCAACCGCCTGCAAATTCTGGAACACCCGATGGATCTGTGACTTGATATCACCTTCGACCATCTCCATGGTTTCCGGTACTAACGGGATCTGCCCTGACATATAGACGGTATCACCGACCTTGACCGCCTGTGAATAGGTGCCGATCGCCTGCGGCGCTTTATCAGTAGAGATAATTTCTTTTGTCATTTTCAACCCTTAAATAATTTTGAATATATTTTATCGATATTTGTTCGCATGCAACGACATCACAGGCGCGTGATCCGCATGACGCTGGAAACACGGCGCAGGCGCCGCATCAACATCGCCAGGTGGTTACGATTCGATACTTTCAGCTGGTAGAAAAGGTTCATCGAAAAACCATCACGATCTTCCATATATACATTTTCGATATCGACATCACAATCTGAAATGATCGTTGCCGTCCTCGCCAGCAGGCCGGGCTTGTTCTCGATCTCCAGTTTTATCTCGCAGGTAAAATCTCCGCTGGCATCATCCGCCCACTGTACATCGATATAACTTTCTGAATCTTTTCGCTTACTCAGCGCCTCGAGATTCTTGCAGTTAACCCGGTGTACCACGATACCGCGGCCCTTGCTCAGCTTCGCCACGATATCGTCACCCGGAATAGGGTAACAGCAGCGGCCGTAAGACACCACCATGCCTTCGGTACCACTGATCGCCAGCGCCGACTGCGACTTCATCTCTTTGGTCTCTTCAGACTCGCCGTCCGAGATACGCTCAGGTACCAGTTTTCTGACCACCAGGCTAGGCGGACGGTTGCCGAGACCGACATCCTCCAGCAGTTCGGCGATATCACTGAAACCGTATTCTTTCAGCACAGACTTGATGTTCTGTTTCTTGACGTCATCCAGGCGCATACCCAGCGGCTTCAGGCAACGTTCTAACAGACGCCGTCCCTGCGACATAGCTTCATCAGACTGCATATTCTTCAGGTAATTACGGATATTGCTCCTGGCTTTCGCGGTAACGACATAGTTCAGCCAGGCCGCATTGGGCCGTGAGCTCGGCGAGGTAACGATCTCCACCGTCTGGCCGCTGTACAGAGGCGTGTTTAACGGCGCGAAACTATGGTCCAGTTTCGCCGCCACGCAGCGGTTGCCGATATCGGTATGCACGGCATAGGCAAAATCCACCGGTGTCGCATTCCGCGGCAGCTTCATGATGTCGCCATCGGGGGTATAAACATAGACCTCGTCATGGAACAGATCGACCTTGACGTTCTCCAGGAACTCCAGCGAATCACCTGCCGACTGCTGCATCTCCAGGATACCGGTGAGCCAGTCACGCGCCCTGGCATGCGCAGTGATCTCGCCTTTCTCATCGGGTGATTTATACAGCCAGTGCGCCGCGATACCGCTCTCAGCAAACTTGTCCATTTCGACGGTGCGCACCTGCACCTCCATCGGGATGCCATGCGGACCATACAGTGCGGTATGCAATGACTGGTAACCGTTACTCTTGGGGATTGCGATGTAATCCTTGAAGCGACCGGGAATCGGCTTGAACAGGTTATGCACGATGCCGAGCACGCGGTAACAGTCATCGACCGAATCCACCAGTACCCGCAGCGCATAGACATCGAGCACCTTGCTGAACGGCAGGTGCTTATCCTTCATCTTGTTATATACGCTGAACAGATGTTTCTTGCGCGAGACAATCTGCGAGTCGATACCCATCTCCACCAGCCTGGCGCTCAGCGCCTGGTTGATCTTGTCGATCAACTCCTTGCGATGACCGCCGGCTTTTTCTACCGCGTGCTCCAGCACGCGGTAGCGCATTGGATACATCGCTTTCAGCACCAGGTTCTCAAGCTCGTGGCGGATAGTGAAGATACCCAGCCGGTTGGCGATCGGTATGTAGATCTCCAGCGTCTCCTGCGCGATACGGCGGCGCTTGTCCGGCCGCAGCGCGCCAAGGGTGCGCATATTATGCAGCCGGTCGGCCAGCTTGATCATGATGACACGGATATCCTTCGCCATCGCCAGCAGCACTTTCTGGATGTTCTCGGCCTGCTGCTCGATCTTGTTCTTGAACTTGATGGTGGTTAATTTACTGACGCCATCGACGAGATGGGCGACATCGGTGCCGAACTCTTCCTCCACCAGCTTCCTGGTAGCGGGTGTATCTTCCAGCACGTCATGCAGGATCGATGCGACGATGCTCTTAACGTCCATATGCATCTGCGCGAGGATGCGGGCGACTGCGATGGGATGATAGATGTAAGGTTCACCGGAGACGCGTATCTGGCCCTCGTGCAGCTGCGCACCGAACAGGTAGGCGCGATAGACCTCCTTCACCTGCTCCTGATCCATGTATTCTGCGATCAGGTCACACAGGTCCGAGATCAGAAAACGTTCTTCCTCGACGGAATCACTGCTATTTTTATTATCGACCCCTGCCATCGGCTTAGTTCAAGCCTCGGCTACGGGCTGCTGCCCGATGTGCAGGTCGGTATAGAGACCTGTATAAAACAATGGGCGCATCAAACACAGGCTGATATGTGTCTGATGCGCCCATATACAGATCCGATAGACAGCTGATCAGCTGTCTTTGAAAGTTGCTTGCAGGCTCTCTTTCAGGCTGCTCTCAAGTTCCGCAGACAGGTCGCCTTCGATCATGGCTTCGATATCTTCCATTGGCGTCTCTTCAGGCGCTTCCAGGATTTCCTTGTTGATCAGGTTCTCTGCGATCTCACGCAACGCCAGAACAGTCGGCTTGTCGTTATCTTCCGGCACCAGGGGCTCAGCACCCATCGCCAGTTGACGTGCACGCTGCGCTGCTACCAGCACCAGTTCGAAACGGTTTTCTACATTGTCCAGGCAATCTTCTACTGTTAGACGTGCCATAATTTTATCTCCAAATATTCTCTAGTTTATCTTGTCATGCCTGTGATCAATGATGTTTACTCACTGAACCGTTCATGAATTTATGTTTGTCGCCGAATGCCAGGCTACCCAGCCGACCCCAATAAGCGTGCCAGCAAGTCGGCATGTTTTTTCTGCTGATGCTCATGCAGCATACGATTGCCCCTGATTATAGCGGCAAGATTGTCTCTTGCCTCATCAAAATCATCATTGATGACCAAATAGTCAAATTCTACATAATGTGACATCTCGCTGATCGCTTCCTGCATGCGCCGCGCGATGATGCTCTCGTCATCCGTACCTCGTGAGGTCAGGCGCTGACGCAGCGCCTCGGTAGAAGGCGGCACGATAAACACCGACCTGCAATCCGGCATCAGTTTCCTGATCTGGCGGGCCCCCTGCCAGTCGATCTCCAGGATGACATCTTTGCCTTTCTCTAGCTGTTCTTCTATGCGCTGCCGCGAAGTGCCATACATATTACCAAATACGGTGGCATACTCAAAAAATTCACCGCCCTCCACCATGGCCTCAAACCTGTCTGTATCGACGAAATGATAGTTGACGCCATCGATCTCACCTTCGCGTGGTTCCCGCGTGGTGTGCGACACCGATACCTCGAGATCCGGCACCCGCTCCAGCACCGCATTGACCAGTGTCGTTTTGCCAGCACCGGAAGCTGCCGAAATAATATAAAGCGTACCGTTTGTCACACTAAAGCCCTTGGTTTCTGAGTTCTCATTTCTGAGAGATTTAAATTTAGGAGATGTATTCTAGCAAAAATTACGCACTTAATTTCACGTCATGCCATGCGTACACGACTTTAGCGACACAAAATCAGTGATTTCTTCAGTGATTCCTGTGGACTGACAGGCGTGCGAGAGTTATCAGCATGGACTTACTCTCCGAATCGGGTATCTGTTCGAGCGAATCGATCGCCAGCTGCGCCTGTAACTGCGCCATCTTTTCGGTGTATTGCAGGGCCCCTGTCTGCTGGATGATGGCCTGCACTTCGTCTATCCGGTCATAACCGCCTTTTTCGATAGCGGACCGGATTACGTCCGCCTGCTCTGCCGTCCCCTGCTGCATAGCGTAGATCAACGGCAGCGTCGGCTTACCTTCTGCCAGGTCATCACCGACATTCTTACCCATCTGTTCACTGTTCGAGCTGTAGTCCATGACATCATCGATGAGCTGGAACGCGGTGCCCAGGTAACGACCATAGGCGGCCATGGCCTGCTCTTCGACTTCGTCGCGCAGGCACAGAACCGCACCCAGACGGGTCGCCGCTTCGAACAGTTTGGCCGTCTTACAGTAGATGACCTCGAGGTATTTCTCTTCCGTCGTTTCCGCATCATGCACGTTCATCAGCTGCATGACTTCACCCTCGGCGATGACATTGGTCGTCCTGGCCAGGATCTGCATGACACGCATATTGTCGACATCCACCATCATCTCAAAAGCACGGGAATACAGGAAGTCACCGACCAGCACGCTTGCCGCGTTGCCAAACAAGGCGTTGGCGGTCTCGTTACCGCGCCGCAGGTCAGATTCATCGACCACGTCGTCGTGCAGCAGGGTCGCGGTATGGATAAATTCGATGATCGCAGCCAGCAGGTGATGCATCTCGCCCTGGTAAGCGAATGACCTGGCAGACAATAGCACCAACAGGGGGCGCAGACGCTTACCGCCGGAATTGACGATATAATGGCTCAACTGGTTCACCAGGGCGACATCAGAGCTCAGACGCTCACGGATGACCTGGTCCACGGCATGCATATCAGGCTGGCACAACAGCATCACGTCATCAAAACTCAGGTTTTTCTCAAGCTTGTTTTCAGGCTGCTTTATAGGGTCTACTTCAGACAAAATACACTCAGTTATTAACCGGACATTGAACAGGGAATGCGAATCCTATGTAGTCAGGCCCTGCAGGTCAAGCCAATCTTATGGTCAGACCAACGATCTTGCCCGCAAATAGCGATACAAAATCGCCGGCCAGGTAATAATTTATCCATTTTCAGGCTTGTCAGCGAGTTCCTTTGCACGTATAATTTGCGCCCTTTCTGTCACGAATCTTTGGAGAACACCCATGTACGCTGTTATCAGTACTGGTGGCAAACAATATAAATTAGCTCAGGGCGATGTATGTCGCGTTGAAAAACTGGACGCTGAAGAAGGTGCTTCTGTCGAAATCGACAAAGTGCTGATGATCGCTGACGGTGACAACATCAACATCGGCACACCATTTGTCGATGGCGGTAAGGTTACTGCTACGGTAAAAGCTCATGGTCGCGCCAAGAAGGTTGAAATCATGAAATTCAGACGTCGTAAACATCATCAGAAGAGAACGGGTCATCGTCAGTATTACACTGAGATCGAAGTGACCGGTATCTCTGCTTAACACATCTGCATAATACAAGGTATTTGAACAATGGCACATAAAAAAGCAGCCGGTAGTACTAGAAACGGACGCGAGTCTCAATCGAAACGACTTGGCGTTAAGAAATTCGGTGGCCAGACAGTCGTCGCCGGTAACATCCTGGTACGTCAACGTGGCACTAAATTCCACGCTGGCACCAACGTAGGCATGGGCCGTGACCACACACTGTTCGCAAAAACAGACGGTAACGTCGTGTTTGAGACCTGTGGACCGCTTAACCGCAAAACGATCAGCGTGACTCCAGCAAGCTAAACTGCTGAGAGCGTCAATGCGGTTAACTAAAAAGCCCCGCATGGGGCTTTTTTATTGCCAGCCGCAAAATGACCCCACAACTAAAATCCTAAGCACCTGATTTTTTAAGTTAAACTACCAATAATCAACAATAGAGCCCTAGCATGCGTTTCGTCGATGAAGCAACCATAAATGTCATAGCCGGTGACGGTGGAACCGGCGTGGTCAGCTTTCGTCGTGAGAAATACATCCCGTTCGGCGGCCCTGACGGCGGCGACGGCGGTGATGGCGGCAGCGTCTACCTGGTCGGTGACCATGACATCAACACGCTGGCTGACTTTCGTCACGTTCGCACCTATACCGCAGAATCGGGACTCCGTGGTGCTGGCCGACAGATGACCGGCAAAGGCGGAAACGACCTATATATCCCTGTCCCCATCGGCACCCTCATCTATGATGACGACATCGACGAACTCATCGGTGATATCACCGAAAACGGGCAGGCGATAAAAGTGGCCCAGGGCGGTTTTCATGGCCTTGGCAATACCCGTTTCAAGAGCTCGGTCAACCAGGCCCCGCGCCGCTGCACCCCCGGCTCACCTGGTGAGCGCCGCAGCCTGCGGCTGGAACTCAAAGTACTGGCTGACGTCGGCCTGCTGGGCCTGCCCAATGCCGGCAAATCGACCTTCATACGTTCGGTTTCGGCAGCACGGCCAAAGGTAGCAAATTATCCGTTTACCACGCTGTTCCCTAACCTGGGCGTGGTACGCGTCGGCATGAACCAGAGTTTCGTGATCGCCGACATCCCCGGTATTATCGAAGGCGCATCGGAAGGCGCCGGGCTCGGCATCCAGTTCCTGAAACACCTGTCACGTACACAATTATTGCTGCACATCATCGACATAGCGCCTTTCGATGGTAGCGACCCGGCAGAACAGGCTCTGACCATTATTAATGAACTGGATAGTTTCAGCCATGAACTGGCTCAGAAACCGCGATGGCTGGTACTGAACAAGGCCGACCTGCTCGACGAGGACGAACTTGAGGAAAAACGCGCCGAGATCATCAAACAGCTGGCATGGACCGGCCCCGTCTATATCATCTCTGCGATAAGCAAAGACGGTACCGAACAGCTGGCTTTCGACATCATGAAACAGCTCGAACTGGACCGCGAACTGGAAAAAGAACAGCTGGAACAACAGGCACAAGAAGACTAGAACAATGAACTGCAGCCAGATCACAACTCGTCAAACAGTGGCCGCATCGAAACGCTGGGTTATCAAGATCGGCAGCGCCATGATCACCAACGATGGCCAGGGACTGAACCACGAAGCGATCCAGTCGTGGGTACAGCAGATCGCCGCTTTACGCGAATCAGGTAAAGAGATATTACTGGTCTCCTCCGGTGCCGTCGCTGAAGGCATGGCCCGTCTCGGCTGGAAACTGCGCCCGCATGCGCTGCACGAACTGCAGGCCGCAGCCGCACTCGGACAGATGGGCCTGGTGCAGAATTTTGAAAGCTGCTTCAAGCAGCACGGCATCCATACCGCACAGGTACTGCTGACACATGAAGACCTGGGCAACCGGCAACGCTACCTGAACGCACGCAGCACACTGAAGACTCTGCTCCGCCTCGGCGCCGTGCCTATCATCAATGAGAACGACACGGTCGCCACCGACGAGATCCGCTTCGGCGACAATGATACCCTTGGCGCCCTGGTCAGCAACCTGGTCGAAGCCGACACCCTGATCCTGCTGACCGACCAGCAGGGGCTATATAGTGAAGACCCGCGGTTTAATAAAACTGCTGAATTTATCAGCGAGTCCAGCGCCTGTAACAGTGAATTACTGGCCATGGCCGGTGATGGCGGAGCCCTGGGCCAGGGTGGCATGCGAACAAAAGTCACCGCAGCGCAACGCGCCGCGCGCTCCGGCGCCAACACCGTGATTGCTTCAGGCGCGGAGCCTGACATCCTGCTAAAGATCGCCCGCGGTGAGACCGTCGGCACACTGTTAACCGCTGACAAGGCGCCAATGTCTGCGCGCAAGCAGTGGATGGCCAACCAGTTGAAGATTTCCGGCAGGCTATACCTCGATGCAGGTGCCAGCCAGGCCGTGCAGAAGTCAGGCGTGAGCCTGCTGGCCGTCGGCGTCAACAAGGTCGAAGGCAACTTCCAGCGCGGCGAGGTCGTTTCCTGCATCGGCAGTGACGGCATCGAGATCGCTCGCGGCCTGGTCAATTACGACAGCAAGGAAAGCCGTCAGTTACAGGGCATGAGCAGTGAGAAAATCGAGAGCATCCTGGGTTATGTCGATGAGGCGGAGCTGATCCACCGCGATAACCTGGTACTGCTGTAACGACTCGCCTGCACCAATCCCGTATATTTCCTAAAGGTTTACCCGGCTGATTTACGGTAAAATGCAGCGCTGTATTTGAAATCCGGTATGCAACCTTGCAATTTGTCCACCTGGCAAGTCTCAAAGACCTGCAAACACGCAAGTTAATTTGCGTAAAAACTGACAGCCACAGAATACTGCTTGCCCTCGCCGAAGGCGCGGTATATGCCGTCGATGATATGTGCACCCACGAAGACGCATCCCTGAGCAAAGGTTCTCTGCATGGCGACTGTGTAAAATGCCCGCTTCACGGCAGCCGCTTTCGCCTGTCCAGCGGAGAAGCACTGGATGAACCGGCCGAAGAAGCACTGAACACTTACCCGGTCGATATCGAGGGCGACAATATAATGGTCGGCCTGCCCGACTGACCCAGGCAGAACAGAACCAGACACAAGAACAAGGCACGACACCACAGGATCAACTTGCAATCATTTGCAGCAACCCCACATACACAACTATGAACGAAGTCGAACAGTTACTACAAAAAGATAACAAAGCCATCATGCGCTCGATCATCCAGCGCATCGCCACCGGCCCTGATATGAGCAAGGATATCTCGCTGGAAGAGGCCCGTGCCGGCATGAGCGCCATCCTCGAAGATGACGTCGACCCTGTGCAATCTGCCATCTTCCTTATCGCACTGCGCATGAAGCGGGAAACCGATGATGAGAACAAGGGTATCCTCGATGGCATCCGTGACAAGTCTACCTCTGTAACGGCCGAGGTCGATGAAGTGCTCGACCTGTCTGATCCGTATAACGGCTACAACCGCAGCCTGCCCGCAGCGCCCTTTTTACCGGCCGTGCTCGCCGCCTGCGGTGTCGCCACGGTATCGCACGGCGTGGAAACCATGAGCCCCAAGTTCGGCATCACCCATCACCGGGTGTTAAAAGCGGCCGGCAAAGATGTCAGCCTGAGCGTGCAGCAGGCGGCCGACCAGCTAGCCGATAAAGATATCGGCTGGTCATATGTCGACCAGAAAGCCTATTGCAAACCATTGCACGACCTGACGCCATTACGCACCAACATCGTCAAGCGCCAGGCGATAACCACCGTGGAAGTCCTCACCGGACCGATCCGTGGCAGGAAAAAAACACATTATATGTCAGGCTACGTACACAAACCCTATACCCGCGTTTACGCCATGCTGGCGCGGCACTCCGGGTTTGACAGCTGCCTGATGATACGCGGAGTCGAAGGCGGTATCACACCGTCGCTACGGCAGAGCGGCAAGGTGTTCTTCTATCATGATATGGGCGAAGAGCAGTCGCAGGATTTTGATCCGAAAGATATCGGCATCGAGCAGGAGGTTCGCGCCACCCCGCTACCCGACGAACTGCCGCCGGCACCGGAAAGCGAAGATGTCAGCGCCAGCTTCGATGCAGAGGCCGTGGCAAAGATGGCTGCCGATGCCGGCATCGCCGCAATGAACGGAGAACAGGGCAGCACCTATGACGCCATCGTGTATTCGGCTTCGATTGCTCTGTGGCACCTGAAAAAAGCCGAGAGCCTGACCGAAGCCGCCACGAAAGTACGACAGGTGCTCGACAACGGCAGTGCCCTGAAGCACTTTAATGCCGCCGCATAATCGAGGTAAAATAGCCAGATGCCATTATCAGACGAGAAAAAAATAGAAACCAGGGACCGCATCAACCGCGATCCTGATTTTCGCGATGCCTTCCTCATCGAAGCACGCAATATGTATCAGAAAGCGCTGCAGTTTAATCCTGTACTGGAAGACGAGATCAACCGGTTCGAACAGATCCTCGGCGCCGAACCCAATACCTACGAATTCATGGAAGGCGAACTCGACGAGATCGATATCTTCGAACACATACTGGATGCTTATGACCAGCAGCTGCTGGAAGATGAAAAGAATACCAGCACCATCAACTAAGCTTATATTCACAGCACCGGTCTGAACGTTTGCGGGCCGCTTTACTGCAGAACTAAAGCCTCCCCCCGAAGTCGAAGGGACAGATTGAACCAACATCCATAGCAATAATTTAACAGCCATGCACAAATACAGATTATTCTCCATCGCCCTCTCCGCCCTTGCCCTGTCAGCCTGTAACCAGCAGGCCGATGACCCGAAAGCGGTCGCCGACAAATACTGGCTGAACATGCAGGCCGGTAATTTAGCCGAAGCAGAGAAACTGGTTACGACAGACAGCCGCCCTGTACTATCAGCCCAGGCCAAACGCATGTCCTCGATCACAAGCGTCGATAACGGTGAAGCAAAAACCATCGTAACCACGACGATCACGACAACGAAACCCGATAGCGACTACCGCTACAGCGAAACCTTCGACACCGTGCTGGTACTGCAGCAGGGGCAGTGGAAAGTCGACCTCAACAATACAAAGGTCCCGCCATCACCTACCGACAGGGAAGAAGAACTGCAACAGCTCAAACAGGAACTCTCCGAGTCAATGAAGGAAAATGTCGAATCGATGGATGAGGCCATGACGCAAGGCATGGAGATGCTGAATGAGGCACTGCAGGAAGGCTCGAAAGAGATGGGCGACTCACTGCTGGAAATGATGAACGAACTCAATCGCACCATGAACGAATCCATCGAAAAGATGAAACAGCGCCGCGAGCAACAGCTGCAGCAGGAAAATCAAACGCCGCAAGAGATGCCGGAATCAACCCCCCAGCCCGATCCTGCCCAGGGCGAAGGTATGATCTGACAAACTTTAGATCATACATCTAACGGGCTTTTAACACCTCGTCCGCCTTTGTTAAGCACATGGGTGTAGATCATGGTGGTTTTAACATCCTTGTGTCCTAGCAGCTCTTGCACTGTCCGGATATCGTAGCCGGCTTCGATAAGGTGTGTTGCGAAACAGTGCCTTAAAGTATGGCTGCTTACCGGCTTATATATCCCGTTTTTTCTAGCCGCATTTTTGATAGCCCGACCAATATTCTTTTCATCAAGATGGTGACGACCAACCTTGCTGGTCCTTGGATTCACCGACCTTTTCATCGACGGAAACAAATATTGCCAAGCAAACTCAATCCCTGCATTAGGGTATTTTTTATCTAGAGCAAATGGCATTTCAACACGCCCATAACCCTCTTTTCGATCGACCTCATGTAGCTTCTTAGCTAATGCTATCTGCTCATGCAGGTCAGGAATTATGGACTCTGGTAAAGTAGTAATTCTGTCTTTATCACCCTTGCCAGACCTGACAGTTATTTGAGTCATTTCAAAATCTACGTCTTTTATTCGCAAGCGCAACCCTTCCATCAACCTCATTCCAGTACCATAAAGGAGACGCGCAATAACAGCGTTACGGCCAACAATAGTGCTGAGCACCTTATTTACTTCTGACTTTGATAATACAACAGGTAACTTTCGAGATCGTTTCGCTCTAACAACATTGTCCATCCACTGAAGATTAATATTGAGCACTTTCTTATATAAAAAAAGCAAAGCAGATAGTGCTTGATTTTGCGTTGAGGCTGTTACATGCTTATCCGTAGCCAGATAAGTCAAAAACTGTGCAACTTCCTTTTCACCCATTTCTGCAGGATGCCGTTTTTTATGGAACAAAATAAACCGCTTAATCCACTGGATATAAACTTCTTCAGTTCGAATACTGTAATGATGTACACGCAAAACATCGCGCGCTTTATCGAGAAAGGGAGATTGAAGCACCCCGTGTTCCATAGAGTCTCAATTAAGGGGATACTACCCCGAGGAGAGACCTATGACTACCAAAAGAAAACGCTATAGCAAAGAGTTCAAGCTAGAGGCTGTTCGCCTACTTGAAGAAGGTAAAAAGCCCCCCGTTGAGCTGGCACGAGAGCTGGGCATCCAACGTAACCAGCTCTATAAGTGGCAAGATCAGCTGAGTAAAAATGAAGAAGCGGCATTTCCTGGCCCGGGTAAACGCATTCAAAACAAAGATGCTGAAATTGCTCGCCTGAAGAAGGAGTTGGAAATTGCACGCGAGGAGACTGAGATTTTAAAAAAGGCCGCGAAGTACTTTGCCAGGGAATCAGGGTGAAGTACGCTTTTATCGATAAATATCGTAACCAGTTTGCCATCATCAGAATGTGTAATGCACTGAGTGTCAGTGAAAGTGGTTATTATGCCTGGCGAGACCGACCGCCGAGTCGACGTGATCAGGAGGACGCTATGCTGTTAGAGAAGATACGCGAGCTTCATCAACGATATCGGCAGGCCTGCGGTAGTGACAAGATCTGGCATCTACTTAAGGCTGACGGGTTCGCCTGTGGCCGTCACCGTGTTGCACGGCTACGCCGCGCACATAGTATCGAGGCCGTTCGAATGAAGCGCTTTCGTGGCAGCTATGCGGCTCGCAATAGCGAGCCTGCATCCGATAACGTACTCAACCGGCAGTTTAAAGTAACACGCCCTGATCAGACGTGGGTTACGGATACAACCTTCATCTCGACCCGTCAGGGCATCCTGTTCCTTGCTGTTGTAATCGATTTATATGCCAGGCAAGTGGTTGGCTGGGCGATGAGCGCCAGCAATAACAAGCAGCTTGTCTGCGATGCCTTAAACATGGCTGTGTCACATCGACAACCAACGACAGGGCTACTGCACCACTCGGATCGTGGCAGCACTTACACGAGCGCACAATACAAAGAAATATTAATGAAGCATGGCATGGTATTGAGCATGAGTCGTACAGGCAACTGCCATGACAATGCAGTGGCTGAGAGCTTCTTCGCCAACTTAAAGAACGAACTGACATTCCATTGTGACTTCAGGAGCCGACAAGAAGCGAAGACAGCAATCTTCGATTACATCGAGATATTTTACAACCGCAAACGTCCGCATCAAACTCTTAACTATGCATCACCTGTTGAGTATGAAACAATGCGGACTGTTGCTTAACCCTGGCTCTATGAAACTTGGGGCGCTTCAGATTGACCCATAGCTGCCTCCATGCAACGTTCGTTATTCCATTTAGGTTACCTAACGAGAACCTAAGTGATTGATTTATTTGTTATCGAGATTATTATATACCCTAAAAACCTAAGAGCAAATAGTGTTTTTAGGGTTTCTAATTGTAGTTATATGAATATTAAAATATCATCTGTCTTCCTTTTAGTAACTGTATTATTATCATGTGCTAGTGATAATGAAGATAATGAAGTCATCACTGAACTTAGTGGAACATGGGCTACCACATGTTCAGAAGAAACATTTTTCAATGAGGAGTATTCAGACAACTCTAGAATTACATTCAAATCAAGCACCGTCTCTCATTTCTCTTACTTTTATACTGACACAAACTGTCAACAAGTGGATTACACTATTGAGAACCGTAAAACCCTTGTAATTGATGGCATTGAGTCACTTGAACATATTAAAAGGTTTGAAATTGGTAATGAAATTGTTGCAGCAACGGGTGAAACCGTAAAAGAGATAGACTATTTCACTTCTGACGATAAAAAAATAAAAGATATATATTTGATCCAGGATGATCATGTTATCTACTTCGGTTACCCATGCAATCCGATCTTTTGTGAAAAAGGAGAACGCTCCGTATTAATTAATTATTCACGTCCGTATTACAAGGACATATAACAAATCGTTCGTTGTGGACTGTCAAAACGCGTCGTTCGTTCTTCCAGTCCGCTGTGCAGCCACACAACTCAAACGTTATGTTCCATAGGGGGATGATATGGAGGATATAATAATAGAAACGATAGTGCTTGCTGTATTACTTATATTTCCTTTTTGGAAAGTATATTCACGAGCAGGGTTAAATCCTTATCTAAGCCTCACCCTCTTAATACCTGGTTTTGGTCTTCTTATCGTCTCAATTATTCTTGCTGTATCAAAATGGGAAGTAAATACAGAAAGGGCTAAAGGCTAGTTATGGGTATTAGCATATGGCAGTTAATTATCCTTCTAGGAATTATCGCAATTCCTATCCTAATTTACTCCCCGATTCTGAATAAGGCTGGGTTTTCTAGGTGGTGGTCACTCTGCATCTTCATACCCGTTGTTAATTTACTAATGGTATGGGTGTTCGCCTTTATCGAGTGGCCGGTAGAAAAAGAGCATAACAACTCGTCCAACTTGACCGGCGCAGACAACGCGCCGCCAAGTTAACTCAAACGTTAGGTCTCAAACAAATGGAATTGACTAAAATATTACTAACTTGCTTTCTGATACTAATATTATCTTCTTGTGAAAAAACTGAAAGACGAACTGAACCATATCCTTATACAGAGTTAGCTATGGAGCCGGGTATGGTTATTGAAGCAACAAACAAAAATGGAACTGTAATTATTGAATATTTATCTCCGTTACAAAGGCGATACAAGTGGGGCAGTTACGAAGAAACAAGAACTTTAATTCCAAGAAAAAAACGATTTAGCGGTTGGCTAGGTGCTTATGATCCGGCTTCTGTATATTTCTGGGAGTTTTGGAAGCCTACTCCTCGAATAGTAGCTGAAGATAGTCAGCTAAATTTTAAAAGCATGAAAGAATTAAAAGCTAGGTTATATCAAGGCAGTGCCGTACTTGACTGGGTATATACAAATAATGGTTTAGTTATTGGTTTTGTTGAATCACCAAATCGTGATCAAGTAAATATTGAGGTTTATCAATATTACATCAACGGCAAAAAGCCTACTGTAATAGAAGGTAGTCGTCCTGAAAACATCAAAATCAAAAGACCTAAAAATGTATAACGGGGCACGGGGTCCCGTTAATTCAACTGTTAGGCGTTGAAAAGATATGGATATTAATACTATTTTACTTGTTGCAAGCATAGGTCAGACAATCTTTTCATGTCCTGTTCACAGTAACTCTAGTGAAATGTACGACTACTATTACTCAACAACGACTTTAGAAACAGGTGTTGATAAAGATGGCACAACAACTGCTGTTAGTAAAAATATCTCACAGGATCAATTTAACATAGCATGGAGCTGTCTTATTAAGGCAGGCGCACTCAATAACTGCAAAGCGCTATATGTTCTTAGGCTATATTATAAACATGATATTCTCGAGCGTTATGGCATAAAAACGAATATTCAATTAGCCGAAAAATATGAATACAAATTTAATAAATATTGTAGTCACTTGTAAAAGCGCGTTCATATATACGCCTAACAAGTCGTTCGTGTGGGACGCTCCGCTTCGCTGCGCCGCCCCACAACTCAAACGTTAGGCGCATAAGGAAATGAAATTATATCTCGGCATATTGTTAATTAACGTTATTCTTGTTGGTTGTTCTTACGAATCACAGTCACCACAAGAATCATTTGAATTTACAACTGCAAATGAAAACACTAACAAAGCGAGACGTATTCTCCATAATGTAGCTATTAATAATAATTTGTTTTTTAAAGATCATACGCACCAGTATCCAAGTGGTAAATCAGTTGTGACAGCAGAAGCAGAAAGAAGCGATGGTTTAAAGATATTACTAATTGGCGCACAAGATAATAAAACAATAAATGTTTCCATTCATTGCCATAAACAGTGCAAGAGTTGGAGTGATATCTATAATAAAACAAAAACAGAGTTCGGCAACCACTGGGAACTGAGCAATGACTAAAGCGCCTAACAAATCGTTCGTGCGGGACGCTCCGCTTCGCTGCGCCGCCCCACAACTCAAACGTTAGGTTTTTTATTACATGAAAAAGGCACTAGAAATTGTTTTTCTTATAACAATAATTGTTTCAGCAACAGTTATTAGTATTGGACAAGCATTTGATGTTGCTATTATTAACGATCAAATTAATCTAATCACTACAGATCAGAAATATTGGTTAGCAGGGTTTCTGTCACTTATCGCAATTTATGTGTTTGTACAGTTAACATTCTATAAATCTGACCTCAGTTTTACTGATAAGCTTCAATACAATTTAGGATTATGCTTCTATATTTTATTCATCTATCTGTTCATCCAAGAGGCAAATAGCGGTGTTTAAAAACTCAAAACCTAAAAATGTATAACGGGGCACGGGGTCCCGTTAATTCAACTGTTATGCACAATAAGAACATTACAACTAGATTATTTGCTATAAGTGCACTAGCGCCTGTCATTATCATTGTGCTACTTAGCTTTCGTCACGGGCCAGCGCTTTTGGCCATATCTCCGGCAATATGGCTAGTCGCATTTATTGTCACATTACCTTCTGTACATTTGTGCCATAAAACCATTTCATCATATTCTGTCTCTAAGACCTCAGCTTTTGCATTGTCACTAGTTTTTGGTGCAGTGTTGGGCGCATTCGTCTATATGGCATTCTTTTACAATCTAAGCTTTTCCCTGTATCAGGTGTTCGAATACAGTTCTTTAGGCATGTTAATAGCCGTAGTTGCATGTTTTTTATATTATTATGGACCATTTAGAATACATGCATAAAAATGTATAACGGGGCACGGGGTCCCGTTAATTCAACTGTTATGGTTAATAAATATGGATGATCCAGCGCAATATATACAAAACGTATTTATACCTGTGTTTACAGTGTTGTTCCTGTCTGTCTTTGTCTGGTTCTACCTGGTGTCACGTCTATACAATATTTTATCTATAGAACACCCTGACATATATAAAGACCTGGGTGAGCCAACTCTGTTTTGGAATAACTCTCCACGAACCGCGCTCTTGCTAATGAAGTTTATTATTAAAAAGAAATATTTAGGGCACAACAGCCGCAAACTTGAAAAGCATGGCAATATTATGTTCATGTTCTTTATGTTTTATACAATATTATTTGCTTTTCTATTTATCTCATTCATTTTGGTTACTGCCAAAGCAAAACCATAACAATGCACTCCAGCTGACCACCAAAAGCGTCGCTCCTATCGTCGCTATGCTTTTGGCGTCAGCTGAGCTTAGTCGTTATGTGTAATAAGAGAATATGACAATCAGACTTACACAATTATTGCTATTCTCTCTACTAACAGCATGTGAAAGCCATGACTATTCAGTTGTGTATGATTATGAATATTTAAAACAAATCGAGGAAGGACTAGAACAAAATAATATTTCATATGAGCTTACTGGGAACACATTTAAATATTCTTCAAATGATTCTGACAGGGTGCGAAATATTTTAGATAGTATCTATAATCGCACAATACGTATGCAGTTCTTTGATCTGGATCACGCTACTATTGTTACAGATCAATGGACAGAGGATAATGTCAAATATCAGAAGTTTATAGCAAAAGATGCTAGTCATATCTTCCTGGTTGACAAAGCAGACTGTAAAGCATCGTTAAAAGGATTGGATAAGGCTGGACTAAGCACTAAAGGCGTTTGCGACTAGAATATATGCTTAATCAATTATTATACGCAGTAAAAACACATAACAAGGCGCTGCAGTTGTCCAGTAATACGCCGCTTCGCTCTGCATTACGGTCAACTGAGCTTAATCGTTAGGCACATATTATGGATGGAGCAATAGGACTA
>SWCD01024115.1_pt1 | contig 50879 bp, 44 predicted proteins | sample 4693011 | NCBI WGS metagenome assembly SWCD01 (sample SAMN10267278, study PRJNA491770) | bioreactor metagenome | isolation source: DHS bioreactor inoculated with marine | place: Japan: Omine Ridge, Nankai Trough
ATCAACACGCGCAGCGGCCAGGTCACCACCTTGCTCGGCGAGGATGCCTGGCACCACGGCCAGGCCGATGGCGTGCGCACGCAGGCACTGCTGCAGCAGCCGCAGGCGGTCGCGCTGGATCCGGACGCGCCGGTGCTGTGGATCGCGGACGCTGGCAACGACGCGCTGCGCAGGCTGCGGCTTGGCGGCGGCGAATTGAGCACTTTCGACCTGCCGCAACGCCTGCACGCGCCATCCGGCCTGGTGGTCGCCGAGCGTGCGGTGTGGATCGCCGATACCGACGCCCACGCCGTATTGCGCCTGGACATCGAAAGCGGCGCGCTGCGCCACATATCCGTAGGTGAATGACCCGCAGGCGAATGGCTGAAGGCACGACGGCATTCGACGGCAAGGCATTCGCCAGCGGGCTTAGCACGGCGCCTGGCGTCTATCGCATGTTCGCCAAGGACGACAGCGTGCTGTACGTCGGCAAGGCGGGGGCGCTGAAGAAACGCGTCGCCAGCTACTTCAGCGCGACCCCCAAGCAGGCGCGGACGATGGCGATGCTGGCGCAGGTGGCGCGGATGGACGTCACCGTCACCCGCACCGAAGCCGAAGCGCTGTTGCTCGAGAACCAGCTGATCAAGTCGCTCAAGCCGCGCTACAACGTGCTGCTGCGCGACGACAAGAGCTACCCGCACCTGCTGCTGACGCAGGAGCCATGGCCCCGCATCGCGATGCATCGCGGCCCGCGCAGCGCGGCGGGCCGCTACTTCGGGCCGTACCCGAGCGTCGGCGCGGTACGCGAGACGCTGAACCTGATGCACAAGCTGTTCCGGCTGCGCAGCTGCGAGGACAGCGTGTTCCGCAACCGCACGCGCCCCTGCCTGCAGTACCAGATCGGCCGTTGCACTGCGCCCTGCGTGGGCCTGGTCTCGGCACGCGACTACGCAGAATCGGTGCGGCGGGTGACGCTGTTCCTCGACGGCCGCAGCGACGAACTCAGCCGCGACCTCGATGCGGCCATGGAAGCGGCCAGCGAGCGGCTCGACTACGAGGAGGCTGCGCGCCTGCGCGACCTGATCGCCATGATCCGGAAACTGCAGGCGCGCCAGTACGTCGACGGCACTGCGGCCGACCTCGACGTGCTCGCCTGTGCCATGCAGGGCACGCATGCCTGCGTGCTGCTGTTGGCATTCCGCGACGGACGCAACCTCGGTACGCGTCCCTTCTTCCCCAGGACCAACGGCAGCGAGAGTCCGGAAGAAGTGCTGTCGGCCTTCGTCTCGCAGTACTACGCCGAGCAGCCGCCACCGCGCGAGATCGTGCTCGATCGCGCGATCGACGACCTCGACCTGCTGCAGGAAGCTTTCAGCACGGCTGCCGGTCATCGGGTGCAGATCAAGACCAGCGTACGCGGCGATCGCGCCGGTTACCTCGACCTGGCGCGGCGCAACGCCGAGCTCACCCTGGCCGGCGAACTCAACAGCCAGGCGGCGCAACAGGAACGGCTGGACTCGCTGTGCGAACTGCTCGGGCTGGAGGAGCGGCCGCAGCGCATCGAGTGCTTCGACATCAGCCACACCATGGGCGAGGCAACGGTCGCCTCCTGCGTGGTGTTCGACGCCGACGGCCCGGTGCGCGGCCAGTATCGCCGCTACAACATCGCGGGCATCGAGCCGGGCGATGATTACGCGGCGATGCGACAGGCGCTGGAGCGGCGCTTCCGGCGCGCCGTCGAACAGGACGGCGTGCTGCCCGACGTGCTGCTGATCGACGGCGGCAGCGGCCAGGTGGCGCAGGCCAGGGCGGTGCTGGCCGATCTGGGGATCGACCGGATCATGCTGGTCGGCGTGGCCAAGGGCGAGGCGCGCAGGCCGGGGCACGAGACCCTGCTGCTGCCCGGGGTCGATGGACGGCCGGGCCGCGAATTGCGGCCCGGCGCGGCTTCGCCCGGATTGCAGCTGGTCCAGCAGGTGCGCGACGAAGCGCACCGGTTCGCCATCACCGGACATCGCGGGCGCCGGCAAAAGGCGCGCAACAGCAGCCGGCTCGAGGATATCCCCGGCATCGGCCCGCGCCGGCGCGCCAGCCTGCTCAAGCATTTCGGTGGCCTCGGCAGCCTGAAGGAGGCGGGTGCGGAGGAGATCGCGCAGGTCGAAGGCATCAGCGCCGAGCTTGCCGGCCGGATTTACGCCACACTGCACGGGTTGCCGTGGCCGGATGCCGCGGCCAGGCCCGACTGAGAGCCGGATGAAGTTGACCATCCCCACCTGGCTGACCCTGCTGCGGATCGTGATGATCCCGGTGCTGGTGCTGGTGTTCTACCTGCCGTTCAAGTGGACCAGCGTCGCCGCCGCGGCGGTGTTCGGCCTGGCTTCGCTGACCGACTGGCTGGACGGCTGGATCGCGCGCCGCTACCACCAGTACTCGGCGTTCGGCGCGTTCCTGGACCCGGTGGCCGACAAGCTGATGGTGGCGGTGTCGCTGTTCCTGATCGTGCAGGGCCACCCGACCGCCTGGATGGCGCTGTGGGCGGCGGTGATCGTCGGCCGCGAGATCGCGGTTTCGGCCCTGCGCGAATGGATGGCGGAGCTGGGCCAGCGGGCCCGGGTCAAGGTCGCCGCGATCGGCAAGATCAAGACCATCGCGCAGATGCTGGCCCTGCTGTGCCTGCTGTATGCGGTTTCCCCGTCCAAGTACCCGCGCTCCGACCTGTTCCTCGGCGACGCGATCTTCCATCTCGGCGACTGGCTGCTGGCGGTCGCGGCCCTGCTGACCCTGTGGTCGGGCTTCGCCTACCTGCGCGCCGCGTGGCCGGTCCTGCGTGCCGGGGAGGGCGTCGCGGTTGACACCCCGGCGTCTGAAGGTAAACTTCCGCCTCTCCCGCGGGAATAGCTCAGTTGGTAGAGCACGACCTTGCCAAGGTCGGGGTCGCGAGTTCGAGTCTCGTTTCCCGCTCCATGTTTTCGAAGAAGATTGGGCATCCTGCCGCGACTTCTTCGGAGCAAGGCCCGGCAAAACCGCGCCTTGTTCTGCAGTCCAGGCTGCGCCTGCACTGCGGCGGCGCATCCATGTGCCGCATCGGGCCGCCGGCTATCGCGGGCGCCTGATGCCCGGCCCCGGTTTCCGGGGCTTTTGTCTGTTCAAGCGCTTGAAATCGCGCGCGGCTTGCGCGAGTCTGCAAACGTCACCGGCCTGGTGGCAGAGTGGTCATGCAGCGGCCTGCAAAGCCGCGTACGCCGGTTCGATTCCGACCCAGGCCTCCACGTTCCGCGATTCCTGCCGCAAGGACTACCGTTTCCAAATGCGGGTCGCATCGCGATCCGGCCATGGTCGAGACCGGTGCCGGCGGGCCTGCGTACCCCCGGATTTCCAATCGTGAAGCGGCTCAGGCAGGCTATCGGCTTGCCCGGGTGGCGAAACTGGTAGACGCAAGGGACTTAAAATCCCTCGGCCGCAAGGCCATGTCGGTTCGATCCCGACCCCGGGCACGCTGTCGATCCCGCGCCGACGATCCGAGGACACGCCATGCTGCGCTATGCGCCCTATCTGTGCAGCCTGCTGCTGGCTGCGTTATCGGCCTGGATGTCGCTGCGGAACCCGGCGTGGTACTGGCCGCTGGGAGTGTCCGCGCTGCTCTTCGTGCTGGGCACCCGGGACCTGCTGCAGGCGCGCAGCACCCTGCGTCGCAATTACCCGCTGCTGGCCTGGTTCCGCTACGGCATGGAGTCGATCGGGCCGGAGATCCGCCAGTACTTCATCGAACGCGATACCGAGGAAGTGCCGTTCTCGCGCGAGCAGCGCTCACTGGTCTACCAACGTGCGAAATCGGTGATGGACGTGGTGCCTTTCGGCACCGAGCACGACGTCTACGGCAACAATTACGAGTGGATCAACCATTCGGTCGCGCCATCGGCGCACGTCGACCACGATTTCCGCATCGAGATCGGCAGCCAGGCCGCGAAGCCCTACCGTGCCAGCGTGTTCAACATCTCGGCGATGAGCTTCGGCGCGCTGTCGGCCAACGCCATCCGCGCGCTCAATGCCGGCGCCAGGGCCGGCGGCTTCTACCACGACACCGGCGAGGGCTCGATCTCGCCCTACCACCGCGAACATGGTGGCGACCTGGCGTGGGAGATCGGCTCGGGATATTTCGGCTGCCGCGACGAACACGGCGGTTTCGATCCAGGCCGCTTCTCGGCGCAGGCTGCCACGGAGCCGGTCAGGATGATCGAGCTCAAGCTTTCGCAGGGCGCCAAGCCCGGGCATGGCGGCGTGCTGCCGGCGGCCAAGGTCAGCGCCGAGATCGCGCTGTCGCGCGGCGTGCCCCAGGGCGTGGACTGCGTCTCGCCGGCACGGCATTCGACCTTCGACACGCCGATCGGGCTGCTTGAGTTCATCGCGCGCCTGCGCGAGCTGTCCGGCGGCAAGCCCACCGGCTTCAAGCTCGCGATCGGCCACCCCTGGGAGTGGTTCGGGATCGCCAAGGCGATGCATGAATCGGGCATCCTGCCGGACTTCATCGTGGTCGACGGCGCCGAGGGTGGTACCGGCGCGGCGCCGGCGGAATTCATCGAGCACGTCGGCGTGCCGATGCACGAGGGCCTGATGCTGGTGCACAACACCCTGGTCGGCCTCGACCTGCGCGACAGGGTCAGGGTCGGCGCCGCCGGCAAGATCACCAGTGCCTTCGACATCGCGCGCACACTGGCCCTGGGCGCCGACTGGTGCAACGCCGCGCGCGGCTTCATGTTCGCCCTGGGCTGCATCCAGTCGCAGAGCTGCCACACCGACCGCTGCCCGACCGGCATCGCCACCCAGGACCCGCGGCGCTGGAAGCATCTCGACGTGCCCGACAAGGCCGTGCGCGTGCACCAGTTCCACCAGAACACGCTCAAGGCGCTGCGCGACCTGCTCGCCGCGGCGGGGCTGGAGCATCCGGACCAGCTGGGCCCGGAGCACATCCTGCGGCGGGTGTCCCGGGTCGAGGTCCGCTCACTGGCGGCGCTGTACCCGTTCCTTGCGCCCGGCGAACTGCTGGCTGGAGCGCCCGATCACAAGGTCTTCGAGGGTTTCTGGTCGGTCGCGCGCAGCGACTCGTTCGCGCCGCCGGACAAGGTGCGGACCCTGCGCAGCGGCAAGCTGTACTGACTGGATGGGGGGCGTGGCGCCCGCCCGGTCTGCCGGTGCGTCAGCCGTGGCAGGCGAGCAGCACCGTGTCCCCGCAACCCAGTCTGACCTTCACCCCGGTCGGGCGGCCGGTCGAACGATACCAGGCATCGGCGAGCTGGCTGGCGTGCTCCAGCGCCAGGCGCGGCGTCGGGTCGGGCATTTCGTCCCCACCCCGGGCGCCATGCACCACCCAGCCGTCGGCCGACTGTTCGATCGAGAACAACTCACGCTCCACGACATCCTCCAGGAAGTGTCCGCAACACATGGGGCCAAGCAATTCCCGTGCCGACCGAGTCCGTGGCCACAGGCGCCGGATTCAAGCCGCAGGAGACGGCAGGAGCAGCATGTGACGCCCAGCGGCGCCTTGTGCGCAGGGAGGATGTCGCCGTCCTTGGGCACCGGCATCCGCTTGGGGGGCCGCGACCCGGGGCATCCGTGCCGGATCCATGGATCCGGGCGCCCGGACTGGGCATTCGTTTCCTCCAGCACGGCGAAAGGCCACCGGCGAAGGTGGCCTGGAGCGTCGAATTCGATGGTGGGCGGTGCAGGGTTCGAACCTGCGACCCTTGCCGTGTGAAGGCAATGCTCTACCGCTGAGCTAACCGCCCGTGTCGCGTCGATCGGCGGCGAAAGCGGCGCGATCGGGCCGCAGATTCTACGGGGCAGGTCGGTTGCCGGCAAGCGAGGCCGGGACCTCCGGTGCGGACCGGCGTTCCTTGCCGTGTGAAGGCAGCGCTATTCGAGCTGTGACCGGGCATAGGCGGCGTCCAGCGCTTCCATCGCATCGAGCGGCTCGAGCCCGGCGGCCTTCTCGTAGGCGGCGGCCGCAGCGTCCTCCTGCCTCTCGCCGTGCAGCAGCATCAGGATGTTGCCGTGTTCGATATGGGCGACCGGCGATGCGGGGGTCAGCTTGAGCGCGGTCCGGATATGCGATTCGGCTTCGGCGGCCTTGGCGCCATAGGTCAGGCCGCCGATCATGGCGCCGATCTTGCCGATGATCTCGGCGTGGTACAGGGCCAGCGCGGTGTGCGCCTCGGCGTGTTTCGGGGCCAGTTCCAGCGCCGCGTCCAGCGACTCGCGCACCTTGCCGGCGATGCCCTGCTTGAGCGCCTTGGCGATGCTCAGGCCCTGGCTGTAGCGGCCGAGGGCGAACGCGTGGCGATAGTGGCTGTTGGCCTCGCCGGGAAGCGCCTTGATGGCGGCCTCGGCCAGCCTGGCGGCCTGCTCGAATCGCTTGAGCCTTTCCGCCTCGTCGGCGACCAGATGGGTGGCGTGGATGCCGATGGCCTTGGTCGCGACGGAGGCGCCGACCGGCCCCAGCGCCGTGCCCGCATCGAAGGCCACCTTGAATTCTCCGCGATGGAAGGCGCGCCAGGCCGCCTGCAAGGCCGCGGCCAGCCCGTCCGCATCCAGCTTGGGCGCCGCCTTGCCGGCGGCCTTGAGCAGCCCAGCGGCGCGCTTGTCGTCGGGAAACGGTTCGCAGTCGCCGGCATGCAGCCTGGGCCATGCCTTTTTCAGCGCATCGCCGTCATGGGTGAAGGCCCCGGCGTCGTGCGGGAAGGCGGTCCATGCGGTCTTCGCGGCCATGGTCGTGTCCTGTCGGGTCGATGGCGCCAGCATCCCGCGCTGAACCGCGGCTGGCAAGCGTAGTGTGTTTGCTCAAGCCGGACACGGCAGGCTGTGCATGTGAAACCGGCATCGGGCCGGTCCTTCGGAGCTTGGAATGGTCGTCAGGAAGCAATCCCGGCAAGGCAGCGAACTCAACCTGCGCCATGTCTGGCTGGCGTCGCTTGGTGCGGTCGTCGTGGGCCGTCGCGAGATGCGGGGCGCCGCCGACAAGGCAGTCGATCGCGCCGGCAGGCTGGGCGGATTGGTCTACGGTATCGCCATCGATGCGCGCGATGTCGCCCGCGGTGGCCTGCTGACGCTGCGCGAGCAGCTGGAACCGAAGCTCGGCAGCTTGGGCGCCGAAGTGCAGGTACGGCTTGCGCCGGTACTGGGACGGCTGGCCGGGACGCCGAAGGCCGCACGCCCCGTGCGCAAGGGTCGCAAGCCAGCGGCAAAGCCGGCAGGACGTCGCGCCAGCGGCCGCAGGATCACGAAAACCACTGCCGGCAAGGCGCGCGGCTGAGTCTGGGTCGGGCGGTCGGCCGGGCCGGCATGCGATGCCTCGCGCGAGCGGGGCATCTTTTTGCCGGGAACGACTGCCAGCACGCGGCCGGACTCAGTCCAGGTAAGCCTGCGTCAGGCGGTTGAGGTGCAGGCGCTCGGCGTCGCGCAGGAACGGCGCCAGCAGCATCATCACCTGGACGATGCCGGCGCGGATCGCCACCTGCTCGTCCTTGTCGCCGCGTATCGCGGCATAGTTCAGCCAGAACGTCGCCATGACCAGGATGTTGGTCGCGGCGGCATCGAGTTCGGCCGCCGAGGCGCGCATGATGCCGGCCTGCGACAGGCCGCGCATGACCTGGTGGGCGTTGTCGTCGGCACGCCGCAGGATGCGCGCGAAGCGCAGGCGCAGGCGCCGGTTGCGGCTGAGGATCTCGACCAGGTCGCGATACAGGAAGCGGTAGTCCCAGATGCACTCGAACACCAGGTGCAGCTGCAGCCAGATGTCCTCCAGCCCCGGCAGCCGGCCCTCGGGCGGCGGCAATGCCTCGTCCATCCGCGCATCGAAGCGCGCGAACAGCTGCTCGATGATGTCGTCCTTGTTGCGGAAGTGGTAGTACAGGTTGCCCGGGCTGATCTCCAGCTCGTCGGCGATGTGGTTGGTGGTGACGTTGGGCTCGCCCTGCGCGTTGAACATCGCAAGCGAGGTGTCGAGGATGCGCTGGCGGGTCTGTCGCGGGGGCATGAGACGGGCCGCTGCCGTCAGCCGGCCAGCTTCTTCACCAGGTCGACGTACTGCTGCTTGGCGTCGTCCGGACTGGTCCCCTTGAGCTTGGCCCAGGCCTCGTACTTGGCGGTGCCCACGAAATCGAAGAATCCCGGCTTGTCGCCGCTGACGTCGCCCTCGGAGCCCTGCTTGTAGAGCGCGTACAGGCGCAGCAGGGTGTCGTTGTCCGGGCGTTCCGACAGGCCCTGGACGTCCTGTTTGGCTTGCTCGAAGCGGCTTTGCAGATCGGACATGGTCATCCTCCCGGATCAGGACGGCATGACAACACGCGGGCGCGAGGGGGTCAATACGAAGGGCAGGTCCTGCGGGAATTGTCGCCGGCGCGCCGCTCTGGCACCGTAGAGGACATGGCCGCAGTCGCGCGGCGCGATTCCACGAGGCAGGACATGAGCTATTTCGTTACCGGCGCCACCGGCTTCATCGGCCGTTTCCTCGTGGACCGGCTGCTGGACAAGCGCAAGGGCATGGTGCATGTGCTGGTGCGCAAGGACTCGCAGAAGAAGTTCGACGCCATCGCCCGGAAGATGGGTTGGGACATGAAACGCATCACGGTCGTGCACGGCGACATGACCGCCGCCAGGTGCGGGCTGACCGCTGCCCAGACACGTGCGCTCAAGGGCAAGGTGAAGCACTTCTTCCATCTCGCCGCGGTGTACGACATGCAGGCCAGCGCCGAGTCGCAGCGCGCGGCCAACATCGACGGCACGCAGCATGCGCTCGACCTCGCCGCCGCGATCGAAGCCGGCTGCTTCCACCACACCAGCTCGATCGCCGCTGCCGGACTTTACCCGGGCATCTTCCGCGAGGACATGTTCGATGAGGCCGAGGGCCTGGACGATCCCTATCTGCGCACCAAGCACGATTCCGAGGGGTTGGTGCGCGGGGAGACGCGTCTTGCGTGGCGCATCTACCGGCCCGGCATGGTGGTCGGGCATTCGCAGACCGGCGAGATGGACAAGATCGACGGCCCGTACTATTTCTTCAGCCTGCTGAAGAAGATGCGCGAACTGCTGCCGCCGTGGATGCCGACGCTGGGCATCGAAGGCGGACGCATCAACATCGTGCCGGTGGATTTCGTGGTGGCGGCGATGGACCACATCGCCCACAAGCCCAGGCTCGATGGCCATACCTTCCACCTGACCGATCCGGAGCCGCTGCGCGTCGGCGAGGTGCTCAACACCTTCGCCCGGGCCGGCCACGCGCCGGAGATGACCATGCGCATCGATGCGCGCATGTTCGCCTTCGTGCCAGGCGGCATCCGCATGGCAATCGGCAACCTGCCGCCGGTGCGGCGCTTCATCGGCATGCTGCTGCGCGATTTCCGCATCCCGAAGAGCGTGCTGAAATTCATCACCTATCCAACGCGCTTCGACAGTCGCGAGACCGAGCGCGCGCTCAAGGGCAGCGGGATCTCGGTGCCGCGCCTGGACGACTACGCCTGGCGGCTGTGGGATTTCTGGGAGCGGCACCTCGACCCCGACCTGTTCATCGACCGCACGCTCAAGGGCAAGGTGCGCAACAAGGTCGTGGTGATCACGGGCGGCTCGTCCGGCATCGGCCTGTCGACCGCGAAACGCGTGGCCGAGGCCGGGGCGACCACGGTCATCGTCGCGCGCGGCAAGGAAGAGCTGTTCAAGGCCCGCGATGAGATGAAGGCCGCTGGCGGCAAGGTCTTCGCCTACACCGCCGACCTTGCCGACATGGCCGACTGCGACCGCCTGGTGGCCGCGGTGCTCAAGGACCACGGCCACGTCGACATCCTGGTCAACAATGCCGGGCGCTCGATCAGGCGTTCGATCGAACTCAGCTACGACCGCTTCCACGACTTCGAGCGCACCATGCAGCTCAACTACTTCGGCAGCCTGCGCCTGATCATGGGCTTCATGCCGACCATGACCCAGCGTCGCAAGGGCCACGTCATCAACATCAGCTCGATCGGCGTGCTGGCCAATTCGCCGCGTTTCTCGGCCTACGTCGCCTCGAAGGCGGCGCTGGACGCCTTCAGCCGCTGCGCCCAGGGCGAACTGTCGGGCAAGGGCATTTCCTTCACCACGGTCAACATGCCGCTGGTGAAGACGCCAATGATCGCGCCGACGCGGATGTACGACAGCGTGCCGACGCTGACCCCGGAGGAAGCAGCCGACCTGCTGGTGAAGGCGATCATCGAGAAGCCCAGCCGCATCGCCACGCGCCTGGGCATCTTCTCCGCGCTGGTCAACGCCCTGGCGCCCAAGGCATACGAGGTGATCATGAGCACCGCGTTCGAACTGTTCCCGGACTCCGCCGCCGCAAAGGGCGACAGGAAGGCGCTAAAGGGCGAGGCGCAGCCGAGCAATGAGCAGATCGCGTTCGCGTCACTGATGCGCGGGGTGCACTGGTGAGCTTGGTTGCTGGTTGCGGGTTGCTGGTTGTTGGACGGAAACTGGTGCGTGTCCGCACCAGCAACCCACAACCCACAACCAGCAACCTCAATACGACCGGCACTGCCTGAAGCGCGTAAGCGCCGTGCTCCCAACTGGCGGCGTCAGCTGCACGCGCGAAGGCGCGAGCGCTTCGTAGCGCAGCAGCAGGGGACAGATCCTCGGCATGGCGTCGGTACTGGTATCGAGCAGGTAGACCTGGATCGTCGACTGCGTGGACCATACGGCACGATCGACCATCGGCAGGGTCGAGATCGCGTCGGCGACGTCCTTGCGCTGGGTCTCCAGGGTGGCCGCGTCCGCCGGGATCGGGATGCTCTCGATGGGTTCGGCCGGCAACGCCTGGTCTTTCGCGTCCTGGCTCCTGCTGGAGGCCGGCGCCGCAACGGCAGCTGCGATCGTGGCTGTATCAGCCTTGCCTGGATGGTCCGGCAGCAGCATGAAGGTCGCCAGTCCGGCGACCAGCGCCAGCAGCCAGGACAGCAGGGTGCGCTGCCGGGCCTTGGCCGCGGCGCCGGCGAGGATGTCCGCGCGCCTGGTCGGATCGATCAGGTCCCTGAGTTCCGGCCACAGGGTTGCGCCGTCGAGCAGTTCGATGTGCTGCAGCGCCGCGCTCGGCCTTGCGTCGTCGGCGATCCGTCCCTGGGTGGCGAGGATGCCGCCAGCGGCATTCGCGAGCCTGATCTTGCTTGCGAATGCGACCACCGCGGCATTGCCCAGCACGAAGGCGCTGCCGTGCTTGCACGACAGCAGCCAGTAGCGGCCGTCGCGTCGCAGGGTGTAGTCGTCATCGCCCGAGGGCGTTTCGTGGTTGATCACGCGCTCGTAGCCGCGGCGCGCGAGGGCGTCGAGCACCAGGTGGATGAAGTCGCGCCAGGACATCGCGGACAGCCTGGAAATGCCCGCAGCGGTTTCGTCGCGCCGCATCACGACGGTGCGGAAATACATCGTCCCGGCCACGCCGACCAGCACGGCAACCGCAATGGGAAGGGTCCAGTAGGCGCTTTCGATCACGGTCTGCGGTCCAGGTGTGGGGACGGCAGGATAATCGCATTCGCGTCGATCGGGTGTGCGGCTGGTCGCGCCGCGCAGCACACGCGCAACAGAAGCCCGCCAGCCCGGAGCCGTAGGGGGAGGGGAGCGTACGGACTAGGCGGGCTGGCGGGCGAAACTGCCGTGTCGGGCCGGATCAAGTCGTGGCAACACGGGATGACTTGCGTGGCCTTCGTCCCGGCATGGCCGGGGCGACGGCTCCGGACCTCAGGCCTTGGCAGGCTTGCTGGTCCTGGCGGCAGGCTTGGCCGCCTTCTTCACCGCTTTTTTCGCGGTCTTGCTGGTGGCTGGCGCAGCCTTCGTCCTGGCCTGCTTGCGCGCGGGGGCCTTGCGGGCACCCCCTTGGCGACGCAGTTCGGCAGTCAGTGTTTCGACCCGCTTGCTCAGTTCGGCGAGATCCTCGCGTCCCGGGACCCCGAGCTTGGTCAGGGCGCGCTGCACCCGGTCCTCGAACACCTTTTCCAGGCGATCCCAGGTATCGCTGGCGCGTTCACGCGCCTGGCTGGCGCGGCTCTCGACCGCGTCGCGCACCACGTGGCTGCGCTTGTCGGCGAACTTGCGCGCGGTCTGCTCCAGGTTCAGGCCTTCCTTGACCAGGCCCTCGAACAGCTTGGTACCTTCGGCCTGGGCACGCCCGAATGCGCCGACGCCGGCCAGCCAGATCTGCTGTGCCGACTCGCTCAGCGTCTTCGACAGGCGCTCGGCCTGGGCCTGTGCGTCCGACTTTGCTGACGAGGATTTCCCGCCGGCGGTTTTCTTGAACTTGGCCATGTGCCCTCCCGGGCGTCTGCTCTGAATGCAGGGAATTGTCCTGTGTTTGTCTAGAGCTTTCACACCACGGATGCGGGTGCTGCCGGCGCAGGCATGGCGCTGCGGATCAGCGGCCGTGGGCCTGTCGGCGGCGCGCATCGATGACGCGCTCGGTGGCATCGAGCGCACGGCGCAATTTCGCGGTGGTATCGGTGCTCGGCGGCGGCGCGTCGGCCAGGCCGTCGACCAGGTCGCGATGCTCGTCGGCCAGGACCTCGTCGCGCAGGCGGATGCCGCGCGCGGCCAGCAGCGGGCGCAGTTCGCCGGCCCGGCGGCGCAGGTCGTCGAGGGTGTTGCGGTACGCGAGCTGGCAGACGCGCCGGCGTGCCGCGAAGCTGAAGGCGTTGGTGTGGAACATCTCGCCGTCGTCGGCATTGGGTTCGAACACCATCTGGTCGACGTCCGGATATTGCTGCACGTATCTCGCCAGACCCACGTGCATCCGCGACTGCAGCAGGGTGCGGAAGGTCTGCGACAGCACCGCTGGCAGGCCGCCTTCGGCCAGCCGCTGGTGGGCATCACCGGCTTTGGCGTCGTCGGATCCGGGGTTGAACGGCACCAGCGGGTTGATGCCGATCAGCAGGTCGATGCCGCGTTCCAGCAGCACCGAGGCATGCATGGTGCGGCGCAGGGCGCCGTCGACCAGGTGGCGACCGCGCACCTCCACCGGCGGGTACAGGCCGGGCAGGGCAGCGCTGGCCTGCACGGCCTTGGAGATCGGCACGTCGTCCCAGCCCTCGCTGCCGAACAGCACCGCTTCGCCGCTGTCGAGTTCGACCGCGACCACGAACAGCCTGGCATCCAGCTCGCGGAAATCGTTGCTGCGGCCGCGCCGGCTGAAGATGTCGCGCAGGAAACGCTCGACCTCACGGTTGTCGAACAGGCCCGTCGGCACCAGGCCGCCGAAGCGGTTGACCAGGTCGGACCAGCGCAGGTCGCCCGGGTCCAGCAGCACGCTGCGCCACCAGTCCAGGGTCAGGCGTGGCAGGCTCGCGGCACGCTGCAGGTATTCGAGCAGGGCCGGGCGCAGGAAGATGTCGGCCCTGAAGCGCGCGTCGTCGCTGTCGCCGGTGATGAAGATCCGGCACATCTCGGCCGTACTCATGCGGTTGGCCAGGCCGGCGGCAAGGAAGGCGCCGCTGCTGACGCCGACATAGCAATCGAGGTCGTTCAGGTCCAGTCCGTCGAGGGCTTCGTCCAGGGCGCGCAGGGCGCCGAGTTCGTACATGCCGCCGATGGGACCGCCGCCGGCGACCGCCAGGCCGATCCTGGCAGGGGGGCTGGAGTTGCGTTTGGGAGGCCTGGCGCGGCGTCGGGCGGAGTGCAGTGAGAGCATGCAGGCGCTGCGTTCGGGATCGCCGGAGTGTAGCCGATCGGCTCTTGGTCGGCCGCCATGGCCGCCGCGCTCGCCATGCCTGCGGCTTGCAGGGACAATGCCTGCATGCCACCCCTGCCCGTCGCCGATCGGCTCGCCCGTCGACTCGCCTGCCACCAGACCCTGCACGATCCCGACCATGAACCGCGCAACACGCTGCGTTGGCTGCCGGAGCTGCGCCGCTGGCAGGCGGCGCGCCTGCGCCGCAGCTTCGCCCGTTTCCTGGTCGATCCCGCGCGCAGGCCGGCCGCGGAGTTCTTCCTGGGCGATGTCTACGGCGACCACGACTTCAGTCGTCGCGATGCCGACATCGCCCGGGTGATGCCGATGATGCAGAGGCTGCTCCCGGCGCGGCTGCTGGAGGCGGTGGCCGATGCGATCGAACTTGGTGCGCTGACCCATGCGCTCGACCTGCGCATGGCCGAATCGCTGCAGTTGCTGGCGCCGCGTCGCAGCAGGCTCGACGAGGCGTTGTACGCGCGCGCCTATCGCCAGGTCGGATTGCGGCGCCTGCGGGCGCGCCAGATCGCCCTGATCGGTCGCCTGGGGCGTGGTTTCGGCCGTGCCCTGAACCTGCCGGGAGTCGCGGCCCTGCTCGCGTTCTCGCGCGGACCGGCCAGGCTGGCCGGACTGAACGAGCTGCAGGGGTTCCTTGAACGCGGCTACGCGGCCTTCGAGACCCTAGGCGACGTCGATGCCTTCGTCGAGGATATCGAGCGCGACGAAAGCGGGGCATCCCGCCGGCTGTTTGCCGGCGACGCCAATCCTTTCGGCCTGTAGCAGCGCACGGATCAAGAAAATTTCTCGTCCAGTACCCGCCGGATCTCGCTCTCCACCGTGCCCTGCAACGCGGAAAGCAGGAAACCGAGCTTTGCCGTGACGTGCAGCTGCTTCGGGCCCAGGGCGATCCTGCCATCGACGCCCGAGCGGTTGAAGTGCATGGTGTCGCCATCCCAGCCGTATTCCATGTCGAAACGCTCGGCCAGCTTGCGTGCCACGTCCTCGACTGCCTTGCGCGCCTTGGCGATCGGCATGGAGTGGGAATGTCGGATGTCGATGCCGGCCATGGCAGGCTCCCGCGGATGGATGCGCCCATTGTGTCGCCGTGGACGCCGTCATCCAAGGGGTGGCGCGTGTTAGATTGCAGCCGCATGGAAGCCGTGAAACTGCGATTTGTCGACCGCCCCCAGTCCGAGCTGTCGCTGGGCATCGGCGTGCACGGCATCGGCCGCCCGCCCGGCCAGCACGGCGTGTTGGCCCTGCTCGACGAATCGCAGCCGCCGTCGGTACGTTTCTGCGTCGACCGCCGGGGCGTCTGGCTGACGGTGGCCGAGGGCACCCGCGGCGTGCACGTCAATGGCCGCGAAGTCAGGCGCATGGCGATGCTGCGCATCGGCGACGCGATCTACGTCGATGGCATCGAGATGCGCCTGATGCCTGCGCTGCCGCCGGATGCGCCTGATGCTGCATTGATCGATTCCGTGTCCGGCGGCGAGGGCGATCCGCGCGTGGTCCTGCGCGGCGTCGGTGGCCAGTACCACGGGCGCAGTTTCACCCTGGAGCAGCCGCGCCTGGTCGGGCGCAGCCGTGAGGCCGACATCCGCATCGACGATCCGGCCTTCGCCGAGCGCCATGCGCGCATGGCGCTGCATGGCGACCAGGTCGTGCTGCGCGACCTGGGCTCGGTCGACGGCAGCCAGGTCAATGGCGCGCCGGTGCGCGATGCGCTGCTGCAGACCGGGGACCAGATCGTCTTCGACGCCCATCACCGCTTCGTGGTCGAGGCTCCGGCGCGCCCGAAGAGCCTGCGCGACGAGGATGCCGAGGCGGATAGCGCCGAAGCCGTGCCGGCGGACATGGAAGCCAACGACACGTCGGGTTCCGCATGGCGGTTGCCCTGGCTGCTGCTGGCTGCGCTGCTGATCGCCGGCCTGCTGGCGGCCCTGCTGCTGTTCGGCAGCGGATGACGGCCGCCTGCCGCAGTCGCGCCTGGACGCGCCGGGGTTGTTGCACTGCGGCATACTAGCGGCGATCCAGCTCCTGCCAGGTGAGTCCAGATGTCGCGTGCCTACAACTTCGCCGCCGGTCCGGCCGGCCTCCCGGAAACCGTCCTGCGGCAGGCGCAATCGGAGCTGCTCGAATGGCGCGACGCGCGCGCCTCGATCGTCGAACTCAGCCACCGGGGCCCGGAGTTCATGCAGGTCGCGGCCGAAGCCGAAGCCGACCTGCGCAGCCTGCTCGCGGTCCCGGACGACTACGCGGTGCTGTTCCTGGCGGGCGGCGCGACCACCCAGCAGGCGCTGATCGCGCTCAACTTCGCCGCCCCGGGGCAGAAGGCCGACTACGTCATCACCGGGCACTGGGGCAAGACCGCGCTCCGGCAGGTCGCGCCCTATGTCGATGCCAACGTCGCCGCCGATGCGGAAGGCGATGGTTTCCGCACCATTCCCGGGCGCGCGGACTGGCGTCTGTCGAAGGATGCGGCCTACGTCCACGTCACCGCCAACGAAACGATCCACGGCGTCGAATTCCGCCCACAGTGGGGCGAGCTGCCCCCGGACACGGGTGGCGTTCCGCTGTTCGCGGACTTCAGCTCGTCGATCGCCTCCGAGCCGATCGACATCTCGAAATACGGGCTGATCTACGGCGGCGCGCAGAAAAACCTCGGGCCGGTCGGCGTCAGCGTGGTGGTCGTGCGCCGCGACCTGCTCGAACGCGCCGGCCAGCCGCGTGCCGACATCTTCAACTACGCCTCGCACCTGAAGGCAGGCTCGATGCTCAACACGCCGCCCAGCTACAACTGGTACCTGGCCGGCCTGGTGTTCAAGTGGATGATCGCCGAGGGCGGGGTGGCCGAGTTCGCGCGCCGCAGCGCGGAGAAGTCGCGGCTGCTGTACGCCGCCATCGACGGTTCCGGCGGCTTCTACCGCAACGAGGTCGATCCGGCCGTGCGTTCGCGCATGAACGTACCGTTCTTCCTGCACGACGATGCGCTGGATGCGGCCTTCCTCGCGGAAGCCAGGGAAGCCGGCCTGATCTCGCTCAAGGGCCATCGCGTGCTCGGTGGCATGCGCGCCTCGATCTACAACGCCATGCCGATCGAGGGCGTGCAGGCGCTGGTCGATTTCATGCAGGCATTCCAGCAGAAGCATGGCTGACCGGCCTGCACGCCGAAGCGCGCCTCGGGCGCAATTGCCTCCGGTGCCGGCGGCGCTGGATGAAGGGCGTCGCGCCGGTCGGGCGCTCCTGCGAAGGGCGGGGTCATGACCCGGAAGCAAAAGGCCGCAGCGGCAGGCAAGCCTGCGGCGAAGAAGGAACTCGCCAAGCCCGACCTGCCTGCCGTGCGGGCGCAGATCGACGGCATCGATCGCGAGATCCAGTCGCTGATCGCCGAGCGCGCGCTGTTCGCGCGCCAGGTGGGCACCGCCAAGGGCAAGCTTGCCGCGGCGGTCGAGTACTATCGCCCCGAACGCGAGGCGCAGGTGCTGCGGCGCGTGGTCGACCGCAATGACGGCCCGCTATCGAACGAGGTGCTGGTGCGCCTGTTCCGCGAGATCATGTCGGCCTGCCTGGCCCAGCAGGAGCCGTTGAAGGTCGGCTACCTCGGCCCCGAGGGGACGTTCTCGCAGCAGGCGGTACACAAGCACTTTGGCCATTCAGCGAAGGGCCTGCCGCTGGCCAGCGTCGAGGAGGTCTTCGATGAAGTGGCATCCGGAACGGCCGACTTCGGCGTGGTGCCGGTCGAGAACTCGGGGCAGGGCACGATCCAGTCGACCCTGGACTTGTTCCTCACCTCGCCGCTGAAGGTCTGCGGCGAGGTGGAGCTGCGCGTGCACCAGTACCTGATGTCCCGCACCGGCAGGATCGAGGATATCGAACGGGTGCTGTCGCATCCGCTGTCGCTTGCCCAATGCAGGAACTGGCTGCGCCAGAACCTGCCGCAGGCTGAGAAGCAGGCCGTCACCAGCAATGCGGAAGCCGCGCGTCGCGCGCGCGGCGCCGACGATACCGCCGCGATCGCCGGCGAGAACGCCGCGCACGTGTATGGGCTGAAGACCATCGCCGGGCCGGTCGAGGATCGCAGCGACAACACCACGCGCTTCCTGGTGGTCGGCCGCGCCTCGTTCCCGCCTTCGGGGCACGACCGCACTTCGCTCATGGTCTTCATCCGGGACCAGCCAGGCGCCCTGTACAAGATCCTCGAGCCGCTGGCGCGGCGCGGCATCAGCATGAACAGGATCGAGTCGCGACCAGACCACGGCGCGCTCTGGCAGTATGCATTCTTCATCGATGTCGACGGCCATGCCGAAGAGTCGCCATTGCGCGATGCGCTGGCCGAGATCGATGATTTTGCCGGGGACGTGCGCGTGCTCGGCTCGTATCCGGTCGCGGTGCCGTGACCCGCCGGGATCCGATCGTCGACGAGGCGTTCTTTTCCGCGCTGGCGCAGCCGGCGATCCGGGAGTTGCGCAGCTACGATCCCGGCCACGACCTCGTGGCGCTGCGCCACGCGGTCGCGCCCGCGGTGCTGGTCGAATTGGGCTCCAACGAAAATCCCTACGGCCCGAGTTCGCACGCACGCGCGGCCGTGGCCGGCATGCTCGATGCCTTGCACCGCTACCCGGATCCAGGCGGCGGCGATCTCAAGCGCGCCTTGGCGAAGCGGCATGGCCTCGATCCGGCGCGGATCATGCTGGGCAATGGCTCGCATGAACTGCTGATGCAGCTGGCGCAGGTGTTCGCCGGCCCCGGCATCGACGTGGTGGTGTCGCAGTACGGGTTCGCGGTGTTCGCCATCGCCGCCCGGGCTGCGGGGGCGGGCCTGGTCACGGCGCCTGCGCGGCCGGACGGCGACCCGATGCCGCGCGGCCACGACCTCGAAGCGCTGCTCGGCGCCATCACGACCTCGACCCGACTGCTGTACCTGGCCAACCCGAACAACCCGACGGGTACCTGGTTTCCTGCCGCGGCCTTCGATGCCTTCATGGCGCGCGTTCCCGCCGACGCGATCGTGGTCGTCGACGAGGCCTATGCGGAGCTGGCCGATACGCCGGAATTCGCCTCGGCCCTGCCGCTGCTCGACCGCTACCCGAACCTCGTGGTCACGCGGACCTTCAGCAAGGCCTACGCGTTGGCCGGCCTGCGTATCGGCTACGCGCTCGCGCATCCGGGACTGATCGCGGTGCTGGAGCGCGTACGCGAGAATTTCAATACCAGCGGCGTCGCGCTGGCCGCCGCGCAAGCGGCGCTTGCGGACGAGGACTACCTGCGCCGGACAACGGCCGCCAACATCGAACAGCGCAGCGCGCTCGCGGCTGGGCTGCGCGAACGCGGCTGGGTGGTGTCGCCGTCGCAGACCAATTTCCTGCTGGTCGAGTTCGGCGGCAACACGCAGGCCATCGAGCGTGCCCTGCTTGAAAGGGGCGTCGTGCTGCGGCCGATGGCGGGATACGGACTTCCGCGGCACCTGCGGATCACGGTCGGCAGCGCGATCGAAAACCAGCGCCTGCTTGCGGCGCTGGACGGGATCGCGGGAACGGGCGCATGAGCGACATGGCGCAGGACTGGATCGCCTCGCCAGGATCGGCGCTGCATGGCGAGGTCGAGGTGCCCGGCGACAAGTCCGTCTCGCATCGCGCGGTGATGCTCGCCGCGCTGGCCGATGGCAGGTCGCGGATCGACGGTTTCCTGGAGGGCGAGGACACCCGTGCCACCGCCGAGATCTTTGCGCGGATGGGCGTACGCATCGAGGCGCCGGCGGCCTCGCAACGGATCGTGCATGGCGTCGGCATCGACGGCCTGCGCGCGCCCGGGGCGCCGCTGGATTGCGGCAATGCCGGCACCGGCATGCGGCTGCTGGCGGGCCTGCTGGCCGCGCAGCCGTTCGACAGCACCCTGGCCGGCGATGGCTCGCTGTCGAAGCGGCCGATGCAGCGCGTGCTGGATCCGCTGGCGCGCATGGGCGCCCGGATCGACTCGCGGCCGGGTGGCCTGCCACCGCTGCAGGTGCACGGCGGCCGGCGTCTGCGTGGCATCGACTTCAGCCCGGAAGTCGCCAGCGCCCAGGTCAAATCCGCGGTATTGCTTGCCGGGCTGTATGCCGAAGGCGAGACGCGGGTCCGCGAACCGCATCCGACCCGCGACTACACCGAGCGCATGCTGGCGGCATTCGGCGTCGACATCGCATTCGCACCCGGCAGCGCCTCGCTGCGTGGCGGCCAGCGCCTGCAGCCCGTCGATGTCGTCGTGCCGCGGGATTTTTCCTCGGCCGCGTTCTTCATCGTCGCCGCGACCCTGGTTCCGGGCTCCGAACTGAGGTTGCGCGCCGTCGGGCTCAATCCCCGACGGACAGGCCTGCTGGCGGCGCTACGCGCGATGGGGGCCGACATCCGGGAAACGCATCGCACCGAGTGCGGCGGCGAACCGGTCGCGGACCTGGTCGTTCGCCATGCGCCGCTGCGCGGCATCGAGGTGCCGGCCGGACTGGTGCCGGACATGATCGACGAGTTCCCGGCCCTGTGCGTAGCTGCCGCATGCGCGCAAGGCCGAACCGTGATCCGTGGCGCAGCGGAATTGCGGGTCAAGGAATCCGATCGCATCGCCGCGATGGCGGCCGGTCTGCGCGCGCTCGGCGTGGAGGTCGCGGAAGCCCCGGATGGGGCGTGCATCACCGGCGGCACGCTCGCTGGTGGAGCGGTCGAGAGCCGCGGCGACCATCGCGTGGCGATGGCCTTCGCGATCGCCGGCCAGCTCGCCAGCGACGAGGTCGTGGTGCGCGACGTCGCCAACGTCGCCACGTCGTTCCCAGGGTTCTGCGCGCAGGCAACGCAGGTCGGGTTCGGCCTGCGCAGGCGCTGAAGTTCCAGGCGCCTACTGCGCGTCGAGCTTGTAGTCGACCGGCACCTGGATGTTCGACGCCACGGTCTTGCCGCCCTTCATCGCCGGTTTGAACTTCCACCCGCGTACTTCGTTCATGGCCGCACGGTCGAGGATGCGCGAGCCGCTGCGTTTGGCGATCTTGACGGCCTGCACCTTGCCCGTGGCGTCGATGCTTGCCAGCACCACTACCGTACCCTGTTCGCGTGCGCGGAAGGCCTCGGGGGGGTACGACGGCCTGGGTTGCTCGAGCAGCGATGCATCGCGGTTGACGATGCGGGCCTTGGCGATCGGCTTCGCGCGCTTCGCCGGCTTGCTCGCGGCAGGGCGCCTGGCGTCCGCCGGGACGCTGTCCGCGGGGGTCAGCGCATCGGTGGTGGCGGGTGCCGGCGTCAGTTCGGCGACGGTTTCGCGGGCGCTGTTGCGATTGTAGAAGTACCAGGCGAATGCGATCAGCGCGATCAGCACCAGGATCCAGATCAGCGGGCTGGCGCCCTTGCGTGGCGGCGGGCCGCCAGGCGACGGATCGGTCGGCGGCACGGCTTCGGGGCGCGTGCCCATCGGGTCGGACATTGGAGGCACTCCTGGCTGCTGGACGAGCGGGCAGCGTTCCACAGCGATTGTTGCGGTCGCGTCATGCGTCGGCGGCGCCGTTCAGCTTCTCCTCAGCGGCGGGCCTCGAAGGCGATCGGCACCCGCACCTCGCCCGTGACCGGCTGGCCGTCGCGCAGCGCCGGCTGGAACCGCCATTTGCGCACCGCGGCCTGCGCGGCGCGGTCGAGCGAGCGCGAGCCGCTGCCGCGAACGACGTCGACCGTGGTCGGCACTCCGTTGGCACCGACTTCGACCCGCAGCAGGACTTCGCCCGACTCGCCGCGACGCAGCGCATCGCGCGGGTAGCGGGGCGCAGGACGCTCGACCGGAACCGGCGCGGTGTCGGCCGCTGCCGCCGAGGCGGCAGGCAATCCGGACGGCGGCTGCGGTGCCGCTGCCGGTGCGGGCGGGGGTGGCGGCGGCGTGGTTTCGACCAGCCGCGCCGAATCACCGGGGACGTCCCGGGATTCTTCCGCCTCGCTGCGCCCGCCCATGCCATCCATGTCGGGTCCGGGCAAGGGCTCGAACTGTCGCCCCGACGTGCCCTGGGTGGTGGCATCGGCAGGGTAGAAGTCGCGATCGCTGCGCTGCTTCACCCAGATCAGCACGAACACCAGCACGCCTGCGGCAAAGGCGATGGCGATATACATCCAGGCGCGTGGAAGGAATCCAGGCACGAGCCTGCGGCGACCCTGTTGGCGGGAGCTGTCTGCGGGTGGCATCGAACACTGGTCCTGGGAGCTCGCTGCATTCTGGCACAGCCCTGTCGCGGCAATCCGCGGCGGGCATTCCGCATTCGGGCGATAATTGCGTTTCTGCCTGCCACCACCCCGGACCCATGCTCGATCCCAATCTTCTGCGCCAGGACCCGGCCGACATCGCCGCGCGCCTGCGCGCCACGCGCGCCTTCGAACTCGACGCGGCCGCCGTCGAACGGCTCGAAGCCGAACGCAAGCGCATCCAGGTGCGTACCCAGGAGCTGCAGAACCTGCGCAACACGCGCAGCAAGGCAATCGGCCAGGCCAAGGCCAGGGGCGAGGACGCCACGGCGCTGCTGGCCGAAGTCGCGGGCTTCGGCGAAGAGTTGAAGGCGTCCGAAGTCGAGCTGGAGCGGATCCGCGGCGAGCTCGATGCCATCGTGCTCGGCATCCCCAACCTGCCCGATGCCTCGGTCCCGGTCGGCCGCGACGAGAGCGACAACGTCGAACAGCACCGATGGGGCACGCCGCGCAGCCTCGATTTCACGGTCAAGGACCACGTCGAACTCGGCGCGCGTCACGGCTGGCTCGACGGCGAGGCCGGCGCCAAACTGTCGGGCGCACGCTTCACCGTGCTGCGTGGCCAGCTGGCGCGCCTGCACCGGGCGCTGGCGCAGTTCATGCTGGACTTGCACACCGGCGAACACGGCTACGAGGAGACCAACGTGCCGCTGCTGGTCAATGCCGAGTCGATGCGCGGGACCGGGCAGCTGCCGAAGTTCGAGGACGATTTGTTCGCCACAGTCGTAGGCGAAGCCGAAGCGGCGAGCAGGCGTTACCTGATCCCCACCGCCGAAGTTCCGCTGGCCAACATCGTCCGCGACCAGATCATCGAAGCCGATCGCCTGCCGCTGCGCATGACCGCGCACTCGCTTTGCTTCCGCGCCGAAGCCGGCAGCCACGGCCGCGATACCCGCGGCATGATCCGCCAGCACCAGTTCGAGAAGGTCGAGCTGGTGGCGATCGCAGCGCCCGACGGCAGCGAGGCCGAGCACGAGCGCATGGCCCGGTGCGCCGAGGTAGTGCTGGAAAGGCTTGGCCTGCCGTACCGTCGCGTGCTGCTGTGCAGCGGCGACATGGGCTTTGCCGCGCGCAAGACCTACGACCTGGAAGTGTGGCTGCCATCGCAGCAGACTTACCGCGAAATCTCCTCGGTTTCCAACTGCGGGGATTTCCAGGCGCGGCGCATGCAGGCGCGCTGGCGCAATCCGGAAACCGGCAAGCCGGAACTGGTGCATACCCTCAACGGCTCCGGGGTCGCGGTCGGCCGCGCCCTGATCGCGGTGATGGAGAACTACCAGCAGGCCGACGGCAGCATCGAGGTACCGGAAGCGCTGCGTCCGTACATGGGCGGCACCGAACGCATCGCCTGATCCCGCAGCGGCGCCTCTCGTGCGCAAGGCTCTTCGGGGAAGTTGCAGGACGCACCAGGGCGCGACGGGCCTTATTGGTGAAGCCTGCCGCGCCCAGGTGCGCTCCTGCAGCAAGAAGCCACAAATTTTCATGATTTATGGCGCTTATGGAACAAGAGTGTTGAAATGCACCTAGTCGTTCCGCCGATGGAAATCCTCCCATGCAGGATCTCAATGACCTCTACTACTTTGCCGTGGTCGTCGACCATGGCGGCTTCGCGGCCGCCGAACGTGCGCTCGGCATCCCCAAATCCCGCCTGAGCCGGCGCATCAGCCAGCTCGAGGACGAGCTTGGCGTACGCCTGCTGCAGCGCTCCACGCGCCGCTTCGCGGTGACCGACGTCGGCCAGGGCGTCTACCGCCACGCGCAGTCGATGCTGGCCGAAGCCTCGGCTGCGCGCGAGGTGGTCGATCGCCTCAGCGCCGAGCCGCGCGGCGTGGTCCGGGTCAGCGTGCCCGTCAGCCTCGCGCAGCAGCAGATGCCGGCGCTGTTGCCGGACTTCCTCGCCAGGTATCCGCTGGTGCGCGTGCAGCTGCACGTCAGCAATCGCCGGGTCGACGTGATCAACGAGGGCTTCGACGTCGCCGTGCGCGTGCGCTCCAAGCTCGACGACGACGGCAGCCTGGTGATGCGCAGCTTCGGCCAGATCCAGGAGCTGCTGGTCGCCAGCCCGGCCTACCTCGCCCGCGCGGGCCGGCCAACCGAACCCGGACAGCTGCAGGAACACGTCACCCTGACCATGAGCGAGGACGAGGTGCGCCAGCGCTGGGAGCTGCAGGGAGCCGGTGGTGAGATCCAGCGCGTCGACCTCAAGCCGCGCGTATCGGGCTTCGATTTCCCGATGCTGATGGCGCTGGCGAAACGGGGCCTGGGCATCACCATGCTGCCGGAAACGCTGTGCGCGGAAGCCGTGCGCAACGGCGAACTGGAGGTGGTGTTGCCCGACTGGTGCCTGCCGCAGGGCATCGCCCACGTCGTCTTCCCGTCGCGCCGCGGACTGCTGCCGGCGGTGCGCGTGTTCATCGACTTCCTCGCGGAAAGGCTGCCGCCGCTGATCGAGGCGTCGCGCCTGGACTGCCATAACTGCGGCCGGAAGCAGGGTGCGGGCGATCCGGTCGCCGCCTGAGCCGCCGGCTTGCATGCGACAATCCAATCCGCGCAACCGTCGCGAAAATCCCGGAGAGGTGGCCGAGCGGTTCAAGGCACCGGTCTTGACTGCGAAGGCATGGATGCCGGAGCGAACATCGACCGCAGGCCGATGGCCCGGAGGGCGAGGGGCAGAGCCCGGGTAAAACCGGCGAAGCGCGCGTAGCGCGTGCGGGCGGAAATCCGGAGAGGTGGCCGAGTGGTTTAAGGCACCGGTCTTGAAAACCGGCGAAGGTTCATCCCTTCCGTGGGTTCGAATCCCACCCTCTCCGCCAGACATGCAAGGCGCCCCTGACGGGGCGCTTTTCATGTCTGGGTGAGAGGGCGGATTTGATGCGGAGCCAAGGTTCGACTGATTCGCCTGGAGCGAATCAGGACAGCCGCAGGCTGGCCTTGGAGGCGCGTAGCGCCGGAAAGGTGAGGCCCATGGACGGGCCGAACAATCCCACCCTCTCCGCCAACCTGCAACTTGCTCCGGGGCCCTGGTACTCGGCGCGACCCGGCACTCCACGCCGCGCATTCGACGGGCGCGAGCCAATGGCTCGATAGTGCCGCATCTCGCTCGCACCCTGCGCCACATTCGGAATTTTCCGACATGCCAATGCGGCATTGCCGCCCTTGCCGGGCACGTTCGCGGCGCTTAGTCTGACCCTGGGCCGCCGGGGGAGCGGCGGGGGAGGTTGCCGCAATGACGATCAGGGTATTTCTCGTCGACGACCATGCGCTGGTGCGGACGGGCATGCGCATGATCCTGTCCGCAGAGACCGACATCGAGGTGATCGGCGAGGCTGGAAGCGGCGAACAGGCCTTGCCGCAGATCCGCAAGCTCAAACCCGATGTGGTCCTGTGCGACCTGCACCTGCCCGGCGTCAGCGGGCTGGAGGTGACCGAACGCATCGTCAAGGGCGACCACGACACGCGCGTGGTCGTGGTGTCGGTACTGGAAGACGGACCAATCCCCAGGCGGGTGATCGAAGCGGGGGCGTCGGGCTACGTCGGCAAGGGCGGCGATCCGGCCGAATTGCTGCGTGCGATCCGCGATGTCGCGCGCGGCAAGCGCTACCTGGCCAGCGGCGTGGCGCAAAACCTGGCCCTGTCGGGCATCGGCGGCAACGGCAGCCCGTTCGACGTGCTGTCGCCGCGCGAACTGGAAGTGGTGATGCTGCTGTTGCAGGGCCTGCGCCAGGAGGACATCGCCAGGAAACTCAGCCTGAGCGCCAAGACCGTCAACACGCACAAGTCGCGCTTGTTCGAGAAACTCGCGATCCAGGACAACATCGCGCTGGCGCGGCTGGCCAGCCAGTACGGACTCACGGACCCGGCCCAGGCGGTATGAGGCAGGACAAAACCCGGCGGCGGAGTGGCGTGTAGCCCCCCACCGCCGGTAGCGGATTGCGCTGGGGGATCAGGCGCTATGCGATGCCTGGTTTTCCCTGCGTTCCCCGGCGGCATCCTCTTCCGGGCCTGGCCTGGAAATCGTGCTGGAAACCGCGGAGGCATCATCGGCCATCGGATCGGGCGGCGATGGCAGCGGGCTGTCGTCGAACAGTCCTGCCACGCGCTTGTCGGCATCGGACTGGGCAGAGACGTGCTCCGCCCCGGAATCCGGGCCGGTTTCCGGGGAAGAGGCGGCGACAGGCGCGTTGCCGGTTTCCACGGTCCTCGCCGACGCGGCGGATTCCGGAGAGCCGTGTAGTGCGACGGCGGCCGGCGGCGGCGATGGCGGTTCGCTCGCGATGAGCAGGTCGCTGTTGCCATGCAGGATCACGGCGTCCACGTGCGGGACGGCGGGTTCCTCCGGCGCCTGGGCCGGCAGCGGTGCCAGGGTATCCGTGGTGGCATCGGCATGGGCGATGCGGGCTTCCTGGCTGGACGCCGCAGGAGGCGGCGCAGCGGCAGGTTTGGACGCTGCCGCCGCAGGCGCGGTGTCGTCGTCGAAATCGAATTCGGGCTGCGAACGGTCGACTGCCATGGCGCTGTCGTCGGCGAGGCCGGGGCTGTCGTTGCCGTTATTCCCGGCGCCGTCTGCAGCATCCGGGGTGCCACGGCGACGGCGACGGCCGCCACGACGACCGCGACGGCGACGGCCGGCGGTTGCTTCCGCGTCATCGCCCGTGGACGCACCCGGTCCGGGAGCCTGGTTCGTGGGCGATGGCTCACCGGCTGCAATGGCATCGTTGCCGTCGTGCGCGGGCGTTCTGGCTGCTACCGCCGTCTCCACCGAAGAGGTCGTGGTTGCTTCGACAGCGGGGGAAGCCGATTTCGTGTCGAGGGCGTCATCCTGCGCATTCGAGTTGTTCCCGGTCGCGACCCGAGCGCCCTCCTTGCGGCGCTGACCGTCGCCCTGCTTCGACTTCGCCCCCTGCTTCTGGGTGCGCGCCTGCTTCTGCCTGGGTGGCTTCGCCTGCGCCTTGTCCTGTGGCTGCGCCTGCACGCCCTTCGGCTGGCGCTGGGTTTCTCCGCGCGGCTCGTCCTGCCGGCTGCGGCCGCCCTGGGACTGTCTTCCACCGCGTCCATCGCGACGGCCGCCACGTTCGCTGCGCTCACCACGTCCATCGCGACGATCCTGCTCGCGACCGGATGCCGGGGCGGGTGATGGCTGCGATCCGAGCAAGCCCTTGAGCCAGCCGATGAAGCCTGCACTGGACGCGGCAGGCGCAGGCCGCGAGGCGAATTCGGGGAGGGGTTGCGCCGCTGGCTCCGGCCGCGGCTCGCGGACCGGCGCGGGTTGCGCCGGGCGTACGTTGGTGACGGCCGCCGGAGGCGGCACGTTGAGGTTGGCCTTGGTCAGCGCGATGGTCGCCAGCTTGCGCGGCGTGCCGCGACGGTAGCTGGGCTTGCCGGCTTCCTCGTCGAGCTCGTTCTCGCGCAGGCGCGTGACCTCGTAATGCGGCGTATGCAGTTGTTCGTCGGCGACGATCACGATCGGCGCGCCGTGGCGCTGTTCGATCTCGCGCAGCGCGCCGCGCTTCTCGTTGAGCAGGTAGTTGGCGATCTCCACCGGCGCCTGCACCAGCACCTGGCCGGTGTTGTCCTTCATCGCGTGCTCCTCGGCGACGCGGATGATCGACAGCGACAGCGATTCGACGCTGCGCATGCGGCCATGGCCGTCGCAGCGCGGGCACACCAGCTGGCTGGATTCGCCCAGCGACGGGCGCAGGCGCTGGCGCGACATTTCGAGCAGGCCGAACTTGGAGATGCGGCCCAGCTGCACCCGTGCGCGGTCGAAGCGCAGCGCCGACTGCAGGCGATTTTCCACGTCGCGCTGGTGCTTGTTCGAATTCATGTCGATGAAGTCGATCACCACCAGGCCGCCGAGGTCGCGCAGGCGCATCTGGCGGGCCACCTCATCGGCTGCCTCCAGGTTGGTGTTGAACGCGGTTTCCTCGATGTCGCTGCCCTTGGTGGCGCGCGCCGAGTTGACGTCGACGGCAGTCAGGGCCTCGGTCTGGTCGATGACCAGCGCGCCGCCTGAGGGCAGGCGCACGGTGCGCTCGTAGGCGTTCTCGATCTGCGACTCGATCTGGAAGCGGTTGAACAGCGGCGTGTCGTCGGTGTAGTGCCTGAGCTTGCGCAGGTTGTGCGGCATCACCTGCTCGATGAACTCGCGCGCCTCGGCATGCATCTCCTCGGTGTCGACCAGGATCTCGCCGATGTCGGCGCGCATGTAGTCGCGCAGGGCGCGGATGATCAGGCGCGACTCCTGGTAGATCAGGAACGGCGCCGGCTTGCTCAGCGCCGCATCGCAGACCGCCTTCCAGACGCTGAGCAGGTAGTCCAGGTCCCACTGCAGCTCCTCGGCATCGCGGCCGACGCCGGCGGTGCGGATGATCACGCCCATGTCGTCGGGGATCGCCAGCGCGTCCATCGCCTTCTTCAGCTCGGCGCGGTCGTCGCCCTCGATCCGGCGCGAGACCCCGCCGGCGGTCGGCGAATTGGGCATCAGCACCATGTAGCGGCCGGCCAGCGAGATGAACGTCGTCAGGGCCGCGCCCTTGTTGCCGCGCTCTTCCTTGTCGACCTGCACCACGACTTCCTGGCCCTCGCGCAGGAGTTCCTTGATCGTCGCCTTGTGGTGGTCGACGCCGGAGGCGAAGTAGTCGCGCGAGATTTCCTTCAGCGGCAGGAAGCCATGGCGCTCGGCGCCATACTCGATGAAGGCCGCTTCCAGCGAGGGTTCGAGCCGGGTGATGCGGCCCTTGTAGATGTTGGACTTCTTCTGTTCCTGCGACGGTTGCTCGATGTCGATGTCGTAGAGCGTCTGTCCGTCGACGGTGGCCACGCGCAGTTCTTCTGCCTGCGTGGCGTTGATCAGCATGCGTTTCATTGTTGCGTTCCTCGCGCGCTTCATCCTGCCCGGGGGCAAGCACGCGGAACGCCGGGGCGTTTCGCCTGGAGACTTCGTGCCGCCGGCTGCGCAGGCGCAGCGTCGACCTGGTTTTCCAGCGCTACGACACCACGGCGGGCCGCGGGAGCGCTTGTTATGACTGGTATTCCGTTGCGGGCCGGCGGCTGCCGGGACACGGGGCATTCGCCCGGTGAACCCCGCGCCGCGCGGGACATGTTCAGCGTCAGGTGATGGTTGCCACCTGGCGAGGCGCGGAACTGCCGGTCCGTCGCTGGTAACATCAATGCCCCGGGGGCAGTGCTGTACGCGCGAACCCATCCGCGGGGAGGTGGGCTTTCGGCCCGGTTTGCCGTTTCCGCTGTACGCCATCGGCGTATGTGGTGGCAACTCCCTGCGAAATCAGAACCTTACCTCGCGCCGCGAGTGTATCAGACCAAGACCTGTCCACCTATGGTGGGCAGGTCGCGAGAGTGCCGATGGCCCATCCAGATTCCCAGACCCCGGCCGCAGGCGGTGTCCGCATCGTTCCCGTCCCCGAAGACCGCGCCGGCCAACGGCTGGACAACTTCCTGCTGGGCCAGCTAAAGGGCGTGCCGAAGTCCTTGATCTACAAGATCGTCCGCAGCGGCCAGGTGCGCGTGAACGGCGGCCGCGCCAAGGCCGATACGCGCCTGGAGGAGGGAGACGAGGTGCGCATCCCGCCGGTCCGTCTCAGCGAGTCGGGCGACAAGGGCGTGCCGGCAAAGGGCCTGCTCGATGCCATGGCCGCCAGCATCGTGTTCGAGGATGCGCGGCTACTGGCGATCAGCAAGCCCTCGGGGATCGCCAGCCATGGCGGCAGCGGCATCGGTTTCGGGGTGATCGAGACCCTGCGCGCGCTGCGACCGGATCAATCGCTGGAGCTGGTGCACCGACTGGATCGCGACACCTCGGGCCTGATGGTGATCGCCAAGAAGCGCTCGGCGCTGCGGGAGCTACAGGCGCTGATGCGCGAGGGGGCCGATGGCGGGGCGGGATCCGCGCTGCGCAAGCGCTACCTCGCCCTGCTGGCCGGCAGGATGCCCGACGGCGTGATGAGCGTGGACGCGCCGCTGCACGTCGGCCTGCGCCAGGGCGGCGAGCGCCACGTGCAAGTGCACGACGACGGCAAGCCCTCGCTGAGCCATTTCAAGCTGCTGGAGCGCCGCGGCGGGCATTCGTACTGCGAGGTGCGCATCGAGACCGGGCGCACCCACCAGATCCGGGCCCACGCACGGCATATCGGCTATCCGGTGGCCGGCGACGACAAGTACGGCGATGCCGCCGTCAACCGGCGCTTGCGCGAGCAGGCCGGCTTGCGGCGGTTGTTCCTGCACGCCGCATCGCTGGAATTCACGTTGGAGGAGGGCCGCACGCCCTATGTCCTGGATGCGCCATTGGCGCCGGAACTGGTCGAGGTGCTCGACAGACTTGCCTGACTTGCCACCAGGCAAACCGCCATTGGATCACGCAAGCATGTCGGCCTTCGCGGCGCAGATGAAGTCGTTCTCGCTCAGGCCGCCGACGTCGTGGGTCGAGTACCGCACCACGCAGCGACCGTAGTGCACGCCGAGGTCGGGGTGGTGGTCTTCGCGGTTGGCCATGTGCGCCAGCGCGTTGACGAACGACAGGGTGCGGTAATAGTCGTCGAACCTGAAGGTCCGGGTCAGTGCGTGCCCGTCTTCGGCAAGTTCCCAGCCCGGAACCTGCGGCAGCAACTCCTGGATGCGCGCAGTCGTGAGCTTGTGCTCGCTGCCCTTGCGGGCGACACAGTGGGCCAGTGGGAGGGGAACGAGGTCGGGCATGTGGACTCCTTGCGATCGACGCCTGCACGGCTGGAAACGGCACGCAGTCTGAATGGACGGCGCCGCTGGCCGTGTTTCCGGCAGGCGCCGCATTTCAACCCCGTTAGAATACCCCCATGATCCAGATCTCAGAATCCGCGCAGGCGCATTTCCACAAACTGATCGAGCGCGAATCGGTGCCCGGCATGGGCGTGCGGCTGTCGGCGCTGGCTGCCGGCACCGCGAAGGCGGACGTACGCCTGGAATTCGCCGAACCACGGGACCTGCGGGGCGATGAATGGGCGATCGACTGCGAGGGCTTCACCCTGTGGCTCGATGCCGAGAGCGCACCGTACCTGGATGGCGCCGAGATCGACTACACCAGCCAGACCACCGGCGGACAGCTGCAGATCCGCGCGCCGAAGATCAAGGGCCAGGCCCCGGCGGAATCGGCTTCGCTGGTCGAACGCGTGCGCTGGCTGGTCGAGCACGAGATCAACCCGCAGCTGGCCGAGCATCGCGGCCACGTCGCGGTGCAGGAAGTGACCGCCGACGGAGTCGTGGTGCTGCGCTTCGGCGGCGGCTGCCACGGCTGCGGCATGGCCGACGTCACCCTCAAGCAGGGAATCGAAAAGACACTGTTGGCCAAGGTGCCGGGCGTGACCGCCGTTCGCGACGCCACCGACCACGACACCGGCCAGGCGCCGTACATGCCTCGCGACGTGTCGTAACCGGGTTCCGGCACGGGTGTTCACCTCGGCCGAACTGATCGCGGCGCTGCGGCGCAGGATGCGCCGCTCGCTGCGCCCGGAAAGGCCGTCCGGCGAATTTCCCGCGGGGTGGGCGGCGTGGTTCGCTTCGATGCGGGCCCGGACCGGGTCGGTAAGCGGCGCGACGGCCGACGCGATCATCGCGGTCTTCCTCGCCCGCGCGCCGCGCCTGCCGCCTGCCGCCACCCTGGCGCTCAACCGCTGGCGCGCGTTCTCGACCCTGTTGCGCCAGCAATGGGATCCCGCAGGCGAGGACGAACGCGGCATACGCGTGGTGGCGATGAGCGCGACCTTGCTGGTCCACCTGTTCTTCGCGCTGTTCCTGATGTACGTGGCCTATGTGCGCTGGATCGGCATCCCGGAGCCGGCGCGCGAAGGCGAGACCGTGATCCAGGTGGAGTTCATTGGCGACGGCACGCCGGATGATGCCGGTGGCGGTCCGCAGCAGGGCGAGGTGAAGCCGGATAATGCGACCGCGACACCCGCGGCGCAGGCGCAGGTGTCCGCGCCGCGACCTGCGCAGCCGTCGCCAGCGCCGCCGCTGCCGGCAGTCGCCGCGACCGAACCGCCGCCGCAGCCGAAACCCGCGCTGGCGCCGCCGGTCGAGCAGCCCCTGCAGCTGACTGAAACGCCGGTGCCGGACCAGGTTTTCGTGCTGCCGCCGACCCGCATCGTCGAGGTGCCGCAGCCGAAAATGGCGGTCCCGGATCTGGGCGCGCCGGCTCCGGAAATCCGGGTGGTTGAGCTGCCGGCGCCGGTGCAGCCCGTGGCACCGGTGCTGCCGAGCACGCTCCCGTCGCCGGCGATCGAGGCGCCGGAACTGCAGCTCAAACCGGCCGAAGTCGCGGTGCGCGAACTGCCGGCGCCCCTGCCCGAGGTGCGGATCCCCACGCCGCAGGCGCGGTCGATCCCGGCGCCGGAACTGAGCGCCAGCGCCCCGGCCGTCGCCACCCGCAGCATTCCGACACCGCCGGGCGCGTCGGATCGCGAGACCGCGGCGTCAACCAGCGCTGTACAGCCGACGTCCGGGCTTTCTCAGGCCTCCAGCTCGAGGACTCCGGCCGGCGGCGAGAAAACCGCCGGCAGCAGCGGAACCCGTGCGGCGACCGCCGGCAGCGGCCCGACGGCGTTGCCACGGCCGGGCGCGCTGCCATCGCCCAAGCGCGGCGACGACTGGGGCGTGTCCGATCGCAACCGGCCCGGCAGGCAGGCCGGGCAACCCGGGGGGCTGTTGAACGCCGACGGCACGCCGCGCCTGGCCGGCAACGACGGCAAGGTCGGCGGCGGCTTGCCGCCGGGCACCATCACCGAGGATTTCGCCAAGATCGACCGCAACGGCACCTGGCTCAAGCGCCCGCCGTTCGACTACACGCCGACCAGCTTCGACAGGTTCTGGATCCCGAACGAAACGCTGCTGGAGGAATGGGTGCGTAGGGGCATCAAGGAAGTCTTCATACCGATTCCCGGCACCGGCAAAAAACTCCACTGCGGCATTTCGCTGCTGCAGCTCGGCGGTGGCTGTTCGATCACCGATCCGAACCTGAAGGACATCGAAGCCACGGCGCGCAAACCGCCCGACGTCCCGTTCAAGCCCGAGCTGATGGAGGACCAGGACAGCCTGGCAAAGCCGGCGACGCCATAGAAAGGCCCACCATAGGCAAGGCCCGCAGTGCGGGCCTTCCGGGGTTGATGTGGATCGCTCGGGTCTAGTCCACCCCGTGCAGGTCGCGCAGGTGCGTCGGTCGCGAACTGAAGTAGGCGGCGAGGTCGGCGATCTGCTGGTCGCTCAGCCCCTTGGCCTGTTGCGCCATGAGCGGATCCTTGCGATCGCCGTCGCGGTACATCTCAAGCGAATGCGCCAGGTAATCGTGGTACTGGCCACCGAGCTTGGGATAGTCGGGTACGAGCGGCGCGTTGCCGTCGGCGCCGTGGCAGTCCACGCAGGCCTGGCCGGTGGCCTTGCCCTTGGCGTGGGCGAGGGCGTCGCCGGCATCGATGCGTCCGGCCGGCAGGCCGGAAGACGAGGAGGTGTGGCCTTCGTTGCGGTCGGCCGAGGAATGCTCGGCTGGCGTGGTGTTGCTCGAACAGCCGGCGAGGACGATGGCGGTGGCGAGCGCAACGGCGAGGGTGCGTACGGCGGACGAGGTCATGGCGCGGCTCACGGCTGCAACTCCGAAAGGTAGGCGGCGATGTCGGCGATGTCCTGGTCCGAGAAGCTTCCGGCCTGGGCCTGCATGGTCGGGTGCGTGCGTCCGCCCTGCTTGTATTCGGTCAAGGCCCGCACCAGGTACTGCGCCGACTGCCCGCCGATCTTCGGCACGTGGTAGTTCGGATAGGCGTTCTTGTAGCCGGTGACGCCGTGGCAGCCCTGGCAGGTGTAGGTCAGCAGCTTGCCGCGCTGCGCGGAGCCGACCGGCGTGGTCGGGGCCGCCGCTGCCGTGGCGGGCGCGGGTTCGGTGGTCTCGGCCGTTGGACTCTGGGCGCCGACTGCGAAAGACAGCGCGGCGAGGGCTAGGCAGGCGGCGATCGGCAACGGTCGCGTCATGGTCGGTATCCGCAATCCTGGAATGGTGTGACGTAAGGATGGCCGTGCTGCGAAATGTTGCAACTGGCCGGCGCACAACCGCATCAGTATAGCGAGAGCCTGAGACCAACCCAATCCGCGCCCTTGCATGCAGGGCAGGGGCATGCGCCGGCAGTCACCATGACCTCTGGCCGATGTGGCCGCCTCAGCGGGTGATATACCTTGCTACAACACCGATTTGGTTGCCCGAAAACATGCGTGGAAACATGGATATGAAGCGTGCGAGACCGAACTGGCGGCGCCTGGCGGCGGGCCTGCTGCTGACGGCTGTCGTCGTCGGCATGGGTGCCTGCAAATCAGGCGGCGAAGGGGATGCACAGGCCAAGGGCCCGGACGCCGCGGACAAGGCGGACGACGCGATCCCGGTCGAGGTCGCGAAGGCCTCGCACCGGCCGATCGCGGCCAGCTATACCGGCACCGCGCCGCTGGACTCGGTGGCCGAGTCGCAGGTGGTCGCCAAAACCTCGGGCGTCGCGCTGGCTGTGCTGGCCGAGGAAGGCGACCACGTGCGCGCCGGCCAGGTGCTGGTGCGGCTGGATCCCGACCGTGCGCGCCTGCAGGCGGCGCAGAGCGCGGCCCAGGTGCGCAAGCTGGAAGCCAATTACAGGCGCGCGCAGCAGCTGGCCTCGCAGCAGATGGTGAGCGCTAACGACCTCGACCAGCTCAAGTACGACCTCGAGAACGCGCGCGCCGCCAACAACCTCGCCAACCTCGAACTGTCCTACAGCAACGTGACCGCGCCGATCGCCGGTGTGATCGCCTCGCGTTCGATCAAGCCCGGCAACTTCGTGCAGATCAACACGCCGATCTTCCGCATCGTCGACGACTCGCGCCTGGAGGCCACGCTCAACGTGCCCGAGCGCGAGCTGTCCACGCTCAAGGCCGGCCAGCCGGTGGTGCTGCAGGTCGATGCGATGCCCGGCAAGACCTTCGAGGGCAAGGTCGATCGGGTCGCGCCGGTGGTGGATTCGGGCAGCGGCACCTTCCGGGTGATCTGCGCGTTCGACGGCAAGGGCGAACTGCAGCCGGGCATGTTCGGCCGCATCCGCATCGACTACGACCAGCGCGCCGACGCGCTGGTGATCCCGCGCGCCGCACTGCTCGACGACCAGGGCGATCCGGCGGTCTACGCGGTGCGCGATGGCAAGGCCGCGCGGGTGCCGATCAAGACCGGTTATACCGAGGGCGAATGGACCGAGGTGCGCCAGGGCCTGAAGGCGGGCGATGAGGTGGTGACCGCCGGCAAGTCCGCCCTGCGCGACGGCAGCGCCGTGCAGGTGATCGGGCAGCCGGTCGCCAAGGCCACCACCGGCAACAAGAAGGCCGCCGCCAAGGGCGAGAAGCAATGAGTCGCGACCGGCATGGCCCGGCTGCCGAGCAATCGTCGCAGCCGGGTTCGGGTGGCGCCAGCCTCGTGGAGTTCTCCACCCGCCGCCGCGTCACCGTGGCGATGTTCTGGCTCACCATGCTGCTGTTCGGCGCGATCGCGCTGGGCGCGCTCAAGGTCAACCTGCTGCCCGACCTGAGCTATCCGACGCTGACCGTGCGTACCGAATACACCGGCGCTGCGCCGACCGAGATCGAGACCCTGATCAGCGAGCCGGTGGAGGAGGCGCTCGGGGTGGTCAAGAGCCTGCGCAAGATGACCTCGGTCTCGCGCACCGGCCAGAGCGACGTGGTGCTGCAGTTCGCCTGGGGTACCGACATGGACCAGGCCAGCCTCGAGGTGCGCGATAAGCTGGAGGTGCTGCAGCTGCCGCTGGAGGCCAAGCCGCCGGTGCTGCTGCGCTTCAACCCCTCGACCGAGCCGATCCTGCGGCTGGCACTGAGCAACAAGGGCAAGCCGGCCAGCGACGCCGATGCCGTCCGCCAGCTCACCGAGCTGCGCCGCTACGCCGACGACGACCTGAAAAAGCGCCTGGAGCCGGTCGATGGCGTGGCCGCGGTCAAGGTCGCCGGCGGCCTCGAGGACGAGATCCAGGTCGACATCGACCAACAGAAGCTGGCGCAGCTGCATATCCCGATCGACACCGTCATCCAGCGTCTGCAGCAGGAAAACATCAATATTTCCGGCGGCCGCCTCGAGCAGGGCTCGCAGCGCTTCCTGGTGCGCACGGTCAACCAGTTCGCCAGCGTCGACGAGATCGCCGACATGCTGGTCACCACCCAGGGCGCTGGCGGCGGCGCCGAGGCGAGCGCGGCCGAACAGATGGCGCGCGTGGCGGCGGCGACCGGCGACCCGAGCGCGATGGCCGCCGCAGCGTCGGTGCAGAGCGCGTCCTCGGCGAATTCCGGCGCCATCGCCAACGGCATGCCGGTGCGGCTCAAGGACATCGCCACCGTGCGCCAGGGTTACAAGGAGCGCGAGGCGATCATCCGCATGGGCGGCCACGAGGCGGTCGAGCTGGCGATCTACAAGGAAGGCGACGCCAACACCGTCGCCACCGCCGATGCGGTGCGCAAGCGCCTGGAGCAGATCAAGGCGCAGATCCCGCAGGACGTCGAACTGACGACGATCGACGACCAGTCGGTCTTCATCCGCAACGCCATCCGCGACGTCAAGCTCGACGCGGTCATCGGCGGCTGCCTGGCGATCCTGATCATCTTCCTGTTCCTGCGCGACGGCTGGAGCACCTTCGTGGTGGCGCTGTCGCTGCCGGCATCGATCGTCACCACGTTCTTCTTCATGGACCAGCTGGGCCTGAGCCTCAACGTGATGTCGCTGGGCGGCCTGGCGCTGGCGACCGGCCTGGTGGTGGACGACTCCATCGTCGTGCTCGAATCCATCGCCAAGGCGCGCGAACGCGGGCTGGGCATCCTGCAGGCGGCGGTCGCCGGCACCCGCGAGGTGAGCATGGCGGTGGTGGCGTCCACGCTGACCACGATCGCGGTGTTCCTGCCGCTGGTGTTCGTCGAGGGCATCGCCGGCCAGCTGTTCCGCGACCAGGCGCTGACCGTGGCGATCGCGATCGCGATTTCGCTGGCGGTGGCGATGACCCTGATCCCGATGCTGAGCGCCTTGAAAGGCCGCCCGGCGATGGCGTTCCCCGAGGAGGCGCCGCATCCGCAATGGCGGCCGCAGAGTCGCTGGCAGAAGCCCGCGGCCGCGGCCGGTCGCGGTATCGGCGCCGGCATCCGCGGCGCCTTCTTCGGGATTTCCTGGCTGTGCGTTCGTCTTTGGCGCGGGATTGTTGCCGTCGTCGGCCCGGTCATGCGCAAGGCCAGCGACCTGGCGATGGCGCCCTACAACCGCGCCGAGCGCGCCTACCTGGGGCTGCTGCCGAACGCGCTGCGCAGGCCGTGGCTGGTGCTGGGGTTCGCCGCCGCTGCATTCGCACTGACGATGATGGTGGTGCCGCTGCTGGGCGCCGACCTGATTCCGCAATTGGCGCAGGACCGCTTCGAGATGACGGTCAAGCTGCCGCCGGGCACGCCGCTGCGCGATACCGACCAGCTGGTGCAGAGGCTGCAGGAGCAGCACGCCAACGACGCCGGCATCGAGACGCTGTACGGCGTCAGCGGCAGCGGCACGCGGCTGGACGCCAATCCGACCGAGAGCGGCGAGAACATCGGCAAGCTGACCGTGGTCATGGCCGGCGGCGGCAGCAAGCAGATCGAAGCGCAGGAGACCGAGAAACTGCGCGCCAGCATGCAGCAGGTGCCCAGTGCGCAGGTCGATTTCAGCCGACCCGAACTGCTGAGTTTTTCCGCGCCGCTGGAAATCGAGCTGCGCGGGCAGGACCTGCAGACCATCGAGGACGCCGGTCGGCGCATGGCGGCGCTGCTGCGCGGCAATCCGCACTACGCCGACGTCAAGTCGACGGTGGAGCAGGGCTTCCCGGAAATCCAGATCCGCTTCGACCAGGAGCGCGCCGGCGCGCTCGGCCTGACCACCCGCCAGATCGCCGACGTCGTGGTCAAGAAGGTGCGCGGCGACGTCGCCACCCGCTACAGCTTCCGTGACAAGAAGATCGACGTGCTGGTGCGTGCGCGCCCCAGCGACCGTTCCTCGGTCGAGGACATCCGCAACCTGATCGTCAACCCCGGCAGCGCGCGCCCGGTGCGGCTGGACGCGGTCGCCGACGTGGTCGAAACCACCGGCCCCAGCGAGATCCACCGCGCCGACCAGGTGCGCGTGGCGGTGGTGTCGGCCAACCTGCGCGACATCGACCTCGGCGGCGCGGTGCGCGAAGTCGAACAGATGGTACGCGAGCACCCGGTCGGCGCCGGCGTCGGCATGCACATCGGCGGCCAGGGCGAAGAGCTGTCCGAATCGATCCGTTCGCTGCTGATGGCGTTCGGCCTGGCGATCTTCCTGGTCTACATCGTCATGGCCTCGCAGTTCGAATCGCTGCTGCACCCCTTCGTCATCCTGTTCACCATCCCGCTGGCCCTGGTCGGCGCGGTGCTGGCGCTGCTGCTGACGCGCTCGCCGGTGTCGGTGGTGGTGTTCATCGGCCTGATCCTGATGGTCGGGCTGGTGGTGAAGAACGCGATCATCCTGATCGACAAGGTCAACCAGTTGCGCGAGGCGGGAGTCGCCAAGCGCGAAGCCCTGGTGGAAGGCGCACGCTCGCGCCTGCGGCCGATCTCCATGACCACGCTGTGCACGCTGTTCGGCTTCCTGCCGCTGGCGCTGGCCTTCGGCGATGGCGCCGAAGTGCGTTCGCCGATGGCGATCACGGTGATCGGCGGCCTGCTGGTATCGACCCTGCTGACGCTGGTGGCGATCCCGGTGGTCTACGACCTGCTCGACCGCCGCGCCGACGAGTACTACGTCGCCCGGGCCAAGCGCATCCAGGCCGACGCCGAGTCCGACGGCGCTGCCATCGATGCGGACGGGGAGCCGGCGTGACGGTTCGAGGGGCGATATCGTCGTCGCCCTCCTTCCCCTTGAAGGGGAGGCTTGGGTCATGAGCGTCGCCGAATTCAGCATCAAGCGGCCGATCACGGCGATCATGTTCTTCGTCTCGCTGTTCGTGATCGGACTCATCGCGGCGATACGCCTGCCGCTGGAGGCCTTCCCGGAAGTCTCGCCGCCCTTCATCTTCGTGCAGTTGCCGTACACCGGCTCGACCCCGGAGGAGGTCGAGCGCACCGTGCTGCGCCCGGCCGAAGAGGCGCTGTCGACGATGACGGGCATCAAGCGCATGAACTCGCGCGCGCGCGCGGACGGCGCGGAGGTGTTCATCGAATTCGGCGACTGGAGCAAGAAAGTCGCGATCGCCGCCTCGGAAGCGCGCGAGCGCATCGATGCCATCCGCGACGAGCTGCCGGACGATCTCAGGCGCTACTTCGTCTTCAAGTTCTCGACCACCGACCAGCCGGTGCTGCAGGTGCGCATGGCCGGCGCCGACGGCGTCAACCTGGCCGATCAATACGACCTGATCGACCGCGAGTTCAAGCGCAGGCTCGAACGCATCCCCGGCGTGGCCAAGGTGGAAATTTCGGGCGCGGCGCCGAACGAAGTCGAGATCGCGATCGATCCCGACCGCCTGGTCGCCCACGGCCTCGCCCTCAACGATCTCACCACGCGCCTGCAGGCGTTGAACTTCTCGGTGTCCGCGGGCGAGATCGACGCCGGCGGCCGGCGCCTGCGGGTGCAGCCGGTCGGCGAGCTGACCGACCTGCAACAGCTGCGCGACCTGGTGATCGACGGCAAGGGCCTGCGCCTAGGCGACATTGCCGACGTTCGCCTGAAGTCGGCGCGGATCGATTTCGGCCGCCGCCTGGACGGCCAGCCGGCCGTCGGGCTGAACATCTTCAAGGAACGCAACGCCAACCTGGTCGAGGTCTCCCGGCAGGCGCTGGCCGAGGTCGATGCGATCCGCGATGAACCGGCAATGCGCGACGTGCAGGTCAAGGTGATCCAGGACCTCGGCAAGGACGTCACCAGTTCGCTGCTGGAGCTGGCCGAGGCCGGCGCCATCGGCCTGGTGCTGTCGATCGCGGTGCTGTTCTTCTTCCTGCGCCACTGGCCGTCGACGCTGATGGTGACGCTCGCGATCCCGATCTGTTTCGTGATGACGCTCGGCTTCATGTACTTCGCCGGCGTTACCCTCAACATCCTGACCATGATGGGCCTGCTGCTGGCGGTCGGGATGCTGGTGGACAACGCCGTGGTGGTGGTCGAAAGCATCTACCAGGAGCGTGAAAAGCTGCCCGGGCAACCACGGCTGGCTTCGATCATCGGCACCCGCCACGTCGCCATCGCACTGACCGCCGGCACGCTGTGCCACTGCATCGTGTTCGTGCCCAACCTGTTCGGCGAACGCAACTTCCTCAGCATCTATCTGTCGCAGATCGCGATCACCATCTCGGTGTCGCTGCTGGCCTCGTGGCTGGTCGCGGTGAGCCTGATCCCGATGATCTCGGCGCGCCTGAAGACGCCGCCGGCGGTGCGCGCCGATGGCATCATCCCGCGCATGCAGAAGCGCTATGCCGGCATCCTGCGCTGGACCCTGGAGCACCGCGGCTGGAGCGTGCTCGGCATCCTGCTGATCATCGCCGTCAGCATCGCCGGCCCGGCCATGCACACCAAGTTCAACATGTTCGGCGGCGACGACGGCAACGAGACCAACGTCTATTACCAGTGGAAGGGCTCCTACACGATCGCCGAGATGTCGAAAGAGGTGCTGCGGGTCGAGGATTTTCTCAACGCCAATCGCAAGCGCTTCCACATCGTCCAGGTCTACTCCTGGTTCGGCGAGCAGGGCGACGCCGGCACCCGCGTGACCTTCGACGATGACCAGGCCGGCGACATCAAGCCGCTGATCGACGAGATCAGCAAGGAGCTGCCGAAGTCCGCGCGCGCCGACATCGGCATCGGCAACAACAATGGCGGCGGGGGAGGCGGCGGCCAGCCCGGGCAGAACGTACAGGTGCAGTTGGTCGGCGATTCGGCCGAAACCCTGGCCGACCTGGGTCGCGACATCGTCCCGATCCTGGCCAAGCGCAAGGAGCTGCGCGACGTACGCGTGGATGCCGGCGACCAGAACAACGAGCTGCGGGTCAGCGTCGATCGCGAGCGTGCAGCGGCCTTCGGCTTCAGCGCCCAGCAGGTTTCGCAGTTCGTCGGACTGGCACTGCGCGGCGCGTCGCTGCGGGAATTCCGGCGCGGCGAGACCGAGGTGCCGGTGTGGGTGCGCTTCGCCGGCGCCGAGCACTACGGCATGGGCGACATCGCCACCTTCACCGTGCGTGCGCCCGACGGCCGCAGCGTGCCGCTGCTGAGCATGGTCGACGTCGAGGTCAAGCCGGCCGCCAACCAGATCGAACGCACCAACCGCCAGACCACGCTGACCATCCAGGCCAACCTGGCCGGCGAGACCACCATGCCCGATGCACGCAAGGCGATGGAGGACACGCTCGAATCGGTGGCGTTCCCGGCCGGCTACACCTACTCGTTCGACGGCGGCGCCTTCCGCGACGAGGACCAGGCCAACAAGCAGATGATGTTCAACCTGATGATCGCGCTGGTGATGATCTACGTGGTGATGGCGGCGGTATTCGAGTCGCTGCTGTTCCCGTCGGCGATCATGAGCGGCGTGCTGTTCTCGGTGTTCGGCGTGTTCTGGCTGTTCTGGCTGACCGGCACCGAGTTCAACATCATGGCCTTCATCGGCATCCTGGTGCTGATGGGCGTGGTGGTGAACAACGGCATCGTCATGATCGAGCACATCAACAACCTGCGAAGGCGCGGCCTGAGCCGTACCGACGCGCTGGTGGAAGGCAGCCGCGAACGGCTGCGCCCGATCCTGATGACCATGGGAACTGCGATCCTGGCGATGGTGCCGATCGCGCTCAAGACCGGTGGTGGCGGCGACAACATGCCCGCCTATTACCCGATGGCGCGCGCGATCGCCGGCGGCCTCGCGTTCTCGACCGTGGTCAGCCTGCTGTTCCTGCCGACCATCTACGCCATGCTCGACGACCTGCGCCACGGCACCGCGCGCGTGGTTGCGCGCGCGCGCGGGCGACGTGGCGATCCGCTGCCTGCGGGAACCTTGACGGCCATCGTGCCGGAATAGAGGAGGTTGTCCTTGTCGTAGGAGCGACGTGAGTCGCGAGCTTTTCGCATGTCGCCCAAAGCGAAGCTCGCGACTCACGTCGCTCCTACGGCTGCCTTCGTACTAGCTCACCAGCTTGCCGATGATCCGAGCCCCAGCCAGCCAGACGCCGATGCCGGTGCCGAGGTTGGTCAGGATGAAGTTCAGCACCACCCGGGCCACCCGGTTGCGGTACCAGCCGCGCAGCGTCTGCGCGTCGTCGCGCAACGAGAGGAAGTCGCCGTAGGCCGGCTTGCGCACGCGCAGTTCGACCAGTGCGCTGAACATGCCCGCGGGCAGGCCGGGCCGGAACGGCTTCAGCGGCGCGGCGATCGCGCCGGCGAGGATGCTCAGCGGGTGTCCGCCCGCAGCCGCGCAGCCGACGGCCGCCAGCCCGGCCGTGAACAGCACCCACTGCTTCAGCAGGTCGGCGCCCATGGCGTAGCCGCCGTGCCAGAAGCCCCAGGCGATCCCGCCCAGCACCAGCGCGGTGATCGCCATCGTGAACCAGGGCAGCCTGCGCCTGCGCTCGAGGTGGGCGAGCTCGACGCGCAGCGCCGCGGGGTCGCGCGTTTCATCGCGCAGGTAGCGTGCCAGCCCTTGCAGGTGGCCAGCCCCTACCACGGCCAGCACATGCGGCGGCGTGGAGCGGGCCGCGCCATCATCCGGTGCGGCGCCGACCAGCCGCGCCACCGAATCCTGCGCGCCGGCCGCGCGCAAGTTCGCGGCCATGTACTGGTCGCGTTCGTCGATCAGGGTGGCGTACAGCGCCGGACTGGACCTGGCGAACTCACCGAAGCTCGATTCGAGCATGTCGCCCTGCTTGAGTTTCTCGATCTCGTCCTCGCCGACCTCGTCGTCCACCAGCAGGCCGGCCAGCAGGCCGCCGACGAGCTTGATCCGCCCGAAGAAACCGAGCTTGGCCGAGATCCGCTTGAAGGTGACGCCAACGTCGCGGTCGATCAGATGCACCGGAAGGCCGCGCGCATCGGCGTCCTCGGCGGCGACCTTGAGTTCGGCGCCCGGCTCGATCCCGAGCTGCTCCGCGAGCCGTCGCTGGTAGGCAGCCAGGCCGAGGTTGGCGGCGAACAGCGCGGCCTTGCCTTCGCGGATCACCTTGACCAGGTCGAGCTTCGCCAGCGCGTCGGGATCGCTGAGCGCCTGCAGGCGCTGCGCGTCGAGCTCGATCGCGACCGCGTCGAATTCGCCGCTGGCGATGGCTGCGCGCACGGCCGCGACGCTTTCCCTGGATACGTGTGCGGTGCCGAGCAGGGTGTAGCGCACGCCGTCGCGCTCGACGACGGCGTGCGGCTGCGAACGCCAGTCGACGGCGGCGTTTCCTGCGGCGTCCGCCGCGACGGGATCAGTCACGATAGCGCTTCAGCAGGTCGCCATAGGCATCGATGCGGCGATCGCGCAGGAACGGCCAGATGCGGCGCACGTCCTCGCTGCGGTCGAGATCGATCTCGCAGACCAGCACGGTCGGGTCCGCACCGGCCTCGGCAATGAACTCGCCCTGCGGCCCAAGCACGTGGCTGTTGCCCCAGAAATCGATGCCGGCAGCACCCAGCGGCGAGGCTTCATGGCCGACGCGGTTGCACGAGAGCACCGGCAGGCCGTTGGCGACCGCATGGCCACGATGGCTGAGCACCCATGCGTCGCGCTGGCGGTCCTTTTCGTCCTGCGGGTCTCCGGGATCCCAGCCGATCGCCGTCGGGTAGAGCAGCATCTCCGCACCGGCCAGCGTCATCAGGCGCGCAGCCTCGGGATACCACTGGTCCCAGCACACCAGCACGCCGAGGCGACCGACCGAGGTGTCGACCGGTTCGAAGCCGAGGTCGCCGGGCGTGAAGTAGAACTTCTCATGGAAGCCCGGATCGTCGGGGATGTGCATCTTGCGGTACTTGCCGGCAATGCTGCCGTCGGTCTCCAGGACCACCGCGGTGTTGTGGTACAGGCCGGCTGCGCGGCGCTCGAACAGCGAGGCGACCAGCACCACGCCATGTTGTTTCGCCAATTCGCCCAGGCGATTGGTGCTCGGGCCGGGGATCGGTTCGGCCAGGTCGAACTCGTCCACCGATTCCTGCTGGCAGAAATAGGGGCCGTTGTGCAGTTCCTGCAGCAGCACCAGCTTCGCGCCCTGCCGTGCCGCCTCGGCCACGCGCTGTTCGATCACCGCGAGGTTGGCCTCGGCATCGCCGTGGTTTTTTTCCTGGATCAGGGAGACGGGGAGGGTGTTCTTCTTCATCGGTTACCGGAATGGATTCGCTGGAGCGGAGTGTAGGGCGGGCCTTCACCCGCGGTTCTTGCTGGCGCCCACCGGGGCGGCGGATCAAGGCGCGCCGGCCGTGGCGAGTGCCGGAGACGGGTCGAAATCCGCCCTAGACGAGGCCTTCGGGCAGCTGCATGGTGATGCAGTGCAGGCTGCCGTTCTGCCAGATCAGCGGGCGGCAGTCGATGGCGATGATCTCGCGGCCCGGGAAGGCATTTTCAAGTACCGCGACCGCCCGCGAGTCGGCCGGATCGCCGTAGGCTGGCACCAGCACGGCATCGTTGATGATCAGGAAATTGGCGTAGCTGGCCGCCAGTCGCCGGCCCTGGTCCAGGATTGGGCGTGCCCAGGGCAGCGGGAACAACCGATACGGCTTGCCGTAGGCGGTGCGCAGGGCGGCGATTTCCGCAGCCATGGCCGCGAGCCCGGCGTGGTGCGAGTCCGCGGGGTCGTCGCAGGCCTGGAACACGATGGCATCGGCTGCGGCGAAGCGGGCGAGGGTGTCGATATGGGCGTCGGTGTCATCGCCTTCCAGCGCACCGTGGTCGAGCCACAGCACCCGCCGCTGGGCCAGCGTTGCGGCGAGTTTTTCGGTCAGGCTGGCGCGGCTGGCCTCCGGATGGCGCTCGTGCAGGCACTGCCAGGTGGTCAGGAGGGTGCCCGCGCCATCGGTGTCGATTGCGCCGCCTTCCAATTCAAAATCAATGGCTTGTCGTGAACTATTGCGGAAGATTCCAGTCTCGGCCAAGGCCTGCACGAGGCGGTCGTCGCGGCTGGCATCGAACTTCCCGCCCCAGCCGGTGAAGCGGAAGTCGAGCAGGCGGAGGCCGTCGCCGTCGAGCAAGGTCAGCGGCCCCGAGTCGCGCAGCCAGGTGTCGTCATATTCGACTTCCACGAACCTCACCCGCGCCATGTCGATCCGCGCCGAGGACAGCCGCGCCCGGGCGTAGGCCTCGATGTCGTCGTCGGCCACGCAGACGAGTGCATCCTGGAAGCGGGTGATGGCCGCGACCAGGGCGATATAGGTTTCCTCGACCTCCGCCAGGCGCGGGGCCCAGTCGGTTCCCGCATGCGGCCAGGCGAGCAGGATCGCGGACTGGGGTTCCCACTCCGCGGGGAAACGCAGCTGCGCGGCCACCAGAGGCTAGCGGATGGCGGGCTTGGGGCCGATTTCGTCGGCAGCGGCCTTGTTGGCTACCGCATCGACCACGCGGGTCTTCTCGAAATAGACCGTGAAGTCCGGGTAGACCCAGCGATTGATCGTCGGCCACTGCCGTTTCTGGCCACCTCGCGGATCGAGCTTCTGGCTCGGGGCGCCGAAGCGGGCCTCGACCTGGGCCATGCTCATGCCGCGGGCAGGCATCTGCGCATGGGGTTCCTGCTGCACGCGATCGACGAGCAGGGTTTCCGCGGAAGCCGCGCTGGCGAAGGCCAGCAAGGCGGCGATGGACAGCGAACTGGACAGGTGCGACATCTTGGGCCTCCCCATGGGGTTACGGATTTGGATCCGGACGCTGCGTTGTAGCAGATTGCCGTGCGGACAGGCTATTTCAGCGCCCGTAATGGGGGCGTCGTCACTGCCGGGCATGCAAAAGGCCGCACCAGGCGGCCTTTCGTCGAGCTTCTGGACGGAGCTTCGTCCGCCAGCGAGCGCCCGGGGCGCTCCTGCATTCCTCAGCGCTGGCGCGCCTTGAAACGCGGGTTGGACTTGCAGATCACGAAGACCTTGCCACGGCGACGGACGACCTTGCAGTCGCGGTGGCGGGCCTTCGCCGATTTCAGGGAGGACAGGACCTTCATGACATACCTCAAAGACGGATTGGGGCAAACGAGCCGGTTATTGTAGCGACTATTTTCACGCCCATTCAAGTGCTTGCGTGGCCAGCCGGTGGGCGGCCGCTAGAATGCGGCAAACCACAGCGAGGCAAGCCCATGCGCAACGACGACGTCCCGGTCCTGACCATCGACGGGCCGTCCGGCTCCGGCAAGGGGACGATCAGCCGCGCCGTGGCGCAGCGCCTGGGCTGGCATTACTTGGACTCGGGCGCCCTGTACCGGGCCGTGGGCGTGGCCGCGGCCTGGGCCGACCTGGACCTGGACGATGCCGGCGCCCTGGTGCGCTGTGCCTTCGACACCCAGATCGGCTTCCGCGACGACCCGCGAGGTGAACTGCGGGTGCTGGTCAACGGCCACGACGCCACCGACGAGTTGCGCACCGAAACCGCCGGGGCGGCGGCCTCGGCCATCGCCGCCATCCCCGCTGTGCGCGCCGCGCTGAAGGACCGCCAGCGGGCGTTCCGGCTGCCGCCGGGCCTGGTCGCCGACGGGCGCGACATGGGCACGGTGATCTTCCCCGATGCCCGCTTCAAGGTCTTCCTCACCGCCAGCGCCGGGGAGCGAGCGGAAAGACGCTATAAGCAGTTGAAGGACAAGGGGGTTTCCGTTACATTGGACGGTCTGCTGCGCGAGATTCTCGCCCGCGACGCCCGCGATGCCGATCGCGCGGTGGCGCCGCTGCGGCCGGCCGAAGACGCCGTCCACATCGACACCACCGGCCTCGGCATCGACGCGGTCGTCGAACGCGTCCTGGCCCTGGTGCCCGTTCGCGGGGTTTGAGTCCTGCACTGCAGAAAGGTTCCCGCCGGCATGCGCCGTGCGGGGTGTTTCCACCACAGCACTCACGGCCACAGGCAATCCCGCCCAGGCCGACAACGGGTGGATCGGCGGCCCGCCATCGGCGCCCACCGGTCTGTGTCATCAACCGAGATTCTTCCAAATGACCGAATCATTCGCAGAACTGTTCGAACAAAGCCAGGCCAACCTTTCGAAATTGAAGCCCGGTTCCATCGTCACCGGCATCGTGGTCCAGGTGCGCACCGACGTGGTCGTCATCAATGCCGGCCTCAAGTCCGAAGGCATCGTGCCGATCGAACAGTTCCGTAACGACGACGGCGAGATCGACGTCGCCGAAGGCGACACCGTCAAGGTGGCGCTGGACGCACTTGAAAACGGCTTCGGCGAGACCGTGCTGTCGCGCGAGAAGGCCAAGCGCGCCATGGTGTGGGACGAGCTCGAGGAAGCCCTCGAGAAGAACGAGACCATCACCGGCAAGATCTCCGGCAAGGTCAAGGGCGGCTTCACCGTCGACATCAAGGACGTGCGCGCGTTCCTGCCAGGCTCGCTGGTCGACGTGCGCCCGGTGCGCGACCCGGTGTACCTGGAAGGCAAGGAGCTGGAGTTCAAGCTCATCAAGCTCGACCGCAAGCGCAACAACGTGGTCGTCTCCCGCCGAGCGGTGGTCGAGAGCGAGCATTCGGAAGAGCGCGAGCAGCTGCTCGAGAAGCTGGTCGAGGGCGCCGTGCTCAAGGGCGTGGTCAAGAACCTCACCGATTACGGCGCGTTCGTCGACCTCGGCGGCATCGACGGCCTGCTGCACATCACCGACATGGCCTGGAAGCGCGTTCGCCATCCGTCCGAGGTGGTCGAGGTGGGCGCCGAACTCGACGTGCGCGTGCTCAAGTACGACCGCGAGCGCAACCGCGTCAGCCTCGGCCTGAAGCAGCTGGGCGAGGATCCGTGGGACAACATCGCGCGTCGCTACCCGTCCAACACCCGCGTGTTCGGCAAGGTCAGCAACGTCACCGATTACGGCGCGTTCGTCGAGATCGAGCCCGGCGTCGAAGGCCTGGTGCACGTGTCCGAGATGGACTGGACCAACAAGAACGTCAACCCGTCCAAGGTCGTGCAGGTCGGCGACGAGATGGAAGTCATGGTGCTCGACGTCGACGAGGAGCGTCGCCGCATCTCGCTGGGCATCAAGCAGGTCACCTCCAATCCGTGGGAAACCTTCGCCGCCATCCACAAGAAGGGCGACAAGGTCGAGGGCCAGATCAAGTCGATCACCGACTTCGGCATCTTCATCGGCCTGGACGGCGGCATCGACGGCCTGATCCACCTGTCCGACATGAGCTGGAATTCCACCGGCGAGGAAGAGGCGCGCGAGCTGAAGAAGGGCGATACGCTGGAAGCCGTCGTGCTGGCGGTCGATCCGGAGCGCGAACGCATCAGCCTGGGCGTCAAGCAGCTGGAACAGGATCCGTTCGGGCAGTTCATGGCGGCCAACCCGCGCGGCTCCAAGGTCAGCGGCACGGTCAAGGAAGTCGACGCCAAGGGTGCGACGATCGATCTCGGCGATGGCGTCGAGGGTTATGTCGCCGCGCGCGACATCTCCGACCAGCGCGTCGACGACGCCAGCCAGCACCTCAAGGTCGGCGACAAGGTCGAAGCCAAGTTCACCGGCATGGATCGCAAGGGCCGTTCGCTGCAACTGTCGATCAAGGCCAAGGACGAGGCCGAAACCGCTGAAAGCCTGGCCGAGTACAACAAGACGGCAGCCGAGGCCTCGAGCGGCACCACCAGACTCGGTGCGTTGCTGCGCGAGCAGCTCGACAGCAAGTCGGAGTAAGCGTCATTGGTGGTCCGGCAATGGCCGGGCCACCATCCCGGCCTGCCACAGCGACTGATGCCTCCATGACCAAATCGGAACTGATCGAGATCCTCACCCAGCGCCAGGGCCACCTGAAGGCCGAGGACGTCGACATGGCGGTCAAGTCGCTGCTGGAGATGATGGGCGGCTCGCTGGCCCTTGGCGAGCGCATCGAGATCCGTGGCTTCGGCAGTTTTTCCCTGCACTATCGGCCGCCGCGCACCGGTCGCAACCCAAAGACCGGCGACGCCGTCGCCTTGCCCGGCAAGCACGTACCCCATTTCAAGCCCGGCAAGGAGCTGCGCGAACGCGTCAGCGACGTGACCCCGCTGCCGCCGGAAGACTGAGCCCGTTCCGGCGCGCGCCGGCGTCTCGGTTAAGCTTGGGGTTTGAAGGTCCTGGACCATGCGACTGATCCGCTTCCTCATCGCCCTGTTGTGCCTCGCAGCCGGCATCGTCGTTGGCGCGCTCAACCCGCAGCCGGTGGCGCTGGATTTCGGTCTCGTGACGGTGCACGGCACGCTGGGCGTGTCGCTGCTGGTCGCGCTGCTGGTCGGTGCGATCGTGGGCGGACTGGTGCTGGCGGCATCGGTGGTGCTGCCACTGCGCCAGCGCCTGCGTCGCTTGCAGGCGGAATCCGGGAACCCACCGTCCGACCGCGCCCAGGGCGGCGCGTGACATGGACTTCATCAGCCAGTGGTTCTGGTTCTTCCTGCTGCTGCCGGTCGCCGCGCTCAGCGGCTGGGTGATCGGTCGCCGGGGTGGCGAGCGCCACAGCGACACCCAGGTCAGCCGCCTGTCGACGACCTACTTCCGCGGCCTCAACTATCTGCTCAACGAACAGCCGGACAAGGCGATCGAGCTGTTCCTGCACATCGCCGAGCTCGACAAGGACACCTTCGAGACCCAGGTCGCCCTGGGCCACCTGTTTCGCAAGCGCGGGGAGGTCGATCGCGCGATCCGGCTGCACCAAGGGCTGGTGCAGCGGCCCGACCTGAGCGATGCGCAGAAAGTGCAGGCGCTGCTGGCGCTGGGCGAGGACTACATGCGCTCCGGCCTGCTGGACCGCGCCGAGACGGTATTCGGCGACCTTGCCAGGATCGACCAGCGCGCCCCGCAGGCGCTCCGGCACCTGATCGGGATCTACCAGGCCGAGCGCGACTGGGAGAAGGCGATCGAGAACGCCTCGCGCTTCGAAGCCGCGACCGGTGAACCGATGGGCAAGCTGATCGGGCAGTTCGAATGCGAACTGGCCGACCGCCTGCGTGCGACTGGCGACGCCCCGGGCGCGCGCGCGGCGGTCGCCCGCGCCTATGCCGCCGATTCGAGTTCAGTGCGTGCCGGTATCCTGGAAGGGCGCATCGAAACCGACGCTGGCAACGATGCCGCGGCGATTCGCGCCTTCGAACGGGCTGCGCGACACGACGCCGATTACCTGCCGGAGATCCTGCCGGCACTGCTTGCGGCCTACGAACGCGCCGGCGACGCCACCGGCGCGCGGGCATTCCTGTCCGAGATGAGCGAACACTATCGCGGCGTTTCGCCGGTGCTGGCCCTGACCCGGCTGGTCGAGGAAGAGGAGGGTGCAGCTGCCGCTCGTGCTTACCTGGCACAGCAGCTCAAGGACCGGCCTTCGGTGCGCGGCGAGGCCGCGCTGATCGACCTCACGCTCGCCGCCGATGCCGATCCCGCAGCGACCCTCCGCGACCTCAAGCACATCACCGACCAGCTGCTGGTGCGCAACCCCAGCTATCGCTGCAATCGCTGCGGCTTCGGTGCGCGCAGCCACCACTGGCAGTGCCCGAGCTGCAAGGAATGGGGAACGGTCAAGCCACTGCTCAATTACGCGGTGGTCTGAGCATGCCGCCCCCCATTGGCGCGGCCGGCTGGGACATGTTCTTGTGGTTGCTGTTTTTCTTCGGACTCAGCCTGGCCGGCACGCTGTATGCGCGTGGCTATGCCGCCAAACGCGATCTGTACGACCATCCGGGCGAACGCCGCAGCCACATCGTGCCGACGCCGCGCGGCGGTGGCATCGGCATCGTGCTGGCAGGCTTGATCGCCATGCTGGTGG
>SWCD01024006.1_pt1 | contig 50810 bp, 33 predicted proteins | sample 4693011 | NCBI WGS metagenome assembly SWCD01 (sample SAMN10267278, study PRJNA491770) | bioreactor metagenome | isolation source: DHS bioreactor inoculated with marine | place: Japan: Omine Ridge, Nankai Trough
TTTTTTGGAACAATTACTATTAATTGTATAACCGGGCAGCAGCAGGATGGTTTCAATGTAGATAAGAATGCTATCGAATTTTTATACCTGTCAATTTCCTGTGGTGATAATGCTTTTTCGATGAGGCAGAATTTGTATTCGGCTATTCGCACTATGGATCATAGCCTTTCTGCGGATAAAATTAATGCTTATGTGCAGTCTGCAGAATCCATGATTGTCAACAGAAATATAGTGTTTTATGAGGAGCTAAAGTCTCTTATCACGACTAATAGTGATGATAAGTCTAAGACTATAGTTTCATCAGCTGCATATCTGGCTGACGTACAGCTTCAGAAACTTCGCTCATATCCGTATCTGTGAAGCACCTGCCAAGTGGACGACTATACTGTCTGACACCAGCTTCCCCAGACTTCCCGTAACTTTTTTTCGAACTGTTTAGTGAATTCTACTGTATTCATTAATGGTGATTCTTGCATACGGACACGCATAGTTCTCCGTAGAGAATCTAGTTGCTCTATCTTTGATGCCATATCCTGAGCTATTTGTATATATTCAGATTCATTTTCGGCAAGCCATTGACTTAGCTTAATGTTACTTAAGATACTTGTGCCCACGTTCGCCCGGTGGCTATCACCCCTTAAGCTTATAACGGGTACGCCCATCCATAATGCCTCGAATGTGGTGGTAGTGCCGTTGTAAGGAAAGGTGTCCAGCCCGATATCTATTTTATGATATAACGATAAATGATCTCTAGTAGTCTTCTCTTTTCCTAATAATGTGATTCTATCTTCACTTATGTCCAGCGATGAAAACTGTTCGAGGCATCTCTTTCGTACCTCACCTTCATCAAAACCAGCTGCTTTTAGCAATAGTTTTGAATCAGGTACGGCTTTGATGGTTTTTGCCCACAGTGATATTACCTTTTTATTTATTTTTATATTATTGTTAAACGAGCCGAATGTAATATAGCCATTTTTTTTAACGGGTTGCTCTGCAACGTCTGGAGCGTCAACCGGCGGTTTATAAACCAGGAAGCTGTCAGGCATACGCAATAATTGTTCTGTATGAAATTTCTCTGTAATACTAGAAGGGTCAGAATATTCATCTGTGATTCGATAGTCTACAGTAGGTATGCCTGTTGTATTAGGATAACCTATCCAGCTTATTTGTATAGGTGCGGGTTTGTATGTGAGCACAAGAACAGGGCTATGTGCAGTATAACCAGACAGGTCAATTAAAATATCAATTTTGTCTGCCTTTATTAAGTTTGCTATTACCCTGTCAGAGTGTCCTGCTGTTTCTCGCCAAACATCAAAGTAACTTTTAATTCGTACTGTGGTTTCATCATTGACGGTATAATTATAATAAGCAAATAGCTCAAATTCTTCACGTTTCTGGTGTTTCAGCACAGGTTCAATAAAATATGAGCAGGAATGTTCTCTAAAATCGGATGACATGTAGCCAATACGTAGTTTACGTTTTGGCTCAGGCTGATTTCCATGCTGTGTTATAAACTGAGAATTTTTTTCAGTAAAAATTGAGATTGTTTTTGTATGCAGGTCATATATATCTTCACATGTAAAATCAGGCATGGTGTTCGATAGATATAACAGGTTACTACATGCCAGAAAAAGATCCGGTTGCTTCTGTAATGACTTTTGATAATGTTCATAAGCCTTTTCAGTATCGCCAATACCTTTGTATGCGTTACCTAGATTGAGATATGCGTGGGAATAATTACGGTTTAATTCCAGTGATTGTTCAAGTGCTTTTATTGCCTCGAGATAATGCTGGTTTAGTTCTAGTGCGTAACCCAGATTGTTATAATATTGAGCATTTCGAGGTTTTATAGCAATGGCTTTTCGAAACAACACCTCTGCTATTTCGATGTTGCCCTGGCTTGCCTCTATGCTACCCAGGTAATTAAGCGTATCTGCATGTTGGGGGTCTGTTGCTAATATCTGATTGAAGGCAAGTTTCGCCTGATCCAGATGATTAGACTGAAATAACTCGATCCCTCTCTGAAGAAGTTTGTTAATATTTACTGCGGGAAAAAGCTTCCTGGAAGAAGATGTTGCACAGCATTTTTTATATTTTTCCCCGCTTCCGCACGGACAGGGATCATTACGGCCTGTTTTCATATTTCTTTCTCAGTAATTTTGTCTGAATTATCTTTAGTGTCAAGTTTTACTGCTTCTGGTGACATGGGAAATGAAGCAGTAGGTATAGAGAGTGCCAATAAATAAACTATCCGCAGCACGCAGCGGAGGAATTAAACCCACAGAGATTAAAATCGAAATTCAGGGTGTTGTCAATGTTGATAACTATACTGCAAGTTTTTCAACGGTGCTAAAACTGATATCAATCAGAGTCGTACCTCATTGCCTGTACAGTGCGCCAGGTATTGTACAGCTTATAACGCAAGCAACATTAACCAGCATTCGGGAAAATAATCGATGACAGTCAGACGGTTTTCGGGGAATATTGTATATCAAAATTATCAGGCTTTCCTATCTATCAGGGATGTCGCAGTAAGTGATTTATTTTTTCAGCATTCATGTATACAATTACATGATAACTGCAATAACGATATTTGTTTTTTATGACAAAAAATATGAAAAATTATCAGGCTGCCTTGAAGATATTTCAATCTGGAAATATTGATGAATCTGCGGCTGTCGTCCTGGCGCATTTGAAAAAGAAACCTAAGGATGCAAATTTTTTACGTCTCTTCGGCGATATTGCGCAGGCACGGGGGTATATACAAGGAGCTAATGATTTGTATCGCAAAGCCTTGCAGTATGCTCCTAACGATAGTGCTACTCTTGAACGTCTGGCTAATAATATGCTTAACCAGCAAAAATTTTCTGACGCGAAACAGCTATACCTGCGTTGTGCAAAGATTGCCCCACGGAAGTGGCAACCTAAATTTAATCTTGGTATGGTGCATCGTTGCATCAATGAGCATCATACGGCAGAGACATATTTTGACGAAGCACTAGTGCTTAATCCTTTATCGATTTCCGCATTTAATTTTCTTGTCCTCACACGATTGTCAACAGGAAATTTATCTGCGATTTTGAATATGCCCGAGACAATCGAACGCGTTACCAGGTTCTGTTTACAGGACGGACAGGCGGCTGATGTTGCGATGTTAATCCGTTTGGCTCCATTAATTCCTATGAAGCCTGAGACATACAGACTTTTGCTCCACAGGATGGATCAGCTTCACATGAGGCCTGCCATACAACGATCTCGCAATATGAACCGTGTTGATATGAAGATACGAATAGGCTACATATCGGGTGAGTTCGGTGATCATCCGATAAGCCATGTAATGTGGGATGTCTTTAAATGCCATAATCGTGATTTATTTGAAATTGTTGTCTACTCACTTGTTAATAAAAATGGCCCCATCGACAAGATATATACTGAGCATATAAAATCGAATAGTGACGATTATATAGAACTTTCTAATTGTAACCTGCAACGTTCAGTCGAGCGTATTGTCCATGATAATATCGATATACTGGTGAATCTATCAGGTTATATGACGATGCGAAGTGTTGAAATCGGTTCATTTCGTCCCGCACCTCTTAATGTTTACTGGCTGGGTCATGGTGGTGACCTCGGGCTCTCATCGGTTGATTATGTAATTGCAAACGATACGGTAATACCTGAAACTGAATGGCCATCACGGGGCGCAGATATCTATTCCGAGTCTGTGGCATCATTGCCAGAATCCTATCACTGTGCACCGACACCATTTATTCCTGAATGTAAATTGTGTCGTGAGGATTTCGGTTTAAATGAAAACAGTATTATATTTTGTGCATTTAACAATCCGAGCAAGATAGATAGCGCGGTATTTGATGTGTGGATGAATATCTTAAAGCGAGTACCGGGTAGTCAGTTGTGGCTATCAAATCCGCAGAACCTTGATGAATTGGTACAGAACTTACGTGATGAAGCGCAATCCAGAGGCGTTGATCCTGGCAGGCTGGTCTTTGCTAGGCGAATTCCGGATAAGTCACAACATCTGGCAAGACATCAACTTGCCGACCTGTTTCTGGATACTTTTAAATACAATGCATCAACAACAGCAATCGATGCGTTATGGTCAGGTCTTCCTGTATTGACCCGTGCTGGTAATGATTTCTTTTCCAGGATATGCACATCTCATGTCATTAATGCGGGATTGCCGGAGATGGTATGTGACACAGCTGAGGTATTCGAGGAAAGGGCTGTTGAACTGGCCAGAAATCCAGAATTACTAAGGGAGCATCGTGAGAAGCTTCTCACAACGCGAAAAGCTCAACCCCTGTTTGATGTGCCTCGTTTTGTGAAGTGTCTAGAAGCCTCGTACAGCCAGATGTGGGAGCGTTATAAGTCAGGACAGGAGCCTGTGTCCTTTTATGTTAAACCGGAAGAGCAGAAAAGGTAAGATGTTATACCGGTCGACCTGTTTACAGCAGTTGTTTAAGCATTGACGGCATAATGCAAACTGGGGGGGGGGTTAGCTGCTTTTATAGTTGTTATCTCCAAACGTTTTGCATAATTTTACCGGATCAAGGGAGCAGTAGATTATTTCATAGCTAGATGCTATCGGACTGCCAGATTGTAAAGAGCTCGCTTGCTCCATCAGTGTGCCACCATTATGGAGTTTGATTAGAACGGGGGATAATCCTGCCTTATTGAGGTCATTAAACATACTCTCCATAAGGTCGATACGATTTTTATATGCTTCGGCGGTATCTCCTGAACCTATTGATAATACCAGGTCACATGATTTATCAATAACGGGATGTAGGTGACGAAGAAACTCACTGCTATCAGGAATCATAGCAGGCTCGACACGTAGCATAGTAATGAGATTTCGCTTCTTAATATCCTTATTGGCTATTATTTTTAGTAGGTCCATTGTTTCTCCAATATATCCACTTACCGACAGCCCCGGATCTCTGGAATACTGGTCATAGGTGCTTTTAAAGCGCGGGTCAAAATCAAACAGGATTACATCAGCGGCTGACTGTTGTGAATAATTAAACTTTAGCGTATTGATACCGTTTCTTTTCTCGCGTGTAATCTTCGGCATTGCATGTACATAATATATATCTTTTATACCGGCAGCAGCCCCCAGTCCTAATTGATACATCTTTGATGAAGGTCTTTGTAGTAAGCCTAATATCCGAAGTAGATGAATCATGCGGACAGAGTCTAAAGCGTTAATACGTTGCATTATATCTTTTGATTTACCGCTTCCTGATTGTTTGATAGAGGTAATATAATTCATGGCAGAGTCATGAATGTTTTGACTGTTTAACATATCATTAACATACTGTTCACCCTTGAACAGCACGCAGCAGGCAGCAACCTGTGCGGCATAAAACTTATAACGCATTGTTTTGTTAAGATCTTTAACGCTTAGTATTCTGTTGCCATTAGTCGCATCGATAATCGCAGGCATTGGATCACGAGGTCTTATTTTCTCTCTTAGAAACTTTTTGTAATTACTGAAGTACGAAAGAATAGTTTTAAACTCAGTCAGTGTTGTAACCTTTGCAAACTGGTCAACTTCTGCAATATAACTTGAAGTCAGTTGATCACCGGTAACGCTTGCGTAATTAGTATCATTCTCGTGCATAATGTTGTCGTTATAATTCAGTGTATATAGAAATTGTGTGTTTTAATGACTTTGCTCTATCAAAAGTTGCATCGTTTTCACCCGTCTATGTAAAAAGAGCGTTTTATACTCTATGAGACTATAGGATAGTTAATTAGAGTTTCCTTAGGTTGATGCTCATAATTTCTTGCTAGAAGACAAATTATAAAGTAACTTTACAGATTATTGAGCAGAAAAATATAGCATTTTATGAGCCAACTTCAACAAATAAAAAAAGAAGCCAACGATTTGTATAATATCAGCTGATATTACACGGACATGTGTAAAATTTAAACAAATCAATTAGTACGTCGCGTTATCGGGATGTTGCATACCTGTCTATCAGCGCAGCAAGGCTCGCTGGCGGCACTATGAAAAACAAATTGCGCCATATGTAGGTGTTCTAAATCCGTTTATAAAGATTTTTGGTTATACAGATAAAAAACAATGAAGCAACCATCAGCAAAAGATAAGCAGCAATTTCAGCTCGCAATGCAGGAACTTAATTCCGGAGACCCGGAAAAAGCCATACGACTCTTCTCTAAATGATGAGTTACCTGAATCTGCAAAACAAAAGCTCGATTTTAACGGTTAAGGAACCTCTGATTAATTATGAATGAAGCAGGTTGCGAGTTGAATGATTCAGATTCAAGGCGTAAAACGCATGTAATAGCGAGCTATTGCGAAGTTTTACAACGCCGAAGATTGATTATGCAGCTTGCAATATACGATTTCACTAATTGATCAGAGGTTCCTTAATGTGGAAAACTGCGGGCAGGCATTAACCAGAGGTAGCTGAGACTGTTAAGTATCTCAAATTGTTGTCGTCAAACTTGACACTGTTGCCTGAGTTTTTAATCGCACTATTTTACAAGTGCATGAAATTATAGATAGAAATACATCTGGCGCAAATATTGCCTGTTTACTACAGGTTCTGTAACCGTATCACAAGCGCCTTTTCTTACTGCTTTCAGACTATTTCCGTCAAATAGATTAGGGCGGGGGAATGACTCTTGTCACAGCCGTTACACGATAAAGCGTCGACATGGTTTCATGGGATAAATTAAGCTTGCAGACTATTTAAACGGATGCTCGTGCGTCCTTTTTTATTTACTAAATGTTTCATCTTCTTAGGCTGTGCTACGTAAAATGTATCTCAATGCAACGAAATATAGAAAAAACCTGTTAATAGTTGTCGTTCTTATCTGGTCGATTTTGTTTCTGGCCAGCGATAACAGGCTTTTATTATTGATTGACTATGGCTACTTTATTTTTGTAGGAATAGCAGGTGCGGTTGTTGCAAATTCTACAGGTGCCGGTGGCGGCATTATTTTTATTCCCTTTTTTAGCGCGCTTGGCATTGGCGGTGTACATGCTGTTGGCACAAGTATTGTCATACAGTGTTTTGGTATGACGGCGGGTTCAATTTCATGGCTGACAACTAGCCACATTGCTAAAACAAATTCCTTTCATTTAAAAAAACTTATTTCTCAGATATTAATTGTTTGTGGTGGTGCAGCTATTGTTGGTGTTTTATGCGGACAATATTTGATGGTGCCAGATGATTCGTCAGTAATAGCTCTGGTCTTTAAAATATTTTCAGTGGTTTTTGGTTTTATACTTCTTGCGGTAATTCTATTTAGTCGCAGACAAATACATACTCAATTTGATCTTATGCGTATTGATATCGCTTTATTGATAGTAACTAGTTTTATAGGTGGTTTGATAACTGCATGGATTTCAGTCGGTGTTGGTGAAATTATTGCAATTGTATTAATTTTAAGGCGATACCCAACGATGGTCGCAATTGCCATGGGTGTGGTTGTTTCAGCAATTTGTGTATTTACAGCGGCATTTCAACATATTGTGATTTTGGGCTCTATCAATTGGTTAGTTGTCCAGTTTGCAGTCCCAGGAGCAATTATTGGTGGAACATTTGCTTACCTGCTTTCTGAAAAATTAGGACCGGTTCGATTAAAAATATTTTTCGCTTTATGGGTTATTGCGACAGGGTTGCTCATGAAGTGATCAAAAAATAAACACAAATACCTTTATAATGTAAAATAATTCCATATATTAATATATTATGCATTTCTAATATTTCTCGCGAATAAATCACATAGAATTCATCTACTTAAATAAAGCTTATAAACACCTTGACAGTATTTATTTAGCACTATATTCTGCCATGAGGTGTAAAAAATTGAAGTATTAAAAAGATTTTTTGTCGGAATAATTAAATAATCTATTGTTACAGAAAAGAAAAATATTACGTAGCTGAATTTTATTAGTTCGACTCATGACATTTTCTTTTTTAGGCGTTATTTTGCGACATTCGCGTTTTAGTAGTAATTTAATTCTCGTAATTATTGTTCTACGCAAAATAAATTTTTAATAGTTAATCTGGTTAGTGATTATTGTCGTTTTATGCCAAATGATTGGCGTGGACGGGTAAGTATTTTCATGATCGGTATCTAGTATTTATGACAGTAGTATGTCATCAAAATTTTTAAGTACTTTATTTTTGATGATATTAGCTAACTTAAAAATGTTAATTAATAATATATAAACTGAGGTTTAATAGAATGAGAAAATCACCCTTATATAATGCGATAGCGATATGCTTGAGCGTTTCTGCGACGCAGGCGTACGCAATTGATGTGCCGGTTTCTGTGATGAATTTTGGTAAGACTTATGCTGCCACCGGAACACTACAGGATAATCCTGGTGATTTCGGCCTTATGCAAAGCGTAGATTTATTTTTCTACCAACCATGGGCTGCCGCCGGTGTGGCTTATTTCGAGCCTGGCCTGGTACCTACATTAGACAATGATCTGGCTACCGATGAGGCTAACGTCACAAATGGTGCACTCCCAACTGTTTTTGATGATCCTGCAGTCAATGGTCCTTTTACACAAAGCGCGATCGATAATGGTGATGATGGCAGTGGTGGCAGAAAGTTTACCTGGTCAGGAACGGCAGACCAGCTTACTTCACCGGGCGGCGGCGCGACTTTTGCATATAATTTTACCCTTTTAGCAAACGAAGTCGCGTGGGGCACACTGTTTAACTGGAATGGTAATGGTGGTATTCCAGTGCTGGTTATCATGGATTGTGTTACCACTCCTGGTGCTTGCGTAGGTAGAGGCACACCAATGGTAACCGCACCTTTCCCTGGTTCAGCGCCATCTTTTTCAGGGGCAGCGACATTATCGTGCCCTAATTTGTTTAGTAATATAAATGTTGACACCACTTTAACGGTGGATAAGGTTGATTTAACCAGTGGTTGTACTGATCCTACGGGTGCTGTTTTTGTATCTTTGATAGACGGTACAAGCGCGAATGGTGGCTCTATTGCTGATAATGGCACGAGTATTACATATACGCCGATTACAGGTCTCCAGGGGCCAGATTCTTTCAATTTCACAGTTTCAGACAATGCGTTTTCTGCCAATGCAGTTTATGATGTACAGGTAGGTGGTGAGCTTCAGGGTAACTTCACTATTATGAAGGCCGATGGTGGAACGTTCGGTGGTGCCAATGACGTTGTTTTTAATTGGGATCAAACCACCTTCAACACTAATGAATCTGACAATAATTTTAATATTATAACAATCTCATCGAACACACCGTTCTTTGGTGTGAACTGGACGGCTCATCATATTCGTGTTTATGACGGTGGCGCAACAGGTAGAACATTAACCTTTGACGTCACATGTACTGTCGCTCAGTTAGATGCTGGTATATCGAACTGTGGTGGTACTGCTGCTGAAATGATGGAACTGGTTATTCCTGCTGGTATGTACGGTGCGCATATCAACTTTGACTGGAATGGCAATACCAATATTGATGTTGTTAACGTATGGGAGCCAGGTGGTAAATGGGATGACCCGGATGGTATCGGCGGTGCAAATGAGTTATGGCAGGGACCACAGGGTGTAACACCAAGTCGTGATGCGAATTGGAAACTGGCGTCCAAAGACGTGAATGGTGATGGCATCAACGGTTCTCCAATGATTGATGGTCCATTCCCGCAAAACTATGCGAACTTTAGCTGGAAACCGGATCTTGCTGCCCTTCCACCAACGCCAATAACAACAGAGATTGCAAAGACTAATGTGCCGGGACTGTCGTTAAATTTATGGGCCTTGTTAGCAGGCTTAACGACATTGTTGGGATTGCGTAAATCTAAAAATAATTAATGAATTGTACAGGCCGGAGTGTGTGACACTCTGGCCTGTATTCGTTTTCTAATTTAAAAATTGTAAATTCTCTAAAGGGAGAACTTTGATGAAATTTTCTATTAAAACAGCAGCTCTAGCCACGGCTGTGTTTGGCATAATTGTGCCGCAAACATCTTTTGCTACTAACGGTGCCTGGTTAATTGGCTTTGGCGCAAAATCACGCTCGATGGGTGGTACAGGCGTAGCAGACAATCGCGATGCATATGCTGCTGCTTTCAATCCAGCGACTATGGCTGATTCAGGTAATAGTTTTTATGTTGGTGCTGATCTATTCATGCCACCTCGTTCAATTAAACATGAGAGTGGTCGTTTAGGTTATACCGATGAGGAGAGTAATAATAATCTCTTTCTCATTCCATCAATGGGTTTAACTTATGACTGGAATGAAAAAATCAATGTTGGTTTTGCATTTATCGGTGCGGGTTTACAAACAGAGTATAATCAGACTGTAAACAATGATTCCTGTAAGGCGGTTAATGCCGGTGCAGTTCCTGGCTTTACACAATGCCCGCCAACAGTATTTAATGTGTTAGGCCAAACTGCAGCAACAGAATCAGGTGTTGAACTGATTCAGATGCAATTTTTACCAAGTATTTCTTATAAGATCAATGATAAACATTCTGTGGGATTTACTCTTGCTCTTGGTGCAACCTTCTTTAGAGCTAAAGGTTTACAGGATTTCGGCGAGTTAGGATTCACAACGGCGAATGGCGATTTTACCAGTGGTAGCTGGGACTCCGCTTACGGTGCAGGTATCCGTCTCGGCTGGTTAGGAAAGTTTGCAAAAGATGATAAATTGAGATTCGGTGTTAACTATTCATCTCGCGTATACATGCAAAAGCTTGATGCCTATAAAAATCTTTTTGCTGAACATGGTGGCTTTGATATACCAGAAAGTTATTCAGCAGGTGTTGCTTTTGATTTCACGCCTGCCATAACTGCTACATTTGACGTTCAGCGCATTAACTGGAGTGACGTTAAATCGATAGGTAATCCCGGTCCGCTTGCTTCAGATCCTCAAAACTTTTTTCCATTATGTCAGGGAGGGCGTGCCGCCAGTGAATGCTTCCTGGGACAGGATGATGGTTTGGGCTTTGGCTGGACAAATCAGACTGTATACAAAGTGGGTGTAAACTGGAACATTACTGATAAGTGGAGTGCCCGCGCCGGTTGGAACTATGGTAAGAGCCCAATTCCATCTGATCAGGTTTTATTTAATATGCTTGCACCGGCAACACCTGAACACCATATGACGCTCGGTGGTGGTTATGAGATAAATGACACTTTTGTAGTTGATGCTAGTCTTGTATATGCGTTCAGTAATACCATTGAAGGTCCTACGGCATTTGGGGTAAACGGCGCAACCGTAACTGGCACTAATGCTTCTATCGGTATGAAACAGCTATCGATTGGTGGTTCATTGGGTATTAGATTCTAGTAGTGTAACTAGAGGTGTATTTTTGAGGCACGGTAAATTCTGATATTACCGTGCCTTTTTTATGCGCTTAAAAAGTCATTAGTATCAATGCCATATAGCCATGTCTGACTACTTAAACAATTGCGTGTCATAGAAATGATTGTAATATCAGGCTATAATTAGTGCTCCAAATGCGAAAAAACATATCATCCTACAATAATTGTTATGTTGCCTGTTTCATGATGAAATTCTCATTACTTTATCAGCTTATCCCGCTATTATTTTGCTCAGTCGCGCACGCCGAGATGGTTGTTCGAATGGAATTGCAGCAGGGTGTTAATGCTAAAAACATTGATATTAAATTATTCGAAAGCATTGCTCCAAATACTGTTAATAGCTTCCTGAAATACGCTGATGCTGTACCCGCAGCAAACGCGCCGAATACGCCAACCGGAAGTTATACAAACTCATTTATTCATTTTATTACGGCACCTGCAGTTTCTGGAGGTAAGTTTTCTTATACTCCGCCGCCCACAGGAGGTGCGTTTATATGCGGCAATGGTATTGATCCCTGCACTAGAAGCACAGAAGATTTTCAAGGTGGTTTGCAGCGAATAACAACATCAGATCCATTGCTACAAAAAGAAGTTTTAAGACCCCATATCCGAGGCATGATTGCTATGGATGTGGATGGTGCATTATCGACACCGAGTAGTTGGCACATTAATCTGCAGGATAACAATATCGGGTTCCTTAAAGGTGTATTTACCGTTTTTGGCGAAGTTATCAATAATTCTATGAGTGTGGTTGACGGCATTTATCCAGATGTTGACACAACTCTCGTAGATCGAACTGATATTCATTCTGATTTTAGTTTACTTCCTTTAGTTGGTTACACTCTAAATGATCCAGTTGCGGATAATAATCTTGTCAAAATTAACTCTGTTAAAAAATTATTTTCGATTTCGTCTACTTTGCCTGCCAGCATATCGTCAGATACTGATTTCAATATAGAATCTATTAGTTCTAATAATCAAGCATTGATTACTATAATTAATCTAGGTGTAAGTGATCTTAATATTAATACCATAGCCGCTTCAGATGTTCTGGACCCACCATTTTTCATTTTAGCTATTGAGGATAATTGTTCCGGCGTAACTTTAACGCAATCATCTTCCTGTAGCTTTGTTGTTAAAGTTGATTCGGCGGTTGCTGGTAATTTTACCGACACATTTAATATTGATTTTACTTTTGCAAACGGCATAGGTCTTAAAAACCAACCGTTAAATTATATATATACAGTATCAGTAGGGTTTACAGATACTGACTCTGATGGTGTTTCTGACGCAAATGAGCAGGCGGCACCAAATGGAGGTGATAATAATTTAGATGGAATAAATGATAGCATACAGGCAAATGTCGCGTCTTTTATCGGTAAGGTTAATGAGTATGTGACACTGGTAGTTGATAGCAGCTTTTCACTAAGTAATGTTTCTATTGTTCCTGCTGGTCAGTTGGTAGATTTGCCACCTAATTCAGATGTTGTGCTCAAACACGGAATTTTTCAATATGAAATAGCAGTTCCTCAGAGCGCCATCGTTGAAGTTGGTGTGGTGCTTCCCGTTGGTGTATCACCATTGTCTTATTATATGTTTGGTGAGACTGAAGCGAATCCTAATCCACACTGGTACTCATATCCTGTTGTCCAATTTTTTAATAATTCAACGGTAACATCGCCGACAGGTGAAAAATTTGTTCGCAACCTTATGAAGTTAATTGTGCAGGATGGTGGTCTGGGTGATGCTGACAAAGTGGTGAACGGTAAAATTCTTATTGCGCCTGGCGCACCCGCTTATTCACTAAATGGGGCAACTGATTCCAGCGGTTATTTAAGCACTACGTTTCTGAAGTTTTTTATAGCGGTACTCGTGATTTTGCGTCTACGTTATAGGAAAAATCATAAAATTTCTGTCTTACTAAATTAATTATTGTTAGTATTCTAAAAGTCCTGTTATTTTCTGTTGTTAATGTAATCGACAAAATATTTGCATCTTTTGCCGAATATAGTCAGTTTTTTTTACACAATAATTCTGTTTTAAAATCAATATGACTTTCTATTCTTTCTATCCCCTTGATATTGTTATTTTTAAATTATTTGGCATAAAATATGCTGTAATATTTATGAAATAACCTATTATCAACATATGTAAAATGTTTAACAAAAAAACAACTGGGGTTTTTAGTAATGGGGACAGACAATTATAATTATAATGGTCCTGAAAGACGAGTTACTGATCGTAGGGAGCAGGATGACCGCCGTGCTACGACACGGTTTAGTGATATATTAGGGCGACGATCCGGTGTGGATCGACGGTTGCCTGTTCGGGAAGAGCTGGTTTATGCCTGATTTGTGAGTCTTATGGTGTTGTCGGTTTTTCGACCGCATCTTTTGCGCTGACGACTTTTACCGGATTAATCTGTATCAACATGCCAATTAACGGGTGATCGATGTAGTGTAATTCTTTACTGCGCATTCGGCGGTGGTTGTTTATCTGGTAGGTTTCTTTCTTCACGGCTGTGGTCTCATTTGAAGGCTCAGTCGTTTCTTTATTCGAGATAGCCTGTTCTGTGGCTGTATCATTCAAATTTCGTTGATAATCAAGTTGGCTGTAGATGTGTAAATATCGTGCCAGCACAAGTTTGAAGTTGCCGGTGATGGTGTTTTTTGAGTTTGTTTTGTGATTGTTCTCCAGTCCTTGAATATCAATTTCAAAAGCTTTTTTAGCGTCCAGTCCGGCCTGCCGCCAGCTACCATAAAAAAGCACATTGTATTTTTTTGAATTATTTATTCGTTTGTATTCCTTGTTAAGGATTTCAGGTTTGATGTTTTTAAAAGGTGGCGTGTTGTTTTCATCGATCGCATTAATTTCATCAATGCTGAGTGCGTCCAGGTTTTCAGGTGGCTGGGTTGTTTCTTCGGGGGCAGGGGCAGCTAAAACAGCTTCCTGCGCCCAGTCTTCGCTGTTGATGTAGCGTGCGTTGGCATCTTCAAATATGATGACTTCGACATCGTATTCGATCAGTTTTGGGGTGATACCTTCTTCGGCATGGGCCGAGGGAAGGCTGATGAGTAATAGTAGTATTGTGGATAATAGTTTCATTTTTTAATTTTTCTCTCGCAGAGACGCAGGGCTCGCAAAGGTTTTTTGATTATTTACAGGTATACCATATATATAGTATTTCGATAAATAATAACGATAGTTATTCGGTGAGATGGTTTACTGTGCGAATGATGCCATTTTTCATTAGGGATTCACTAAAATTCAATAAATAACCGAGGTGAATTCCTGTAAGTCGCAAGTAAGTGAGTAATTGCTTTTTATGCGAATTATTGAGATTTTCAACACACTTTAGTTCGATTATAACTTTATCTTCAATAATGAGGTCTGCCCGAAAATCTTCATCAAACTTTGTACCTCCAATGTTGAAACCTCGCTGCTGTAATTGGTCTGCAAGTATGACTTCATAGACAGTTTCCAGTAATCCCGGGCCAATTTCTCGATGAATACTAATTGCTGTGTCAATTATGTTTTTACCAATCTCATTCTCATGCATTTATTGCTACTCCTTTAGCGTGTTTATTCTGTGTCCTTAGGGAATAAATTGTATCGTGTATTTCAGGTGTTTTCAGTTATTTATTTTTTAAGTTTTCTCTCGCAGAGACGCAGGGCCCGCAAAGGTAAAACAATAGCTAATGTTAAAATATATTAAATTCAAAAAACCTTTGCGAGCCCTGCGCCTTGGCGAGAGATATAGTTTGTAAAAAATCATGCCGCTTGCTGTACGCTAAGTGCGTCAATTACATCGTAAATCTGTTTTGCCCGTTCATCGATCTTTTCTTTTACTTCCAGAATTCGTAAAGTCTGTCTGCCATCAAAATGATACCGTTTTGACTGTGTCTGGATCAACTCGATCAATTTTACATGATTGATATTCGGTTGTTCGTTAAATTTAATCTTGATGCCGCTATCGACCGATTCGATGTTGGTGATACCCGTATCCTGTGCCAGCAGTTTTATCTCGGTAACTGAGAACAGGTTTTTCAGGTAGTCCGGTAACAGGCCGAAACGGTCGATTAATTCGACGCGCAATTCGTCTAGCATGTTCTGATCGGCTGCGCTGGAAATACGTTTGTATAACATCAAACGTTGATGGATGTCGTAAACATAATCGTCAGGGATCAATGCCGGGATGCCGAGATCGATCTCGATGCCAGAATGTAGTGGCGCATCGGGGTCGGGCACTTTGCCCTGTTTTAATGCGGTTACGGCGCGCTCCAGTAACTCGCTGTACAGGGTGAAACCGACTTCGGATATCTGGCCGCTCTGGTTTTCGCCGAGCAGTTCACCGGCACCACGAATTTCCAGGTCGTGTGTTGCCAGGGTGAAACCGACGCCCAGGTCTTCCAGTGATTCGATGGCGGCGAGGCGTTTTTTTGCATCGTCTGTCATCGCCGATTCTGGTGGTGTTAACAGGTAGGCGTAGGCGCGGTGGTGTGAGCGTCCGACACGGCCACGGATCTGGTGTAGTTGTGCCAGACCCAGGCGATCCGCCTTGTTGATGATGATGGTGTTGGCGGTGGGTACGTCGATGCCGCTCTCGATGATGGTGGTGGCGACCAGGATATTAAAACGCTGGTGATAGAAATCCAGCATCACCTGTTCCAGCTGTTTCTCCGGCATCTGTCCGTGAGCAAATTCTACGCGCGCTTCGGGGACAAGTTGCTGGATGTCATGGGTGATCTTCTCGATGGTTTTTACTTCGTTATGCAACACATAGATCTGGCCGCCGCGTTTCAGTTCGCGCTGGCAGGCTTCGTGGATGAGCGTATCGTTCCACTGTGTGACGAAGGTATTGATCGAGTGTCGTTGCATCGGCGGTGTTGAGATGATGGATAGATCACGTATGCCGGCGAGCGACATATTTAGTGTGCGCGGAATAGGGGTGGCGGTGAGCGTTAATATATCGATCTCGGCACGCAGTGATTTGACGTGTTCTTTATGGCGCACACCAAAGCGGTGTTCTTCGTCGACGATGATCAGCCCTAAATCTTTGTACTTCACTGTTTTCTGCAGCAGCTTGTGGGTGCCGACGACGATGTCGACTTTGCCGTTGGCTAAATCGTCCAGGATTTCTTTCTGTTTCTTTGGCGTGTTAAAACGTGACAGGCAGGCAACTTTTATCGGCCAGTCGGCGAAGCGGTCGGTGAAGTTTTGAAAATGCTGCTGTGCTAATAAAGTTGTCGGCACCAGGATGGCGACCTGCTTGCCGGTGTTGGCGACCACGAAAGCGGCGCGCATGGCGACTTCGGTTTTGCCGAAACCCACATCACCACAGACCACGCGATCCATCGGTTGCGGGCTGCGCAGATCATCCAGCACATCTTTGATCGTGGTTTCCTGGTCCGGCGTTTCTTCAAAAGGAAAACTGTTGCAGAAGCTGGCGTATTCGTTGTCATCGACGGGGTAAGCGCGGCCCTGAATGGCTGCGCGTCGGGCGTGGATGTCGAGCAGTTCGGCGGCGACGTCGCGTGCCTGTTTGGCGGCTTTTTTGCGTGCTTTTGACCACTGGTCTGAACCTAATTTATGTACCGGTGCGTGGTCGGCTGATGCGCCGGTGTAGCGGCTGATCAGATCAAGCGATGCCACCGGTACGTAGAGTTTATCGTTGCCGGCGTATTCCAGCAGCAGGAATTCTGCGTCATAACCATCGCCGCTGAGTTTGGTCAGGCCGAGGTAGCGGCCGACACCGTGATCGATATGCACCACCGGCGCACCGATGGTCAGGTCGGTCAGGTTCTGGACGATGGATTCGCTGTCGCTGCTGCGTTTCTTTCTGCGCCGTTTTTGAATGGCGCGCTGACCGTAGATCTGTGATTCGGTGATGACTGCGATGTTAAAATCTTGCAGTACGACACCGTGTGATATTTCAGACACCGTGATGCAGATGGTGTCGTCGCTGGCGATGAATTCATGCCAGGAGTCGCAAATTTTCGGGTGGATCTGATGGCCGCGCAATAATTCGATCAACACTTCACGGCGGCCGCTGGTTTCGGCGACAAATAAAATGCGGCCTTTGTGTGCGCGGATATAATTATTCAGCGCCTGCGCGGGTTCTTCCAGCTTTGTCTGTAAAATTAAATCCGGCGGCGTTTTGACTTTCGCGTTGTACTGCTCATCGATGTTTTTATTTGTCGAGGTGTAGATGACGCGGCTTTGTTCCAGAACGCGCGTGATCTCGCTGGTGGTCTGATAGAGATATTCAGGCGACAGGATAGGGCGCTCGACATCATGGCGGCGTTGTTCATAACGCTCATTCACTTCGGCTTCGAAAACTTCCAGCTGCTGTTTTAATTCGAGTGGCGCGATATAAAGTGATGATTTCGGCAGGTAGTCAAACAGCGTGTTGAGTTCGTGATCGTCATAAAAAACCGGCAGATAATATTCGATGCCCGATGGCATGATGCCGTCGCTGACACTTTTATAGATGATGCTGTTCAACGGGTCGCCGGCTAACAGTTCACGGTAACGTTCGCGGAATTTTTGTATGCCGGTCTCATCGGTGGGGAATTCGCGTGCCGGTAATAATTCGATGCGCTCGACTTTGTTGTCCGAGCGCTGATTTTGCGGATCGAAACAGCGGATGCTTTCTATCTCGTCATCGAACAGGTCGATGCGATACGGCATGGTGGCGCTGGCAGGAAACAGGTCGATGATCGAACCGCGGATGGCAAATTCGCCATGTTCCATCACTTCGCTGACATTGATGTAACCGCTGGCTTCAAGCTTGCGGCGAAAATCTTCGATCACCAGCTTCTGATTGACCTTCAGGCTTAATACGTTGCCCTGGATGTAACTTCGCGGCGCTAATCGTTGCACCAGCGTGTTCAGCGGGATGATCAGAATATCGCCGCCACGAATGTTCTGCAGTGCGTGCAGGGTGGTCAGGCGTTCGGCGATGATGTCCTGGTGCGGCGAAAAAATGTCGTAAGGCAGCGTTTCCCAGTCGGGCAGATGAAAGATGGTCTGTCTGTCATCTTTGTAGAATTCGATCTCACGGGTCAGAATATCGGCGTGTATGACATCTTCAACGGTGACCACGAGCGGGCCGTTTTTATGTCTGCGCGAGGCTTCGACGATAGAAAGTGCCAGCGCGCTGCCATAGAGTTTGCTCCAGTAGGTCTGGTGCTGTTTTTCGGGGAGTTGAAGCTGTAACAATGGAGTATCGACTTTATTTTGGGAGGTGATTTTTTTACGATTTTTCTGAGGAGTGAATTATCCGTCTCCACCAGTTTCAATACAAGGTGCTATGAATAATTATTTTGCTGGTAGTGTGCCTGTTATTCAAGATCCTTCGACTGCGCTCAGGATGACAGTGCATTGCGGATGATGGCAGAACGTTGTGGATGATGACAGTATATTGTGCATGCTTACGGCGCACCAATTCCGCATAATGTATATTATGTTAAATAGACTAAATGTAAACTATTAACTATAGCTGTTAACATGTTGATTATGTGTTGTGCTTTCGCTGGGTGTTAGAAAATACGCTCCAGAAAGCGCTTCTAGCAGACGCCACTAGCCATCGATCGCCGTGCGTATGACCTGTTCCAGTGCTTCTGTGTGATACGGTTTCTGGATGAACCCTGCCAGACCCTCGTTGGTGAAATTACTGATGGCATCCTGCTCGTTATATCCTGAGGAAAGGATGACTATTACATCATCGTTGATTTTGTGTAATTGCTGAAAGCATTCCTGACCGTCCATATTGGGCATCGTCATATCCAGTAAGACGGCTGTTATTTCATCCTGATGCTGTTGATAAGTTTCTACACCTTCAAGACCGTCTGTGGCGGTCATGGTTTTAAAGCCCATGTCCTCGATCATTATTGAAGCGATTTCCAGGATGGCGTCTTCATCGTCAACAATGAGGATGGTTCCGCTGCTGTGCCAGGTTTTGTCAGTGCTCTGCGCCGGGTCTTCATTGATTACCGTCTGTTGAGATATCGGTAATAACATCCTGAAAGATGTACCATATCCCGGTTTGCTGTCGACTTTTAAGGCGCCTTGATGACCGCGGATAATACCTAATACCGCGCTTAGACCGAGTCCACGACCGGTGAATTTGGTGGTAAAAAAGGGATCAAAGATATGTTTCAGGATTTTATCATCCATGCCGCAGCCATCGTCGGACACTTCGAGAAAGACATAACGGCCATGCGGCAAGTCATCTTGTGTGAATGACGTTCTCCAGGAGGATTGGTCGGCGTCCATCACACCGGTTTCGACTGTAATCATGCCGCCGCCATCGCCGATAGCGTCTGAGGCATTGATGACCAGGTTCATGATTACCTGCTGGATCTGTGCTTCGTCGATATCTACCGCTGGCAGGTGTTTGGCCAGGTTGATGTTAATGGTGGCATTCCTGGCGATTGAGACTTTGAGTAGCTTGGTGATATCTTCGACCATGTTAGATAAATTTAATGGTTTAACGATGAATTTTCCCTTACCGGAATATGCCAGCATCTGTTTACATAAAGCTGCCGCCCGTTCACTGGATTTGACGATGCTGTGCAGGTATTTAGACGTTTCCTGTGGCTGGTCTATCTTGAGTTCGGCCAATGCAGCATTGCCGAGAATGGCAGTAAGGATGTTGTTGAAGTCGTGTGCAATGCCGCCCGCCAGTACCCCCAGGCTTTCCAGGCGTTGCCCATGTTCGACCTGGCGCTGCAATGCGATCTCATCACGCAGATCACGAGCGATCAAGGCAGTACGATCGGGCAATCCCTGTTCGTTTGGCAGCGACATTATGGTGCAGGCGGTCGGAATGATGTTGCCATCGCGATCGATAAAGTCGAGCTCTTCTTCGTGTATCCCCTGCTCTATGGTTTTGGGAATGATTTCTTCCGCGAGGCGTTTGCAGGTTTCGCTATCGTGAAAATCTATGAAGCCCATGGTATCGACGACGGCATCCCGGGTTAAACCGACCATTTTTCGGCCGGCCGGATTGATATAGAGAATCTGCCCGTGCAGGTCAGTAATGCCGACGAAGTTGACGGTGACTTCGATAATGGTTGCCAGGTCGCGTACTTCGCGGGTACGCTGGGCGACCAGCATCTCCAGGTTGGCATGTGAAACAGTCAGCGCCTGTTCCACCGCTTTACGATCACTGATGTCCCGTATGGCCATAATCAGGGCGAGTGTGTTGCCCTTGCGAACAGACGTGCTGACAAATTCGACAGGCAGTTCAGCCCCGTCTTTGCGCTGTACCCGGCCTTCGGTGCGCACACCCATCAATTCATCTTCTCCCTGTTTTAGATAGCGGTGAAATTGCTCCACGTCTTCATCATGCGGACTCGCTGCAATAAGCAGGTCTTCGATCAGCTGTCCCAACGCTTCGGTTTCGCTGTAACCGAACATCTGTTCTGCCATCGGATTCCACGACTGGATTGTGCCCTGCTGGTCGATGCGGATGATCGCATCCATGGAGTGCTGAACAGTCAACTCAAACCAGTTTTTAACTTCATGAAAGGCTTCGGTCTTTTCTTCGATGCGTTGCTGATAAGACTGTAACTGTTTCTGCAGGGGGAGTTGTGCGTCACCATGTTCCAGTTGATGCATACGTCGGCTCAAGGCCTTGATGGTCTCCTGTGCGGCGGCCAGTTGTGTACGTAACTGTTGTTCTTCGGCTTCAGTCATGGCTATATATAGCCAGAGCGACCAGCGTCTGGTTGATGTGCAGTCCATTCCACTGCTCACCATAGGTATCGAAACCAAAGGCGTGATGACTGACCGTGCCGATCTCACAGGCTAAATCCTTGATGATATCGGTGGATTCTGCTTCCAGCCGGCGCAGGATGCAGTTGAACATAAACATGATGTTTATCCTGTTTGCCGGTGCTGTTATATCATCAAGTGCCCGCTCAAATCGTTGTTTCATATCCTGGTGTGAACACAGGTTCAGGATCATGCCTTCTTCGATGGCGCAGTAAAAGATGAGTGAATTATCCTCGCCCAACTGTGCGATCGCACGCACATAACAGTCCTGCTGATACTGATAGATCATCGGGTGATTAGAGAACACCAGGGCGTCCAGATCTTCTATATTCAGCCCCAGTAGCTGTGCATATCGTTCTGCGGCGGGAATACCATCAAGGTGATAGACGATGCGTTCGGATATGTCGGCTTTGGTGATGATGGTTTCCAGGTCACCAGTCACAAAGTGCTGGTGTTTGATAGCCTTGAAAGGCAGCTGGCTGTCAGCCAGTACAAAAACGGCAGCGTTCTGACAGGCCTTGCCATTTATCAGTACGTAGGTGTTTTCAAATTTCAGATCGTCACCGGCAGAGCCGCCTAACAGTGGCGTATTCGCCAGCCTTGTGGAAACCAGTGGCACGACATTTTCTTCGCATTTACACAGGCCGTCAAAAAAACTCAAACAAAAATGGCGCTCAGGATTCAGTTCGGTGAAATGAATGCCCAGTTGATCCAGCAGGTCGTTGCATAATTTGTCGGCCGCTTCATCGTCGAACTGATCGAGCTGATCTGCGAGTGCAACCGACCAGCGAATTTCAGGCGTTGAAATGGCTAACAGGATGAGTGTGTCGTGTTGATGTGTGCTGTTGATCCATTCACCGGCGGTGGTCGAGCCGACGATAAGGCTGTCTGGAAAGCGTTCGGCAAGTACGCTGGCTACGGTGCTGGCATCCTGTCGACTGGAATGAAATACAAACAGGATATCGGGTAAAAAACCATCGCTCCAGCCATTCGTGGCCTCATCAATAGCTAGTCTGGCATCGATTTTATCTGACGAACCGTCTTGTATTGTCATGCCTGTTCCAGCCTTTTTAATCCTGCGATGATGTTCAGCAGATACCCATAATTTATGGATCTAATATAGGATTATTATAGACGTAAACACGGTGGTTATAGGGGAAAACAGATAATTATTAATGTAACAGAGTACGTATTTTTTTGAGTAGAGCCTCTATGTTATAGGGTTTTTGAAGCAGGTTTTTAAGCAAGTTCTCATCGACCTGCCTCGCGTAGTCTTTACCCGAAAAACCACTGGCTAACTGGATTTTTATATCGGGGTATTTTTGCTGTACGATAGCAGCAAGTGCATAACCATCCATGTCGGGCATGATGATGTCGGTGATCAGCAGGTCGATGTCTTCTGTTTCCAGTATTTCCAGTGCCTGTTTCGCGCGTTCTGCACAGAAGACCTGATAGTTTTTCTGGCTCAATACCTCATATATCAGATCGAGCAGTGCGGTTTCATCGTCGACGATCAGGATGCTTTCCCTGCCTTTTAAAGTGGGGTGATGTTTGGTTTTGACCTGATCTGCACTGTTGCTCTCTCCCTGATATCGTGGGAAATACAAAGTAAATCGTGTGCCCTGTTCCGGCCTGGAATCAACAGTGATGCTACCGCCACAGCGGGTAATGAATCCGTATACCTGACTTAAACCGAGGCCTGTGCCCTTTTCGCCTTTGGTGGAGTAAAAAGGATCAAAGATTTTTTCTCTGGCTGTTTCGTCTATTCCACAACCGGTATCGCTGATGCTGAGCCGCGCGTAATCACCAGGTTCTAAGCCGAGTATTTCGGTGTCTGCAGCGCTGATCTGCACATTGTCTGTTTCGATGGTCAGCTGGCCATTATTTTCTCCGATGGCGTGCATCGCGTTAATACTCATGTTGAGAATGGCGTCTTCCAGCTCGCTTTCATCCAGGCAAACCGGCCACAGGTCATGTTCAAGCCTGAGCTCCAGCTTGATGCGTGCGGTCAGCGTTTTTTCCAGCATGTGCTGCTCTTCATGCAGCAATGTGTTGATGTTGAATTTTTTAACATCGGAGGATGTGTTTTTAGAGAAGGCCAGTAATTTTTTTGTTAACTTGGCACCACGCTCACCGGCATGGATTATTTTATCGACATAGGCTTGCAGTTTTGGTTGTTCACTGAGCTGTTCTTTCAGGAGGTCGGAGTAACCCAGAACCACACCAAGCATATTGTTGTAGTCATGCGCGACGCCGCCGGTCAGTTTGCCCAGGGCGTCCATCTTCTGGCTGCGACGTATCGTTTCAGCGGCCAGCACGCGTTCGGTCACATCGACAAACATGCCGCTCCAGAGTGTGCTGCCATCTTCTAACCTCTCTGGCATCGATGTTCCCCGTAACCAGATTATCGCGCCGTCGCCACGTATAAAGCGCCCTTCCCACTCCCATTTACTTAAATTCTCCAGTGATTCGAGGATCGATTTTTCCAGGCTGGCGACATCTTCAGGGTGTGTCAAATCGAACCACTTCTCAGCGTCCTGCATGACTGTTTCGGTGCTTAATCCGATATAGTTTTCAACAGAGGGGCTTACGTATGGCAGGGTTCGATTGCCATCTGCATCAATCTTAAACTGGTACACGATTCCCGGAACCTGGGAGTGGATCAGTCGCAGTTTTGTCTCGCTTTGTTGCAGTGCCTCACGTACCTGATATTGTTCGGTCACATCATTAAAAACCAGTACCATGCCCAATATCCTGTTTTCCTCATCGAGGATGGGTGCGGCAGAATCGGCGATCTGGTATTCGCTGCCATCTTTTGCGATCAGGGTCGTGTGGTTGCTCAGATAAACGGTTTCGCCTGTGGCTAAAACTTTTTCGACAGGATTTGTGATGGTTGCGCGGGTAGTAGCATCGATGATCGGAAAGATGGTTTTTAATGATTGCTTGCAGGCATCTTCATTCGTCCAGCCGGTCAGCTGTTCTGCGACCGGATTTAGACGGGTAACATTGCCTTTACTGTCCGTGGTAACAACGGCATCACCGATGCTGTTCAGTGTCTGTGACAGGTATTGTTTCTGGCGGTTTATTTCCGATATCTGTTCATTCAATCTCGCGTGCATATCGTTGATTGATTTAACGACCGCGTCAAATTCATCGTGTCTGACCTGGCTTCTGTCCAGGGATAGCGGCGTATTGTTTGACAGCGGGTCGTGTTTTTCTGAAAACGTTGAGATGGTCGATAGATGCCGGGCTACCATGCGATAGAACAGAAAATAAATAAAGACCGCAACAAAAGCGGTTTTTACGCCGTTAGAGATTAATATCACCCAGACTTTATCGAGCAAGCGTTGATAAACGCCATCGAGACTTACGTTGACGGTTAAGGTGCCAATGTTGACGTCCTTGTTTCTATGATGGTATCGCATCGGATAATCCCGCTGAATATTATTACTGCCTTTTATCTCGCCCGTTCTGGCCCAGACCTTTTTTTCATCGCGTATCTCGATGAATTGTATATCCTGAATTTTCAGGATGCCTTCGATACTGGTCTGTAGCAGTTTTGTGTTTGATGTCCACAGGGCTGAGGTGAGACTGTTCAGGTGAACATTTTCGATCTGTTTGAGTTCAGTGTGAATGTGTTCGATGTCGATGTTGTAATCACGGTATAACTGGATGACAGTTATACATAATGTAATCAGTGAACTGAATAAGACGATGTAGATGATTAAACGCCTGGCGATGGGCGATCTGACAGACTGTGAATGTGGCATCGTTATAGTTCCTGCACTTTATTGTTTGTGTTGCAGGTAGGGTTTTAACAGTTCGTCAAATAAAGCTTGCAGTGTGCCATCTGTTTTCATCGTTTTTATCGCTTCGGCGAGTTCAGGCACGATGCTTTTATGCTTTTTATGCAGGTAAACGTAAAACTCGGGCCTCGCCAGTGGTGGATCGAGAAGTACTATGTCGGTAATGTTATGTGTTTTTATATAACCCAGTCCCGACCAGTTGGAGTACGCGATAAAGTCTACCCGGTCGTTTTTCAGCAGGGAAAAGGATTGTTCAGGCGTGTCGGTTTTGATTATCTCCACTCTGGCGCCAAGCTTGCCGAAATTTTTCTCCATTATTTTCCAGCCAGAGATGATCGCCAGGCTATACGAAGCCACACTCTCCCAGCCATCGACGACAAATGAGGGATAGTTTTTTGAATACAGCACCATGTCGACGGTCAGAAATGTTTCTGGCACCTGGATGAGATTGGGGTATTTCTCCTGTAAGCCTCCAACACGTGCTAATTCGCCGTCATCGATTCCACGGTTAGCATTGATCAGTGCCCTTTCGGCCGGCATATGGACGGTTTCCAGCTGGTAACCGATGCGTCTGAAGGCTTCTGTCAGGACCTGGTCAGCATAACCGGTCTGTGATGTATTGCTGACAGGCGGGGCAAAAGCTGTGTTGAGGACGATGGTCGGCCGGGAGAAGACCGGATGGCTGAAAATAATAAAAAAAACTGTGATAAATGATTTTGATATTGAGCCTGTAAGACTCAAGGTAAATCGATGATGAATTTTCATGTACGCCTAAAAACCTTATCAATTCATAAAATATAAAACTTGCAGTGTGATTAATATAGCTACTCACCGCATATCGATGGAGGCGTCAATAACTGGTCGGTCATAAGTTTTTGGTTCCTTGGGGTGGTTTCCTTTTGTACCTTACTGATGCTTCTGGATATAATACTTTAAAAAACGGACTATGCAACTAGCGCAGGCGACATGATCGTGTGGATATGGCGATATATCACAAAATACGCACTCAGGTAGAGTGCAGTGCCTGCCATTATGGTGTGGCAAGTGAGCCTGACGCGAGACCCGGTGGAAATACTTGAAATTATTATATGGGCTTATTGACCCGCACAACGGGTGATTTCACCTCTCTATTTCAGTTATGCGACCATAACATGGCTAAAATTTGACGAACTCATTATTGCTGTAGTCATCATCTATGTCATAGTCGAAGCCCTCTGCGCCAGTGCTGCAGTCTTCTTCGCTATTGTTGCTGGCAACTTCACCGCGTAATCCGGCACCTGATGACCTGTCGTTTCTGCGCTCGCCCGGTATTATTACAGCCGTTTCGCTCAAGGTGAAAAAACCCATGTTGGCACGTTGCTCTTCGACCTGACCGGTCAGTTCACTCGCAGATGCGGCGAGTTCTTCTGCTGATGCCGCAGAGCGTTGGACCGTCTGATCGAGTTGCTGGATGGCCCTGTTGATCTCTGCCGAACCTGTATCCTGTTCGCGTGATGCGACACTGATCTCCTGTACCAGTTCGGCAGTCTTCTGGATGTCCGGCACCAGTTTGACTAATTTCTCACCTGCCTGTTCGGCGATGACGACGGTGGAGCCTGACAGGTCACCGATCTCGCCCGCGGCCTTCTGACTGCGTTCGGCCAGCTTACGTACCTCGGCGGCGACTACGGCAAAACCTTTACCGTGTTCACCGGCCCGCGCGGCTTCGATCGCAGCGTTTAATGCCAGCAGGTTTGTCTGCCGGGCGATTTCTTCGATGATCGAGGTTTTCTCAGCGATGGATTTCATTGCAGTGACCGCTTCGCTGACCGCTTTGCCACTTTCTTCGGCATCACTTGCGGCCTTTTGTGCGATCTGTTCGGTCTGTCCTGCATTATCGGCACTCTGACGGACATTGGCAGACATCTGCTCCATGGAGGATGAAATCTCTTCCAGCGATGCTGCCTGTTCCGATGAGGCCTGGCCAAGTTGTTGCGAAGTGCTGCTCACTTCAGATGCTGTGTTCGCGCTATTGTCAGTGTTGGCATGCACCTTACTGATAACCTCAGTTAAACGTTCGATGGTGGTGTTGACATCATCTTTTAGCTGACCGAATAAGCCTTTATAGTTTTTGTCGATCTTATGTGTAAGGTCACCGCTGGCAAGACCGCGTAAAGCATGTACCACATCGTTGATGCTTGTGCCGGTGGTATTAAGCATCTTGTTGATGTTTTGTGCCGCGACAAGATAAAAACCTTCTTTTCCTGACTCTTCAATCCGGTTATCAAAATCACCATCAGCCGCAGCTTTAACGATGACTTCAACTTCCTGTTCACTGTGCACGCTTGCTGTGCGATTATGCCATTCGACGACCGTGCCCAGGCGTTCGCCTTCATCGTTGATTACCGGTGTCGCGATGATATTGAGGTGGACGTCACCTACCTGCACCATGGTGTCGTGGGTCTTTGTAAGATTGGCCAGCAGATGCTGTTGATGTGACGGTTTTTTATGGAACTTGTCGATGTTTTGTCCGATCAGGTCGTTTATATCAAAATCGGGCAGGTGTTCACGAAGTTTATCTTCGATATCGCCGAACATTTTTTTCACCGATTTATTTGTGTAGGTGATAACGTTATTTGTATCTGCGATCATGATGCCTGTCGATGAAACTGCCAACCCTGTTGCTACACTGGTAGCTTCATTCGCGATACGACGTGCATCATAAATCTCAAATCCCTGGCGTGTCTGCATGGTCTTTAGCGCAAGCTGCATCATGCTCAATTCATCATAACCATCGATATACACGTCATCCATATAATTGCCATCGGTTATGTTCTGCAATATCCGGGTGATTGTTTTTGTCGGTTTTATAACAGCTAAATGGATACAACGTAAGATATAGGCTGATAACACAGCTGTTAACGCCAGTAACATAAGAACGATTGTGTCGCGTATACTGCTGATAGCCTGATCACTGATACTGGCGGTGTCAGAAACAATACTATGTACGATTTCAGGAAAGTAGGAATAGATTGCTGCATCGAAAATGAGCAGCAATGCAGTAACCGGTAACAAGGCCTTGGCAATGATGTTTAAGCCGGAGAAAATATTATATTTTCTAAAACGTTTACTTAAGGGTTCTCTATAAGATCCATCTCGCATGCTGGCGTATAATTTTTCTGCATCTGATATCTGTTTGCTAGACGGCCTGCGTCGCATGGATAGATAACCCGTGCAGTTACCCTTTTCGATCATTGGTACTACATGCGCTTCTACCCAGTAAAAACCACCGTCTTTACAACGGTTTTTAACGATACCAACCCAGGGCCTGTTCGCCTTCATGTGCTCCCATAAGTCCTGGAATGCTTCGCGCGGCATGTCCGGGTGTCGTACCATATTATGGTTGTTGCCAATTAATTCACTTTTGCTATAGCCTGATATTTTGACAAAATCCGGATTCGCGTAAGTGATGATTCCTTTTAGATTTGTTTGGGATACCAGCAAACTGGTATCATCCATTTGTGCTTCATTGTCCGTGACCGGCATATTAATTTTCATGTTAGTTCCTGTATTTGTTTGATGCTTTCTATCTATTTCCTTTTTGTTACTTAAAAAATCTATGCTGCTTCAGTAACGATATGCATGATTGCTTATTCTTGCTCTTTATTGTTGTTCACGTATCAGGGTTTAGGATTTTGATTAAAAAATTCATACATCTTCCTACATTGAATGTATGAGGTTTGTTGATTAATATTTAATAAATTCACCATCGTTGTGATTTTCATTTATGTCATAGTCGAAACCAGTATCGCTGTTACTACTGATTTCTGTCTGTGTGCTGGTTGTTTCGGCACGCAATTTTGCACCAGGTGAATCGTCGCTTCTACGTTCAACCGATATTGAGGTGGTGGTATCGGATAATGTGAAGAAACCCATGGTTTTACGTTGCTCTTTTACCTGAAGGCTTAGCTCGTCTGCAGATGCTGCCAGTTCTTCGGCAGAGGCCGCAGATCGTTGCACCGTTTGATCGAGTTGCTGGATGGCGCGATTGATTTCTTCAGAACCGGTATCCTGTTCGCGTGATGCGACGCTGATTTCCTGTACCAGTTCGGCGGTTTTCTGGATGTCCGGTACCAGCTTGAGCAGTTTTTCTCCCGCCTGTTCGGCGACGACCACGGTAGTGCCGGACAGGTCTCCGATCTCCCCCGCAGCTTTCTGGCTGCGTTCAGCGAGTTTGCGTACTTCGGCAGCGACTACCGCAAAACCTTTGCCGTGTTCACCGGCGCGTGCAGCTTCGATAGCCGCGTTTAGTGCCAGCAGGTTTGTCTGTCTGGCGATCTCTTCGATGATCGAAATTTTTTCGGCGATGGCTTTCATCGCTACCACTGCTTCACTGACAGATTTTCCGCTTTCTTCAGCATCGACGGCGGCTTTTTGCGCGATCTGTTCGGTCTGTCCGGCGTTATCAGCACTCTGCCGGATGTTGGCAGACATCTGCTCCATGGATGATGATATCTCTTCCAGTGATGCAGCCTGTTCTGATGAGCCCTGGCCTATCTGTTGCGCAGTACTGTTAACTTCCTGTGCGGACTCTGCACTCTTGTCAGTATTTCTGTGGACATTGCCGATCACGTCTGTCAGACGTTCGATGGTGGTGTTTGTATCGTTCTTGAGTTGATCGAATACGCCGTTATAATCGGCTTCTATTTTTTGCGTAAGGTCACCATTAGCCATTGAGCGTAGTACTCTGACGATATCATCGATGCCGGTACTGGTGGTTTTGAGCACTTCATTGATGCCTTTGGCCAGTACCAGAGAATAACCTTCTTTTTCATCTTCTGTGATGTGTTGGCTAAAATCACCGTTAGCAGCTGATTCAACAATGTGGGCGACTTCATTTTCTATTTCGATTTCAGATGTGCGATTGTTCCATTCCACGACTGTGCCGAGGCGTTCCCCGTCTTCGTCGAACACCGGGTTAGCAGTAATGACGACAGTCAGACGACCGATCGACATGGTGGCGACATACGTACTGTCAAGGTCTGCCATCATGTGCTGTTGATGCGCCGGGTTTTTATGGAACTGATCAATGTTGCTGCCCAGCAACTTGTCAGCATCAAAATCGGGAAGTACTTCCTGCATATCGCTGGCAATATTTGCGAACATGTTTTTCAGGGCGTCATTCATATAAATGATTTTGTCGCTGGTATCCGCCATCATTACATTGGTTGATGCAACGTCCAGCGCGGTCTTGATCCTGGTCGATTCAATTGTTTTTGTACTGATATTGTCGAATGCAACTTTTAATGATGTTTGCATTTTATTCAGACTGCTTAACACCTGGCCGATCTCGTCGCTGGCCGTATTATCGATAACATTGTTGAAATTATTATCAGCGATATTGTTTGATATGTTGATAACTTTTTTGAGTGATTTAGACATGTGTCCCATCAACAACCAGACGATGATGACAAATGCAAACACCGAAGCAAAGATGATGATGATAGAGTTTTTCATACTGGTTGCAAAGTTCGCGTTGATGTTCGCCGCGGTCTGCTCACGTATTTTTTGTTGTTCAGAGATGTGATTGTTTAACAGCTGTTTTGTCGCTCTTAACTGGGGGCCGTAACTGTTACGGATAACATACGCGTCGGTTCGCCATTTATCCGAACTGTGCAATTTTATAAGGGTGTCGACATTAGTATTGTATTTTTCAATGAGCGGTGTGATCTGTTCTAGTGAATCCACCTCCTCCATAGTCAGCAGATCGCCGTAGTCAGCTAATTCATTGATGAGTTTATTGACCTGTTCACGGTACATGTTAATGTTTTCAACGGATATGGGTGCCCTGAAGGCAAGAAATGAGCGTAACTCGCTAAGCATCTTGTTCCAGGATAAACGCAGACTATTTATGTTTATAAGTAATTCTTTACGCTCTTCATCCATGTCTTCGTTGACTTCAGATTCGACCATTAACTCGATCAACTGTGTCACTGTGCGCATGAGTGGGTTAACATTTTCACCGGCATAACGCATCGCAGGATAATTGTCGCCATCATTTACAGCGAGCTTGAGAAACTGGTCTTTATAGTCTGCGATCTTTTTCAAGCTGGCAGGTAGGTCAGCAAGCTTGTGCTCCGCGTAGTATTGCGGTGCTATTGCTACCTGCATTTTTTCAGCATATTCGAGCAGTTTACCGATTGCGTCTACGTATTGGTTTTTGTATATATCTTCTTTGCTCAGCAGATAGAAACCTAGTGATTCCGAGCTATCTTCGAGGTTGTAATCAATTTTATTGAGATAGTTTATGGTGGTTTTGTTGTGTTTGTTACCGGCCTGTAACGTCTCTTCCAGTTGATTAAATCCCTGAACGATGGATATGCCCGCATACACCATAACGATAGCCGGTAAGATAAACCCAAATATAAACTTGGCAAAGATCGGCAGATTCTGCCATTTACGCGTGATAGTGTTTAGTTTCGTCTTCCTGAGTACTAAGTCTTTCATTGTGGTTTCCGGTTATTGCTTTTTTGAGAGAGCTCTCATGCGGCCTCTGTATCAGCAGTATCGTTGTTATCTGTACTGGTCTTTTCTACTTTGTGGATCTGTTCGAGGCTGAATACTTTGTTCATATCAAGCACGATGACGAAGCGATCTTCCAGCTTACCCATGTGTTGTACGAAATCATTGTCTATGCGCGTGCCAAAAGATGGTGCGGGTTCCAGCTGTTCGGCTTTCAGGTCGATCACTTCCTGTACTGAATCGGCTAACGCGCCTAACACGGTTGATGTGCCTTCGATATTTACTTCGATGATGATGATGCAGCTATCAACCGTCTGTTCTGCCGCGGCCATGCCAAACTGTAGTCGCAGGTCAACGACCGGTACCACGCTGCCGCGCAGGTTGATCACTCCCTGCATAAATTCAGGCGACCTCGGGACGGGTGTCACCTGGGTGTATTCAAGTACTTCCCGTACTTTACTTATTTCGGTCGCAAATGATTCGCCATCAAGTTTGAAGGTGAGGTACTGAACAGTATCTTCATCCTGCGTTAGATCATTTTGTTCTGTTTCGTTATTCATATTCTCTATTTCCGGTTTCAGGTTTGGCGATGCTCGCTTTTTTCAGTAGAGCGCGTATACCTTGCATACTAATATTTCACGAATTTATTACTGCCATAATCATCGTCTATGTCATAGTCGAAGCCTTCTTCACTGCTGGAGTTACTGTCTTTTTTATCGTCCATCGAGATAACATGTCCACGGATTTTTGCAGCCGATGATTTTTTGTCTCTGTGTTCTACTTCTTCGTCATCAGGCACGTTAGCAACAGGCGCAATAGCTGTTTCTGCTGCGGCGTTCATGCCGTCGGATAATACAAAAAAGCTCATGGCCTCTCGCTGCTCTTCTGCCTGGCTTGTTAGCCGGCCGGCCGATGCGGCAAGTTCTTCTGCTGAGGAGGCAGAACGTTGTACGGTTTGATCAAGTTGCTGGATGGCTTTATTGATTTCTTCTGAGCCGACGTCCTGTTCACGCGAAGCCACGCTGATCTCCTGTACCAGTTCAGCGGTTTTCTGGATGTCTGGCACCAGCTGAAGTAATTTCTTCCCGGCCTGCTCAGCGATGACGACGGTAGAGCCGGAAAGGTCACCGATTTCACCCGCGGCCTTCTGGCTGCGTTCAGCTAATTTACGTACTTCTGCGGCGACCACGGCAAAACCTTTGCCGTGTTCACCGGCACGAGCAGCTTCGATCGCTGCATTTAATGCCAGTAGATTTGTCTGTCGTGCTATCTCCTCGATGATCGAAATTTTTTCGGCGATTGATTTCATCGCGATCACGGCTTCGTTGACTGATTTGCCACTCTCTTCTGCATCGGTCGCAGCTGTCTGTGCGATCTGTTCGGTCTGTCCGGCGTTGTCGGCGCTCTGGCGGATATTGGCTGACATCTCTTCCATAGAAGACGATATTTCTTCAAGGGATGCGGCCTGCTCTGATGAACCCTGGCCCAGTGTTTGTGCGGTGCCGTTTACTTGCTGAGCGGTGACAACACTCTGGTCAGTATTGCTGTGTACTTTGCTGATAACTCCCGTTAAATGTTCGATAGTACTGTTTACGTCATTCTTGAGCTGATCGAATACACCTTCGTAATCGGCATCGACTTTTTTTGTGAGGTCGCCCTGAGAGAGTGAACGTAGTACTCTGACGACATCGTTGATACCGGCGCTCGTTGTTTCGAGCAGGTCATTGATACCTCTGGTGAGTACCAGATAGAAACCACTTTTTCCTGTGGCACTAATGTGTTGACTGAAATCACCCTTCGCTGCGGCTTCAACGATATTGGCGACTTCGTTTTCTACCTCGACTTCAGCGGTAAGATTTTTCCATTCTACGACCGTACCCAGGCGTTTATCTTCATCATCAAATACCGGCGTCGCTGTTATCATCATGGTCAGGCTGCCCACTGGCATCGTCGCGGTGTATGTGCTTTTAAGATTTTTCAACATGTTCTGCTGATGGGCCGGATTCCTGTGGAACTGGTCGATATTGCTGCCTAGCAGATTGTTCACGTCAAACTCAGGCAATGTTTCTCTAAGCTCGGTTTCGATTTCACTAAACATCTTATGCGTTGCATTGTTCACATAGATGATATCGTTGTTGTAATCTGCCATCATCACATTGGCTTCGGCCACATCGAGCGCTGTTTTGATGCGCTCGGACTGTTGTGCCAGACACCGTGCATTATCAACGTCGAAGCCCTGTTTGATCTGCATCGACTTTAATGCGCGGAGTAGATCACCGACCTCATCGGTACGTCTAATGTCGATCGCATCGTCATACTTGCCTTCTGCCATATTGTTCATAACGGCGATGCACTGTCGTATCGGTTTGCTGACAAACTGGCTGATGAAGAAGCCGATCATAAAAGTAAGTGACGCTACCATTCCACCGCTCAATAGAAAAAACTGTGTAGTAAAAATACTCGCTGTGTCAGAGACCAGAAGATTTTCGGCTGTACCTTGATCCGGTACCGGAGAAGTAAATTCAAAAAACATAAATATCGATGTGATAACGATAACGGGTATCAGCAATTTTGGTGTTAACCTCATGCGTGTAAATACATTTAAATGGGTTAGCCTGTGCATCAGTGATGGCTTGTATGAGTCATCCCTCATGTTTTTGTATAAAGTTTCAGCCTCATCGACACGGGCCCTTTGTGGTTTTTTTCGTACTGACATATGGCCGATAACGGTGCCGTTTTCTCGCACTGGTGTTACATGTGCCTCGACCCAGTAATAGTCACCGTTCTTGCAACGGTTTTTTACCATGCCTACCCAGGGTTTATCATTTTTTACTGCTGCCCATAAATCTTTAAATGCCTCGGCGGGCATTTCCGGGTGACGAACGATGTTATGATTTTTGCCGATGAGCTCATCTTCACTGAAACCACTGATCTCGATAAAATCCTTATTGATGTATGTGATCTGGCCTTCCAGGTCTGTTTTGGAAACAATCTGCTGATTCGAGTCAAATATTAATTCGTTATCGGTTATCGGCATATTTATTTTCATAATATTTTCTCTTTAAAAAATTTATTATTTATTTAATGCAACGCGTTTTGAGATATCGATGCATCCTGGATCAGTACGTTTGTGTCCAGTATCAGAGCAACATTGCCATCGCCTAGAATTGTCGCGCCGGCCAGTCCTTTTATCCCTTCATACATTTTCCCCAATCCTTTTATGACTGTTTGATGCTGGCCGATCACCTCATCGACAGTAAAACCGAAACGTGTTTCGCCTGATCGTATGACGACGATTTGTTCGATTTCGAGAACATCTTTATTGTTATTGAAACACTCGCGTAATCGCAGATAAGGTACGAGTTCACCGCGCACTTCTATTAACTGATTGCCATTGGCATTCCTGACTTGTTCTGCGGTAAGTTCGATACATTCGTCAACCTGTGATAGTGGGATGACATATTGTTCGTGCTCTACCTGAACAAGCAGACCTTCGATAATCGCCAGCGTTAGTGGCAACTCGATGGTGACGGTACTGCCTTTTCCTGGTTCACTATTGATGCATACTGTGCCGCGTAATTCTTCGATCGAGCGTTTTACGACATCCATGCCGACTCCCCGACCGGAAACATTAGAGACTGTTTTTGCTGTAGAAAAGCCGGCGTCAAATATCAGGTTGTATAATTCCTGGTTAGTCGGCGTCGAATCCTCGGTCAGCACGCCACGTTCGATAGCTTTGTTCCGGATGGCCTCAGCATCGAGACCGGCGCCATCATCCTTGATGGTGATGACAACGTGCGATTCACGGTGAACGGCGGATATGACAACGGTGCCTTTTGCCGGTTTGCCAGCGGCAGTGCGTTGTTCAGGCATCTCGATGCCATGATCGATGCAGTTGCGGATCAGATGTACCAGTGGGTCACCGAGACGATCGATGACGGTTTTGTCCAGCTCTGTTTCAGCGCCTTCGGTGACTAATTCTATTTTTTTACCAAGATCGTTAGATAAATCACGTACCAGACGGCGGAAACGCGCGAATGTGGTGCCGATTGATAACATGCGTAAACCAAGAGTGTTGTCTCTTAGTTCGGTGGTCAGGCGTTCTATATCTTCGGCGATGGCAAATAATGCGGGATTACGTAATTGATTGCTTGACTGGTTAAGGCGGGCCTGTGCGATCACTAGTTCGCCGACCAGATCCATTAATATATCCAGCTTTTCGGCAGGCACTTTTACGTTAGACACGCACTGGCTGGCTTTGCGTTTTTTGTGCTGGTTGCGAATTATCTGTTGTTCTTCAAGTGCTGATTTAATTTTTTCAGGCGAGATGTTTTCATTGTCAGTTAGTATCTCGCCGATTTTTTTCTGTTGCGCCTGTGCTAGTGCGACCTGTTCTTTGGTGGCATCGCCCTTATCGATCAGAATCTCTCCTAAAGGCCTGTCTTCCGGTGTATCTGACCAGTGGCCGCTCTGGTCGACGACCTTTATATCGATCGCCCAGTCATCTTCGACAAAGATAAATACATCGTTTAATGCGTTAATACCATGGTCGGTGGTCAGGATGAGGTCCCATGTCAGATAACATTTTTCCGGATCAGCCTCTTTGAGGGGTGGCAGGTCGCAGGCAATGGTCGTGATGTGGCATGGTCCCAGGGCACGTATCTCACGCAGGATAGGTAGAACGTCCATGCCGTTAGCAAATGCATCCTCACCCGGATTTATGCGAACACGGTATGTCTGTGTGATGTTTTTACTGTCTGCTCTAACGCATGGTCCATCGTTATTTTCTGCTTCTGTATTGTTGCTTATGTTATCCGCAGCAGGCACTAATGATTTTAATCGTGCGAGTAATTCCTCTGAACCATGATCGAGATCTTCATTTGAATCTTTATCTTCAAGCAAGGAGCGGATGTGGTCACCTGAATCAAGACTGATGCTGATTAATTCTTTGCTTATCTTTAAATCGCCATTACGAACCAGATCGAAAGCATTTTCCAGGTGGTGAGTGAACGCGGCCAGTTTATCGAAACCGAACATCGAGCCTGAGCCTTTAATGGTGTGCATTGTGCGGAACGCACGGTCGACACAATCTGAGTCATCCGGTTGCTCTTCGAGCTCAAGCATCGCGGCTTCGAGGTCGATCAACAGCTCGTCTGCTTCCTCACGAAAGGTGTCTTCAATACTCATACTTTAGTACCATCGGTTATAAAGGACATACCTGTCATCAAGCGGCTGGTTTCGAGTGCGTCCTTTGCGATATCACTGGTGGCGATGATATTTATTTCATTACCATCAGCTGATAGCTGTTTGCTCATCGCCGCCAGTAGTTGCAGGCCGCAGGTATCTATCTCTTCGACTCCCTTCAGATCGACTTCGAGTGTTTTTTCTGAAGTAAAGTTTTCAACCAGATATTTTTTATATTCAGTGGCGGTATAAATCGTTAATTCTCCATCGATACTGAGTAGAGATTTTTCGTTGTCATTGACCAGCTTTATTGCCATTTTTATGTCCGCAAACTCGTGTGTTTATTTATTATGTTGCAGCTCTGCCTAAGCAAGTTTTGCAACTGCCGAGAGCAAGGCATTTGGCTGAAATGGTTTTACCAGCCAGCCTTTTGCACCTGCAGATTTACCTTCCTGTTTTTTGCTCTCACCAGACTCGGTGGTGAGCATCATGATCGGGGTAAACTTGTATTGTGGGTGCTGTTTGACTTCTTTGACCAGTCCGATGCCATCAAGGTTGGGCATGTTTACATCGCTCACGATCAGATGAATTTTTTGTCCGGTTAACTTTGACAGTGCATCTTTGCCATCGCAGGCCTCGATGACTTCATAACCGGCACCCTTAAGTGCAATACTTATGACCTGTCGAATTGATGAAGAGTCATCGACCACCATAATTGTTTTTGACATGTTCTCTATCTCCTCTAAAAAAGTGTTAGGTCTGTTTCAGTATTACCGGGACCGCCATGCACCTGCGCATTGCTGTGCATATAATGTTGCTCCTCGGTTGTGTAACTGTTCTGCATCTGTTGAATCTGTTCTTCGAAATCAACCGGGGTAAGGGCATTACTTTGCAGACGGTGGGACTGGCTGTCATTGACGTTTTCTACTATTGTATTCATATCGTTTAGAACTTTATTTAGTATCTGGGAGACACGATCCTGGAACTGGAAACTTACCAGCACGTTTGATATCTGGTCTCTGATATCTTCGCTGGACGAACGCAATGATGAACTGTCATCCTGCAATGTTTCGATAGTGTCCTGCAGACGTGAGAAGACAGAATCGATGGTCGTCTTGCCATCATCGACCACGGTGCGGTTATGAGTGATCGACTCTTCGGCCTGTTTCTGCGTGTCATTGACGGCTTCGACGATATTGGTAACTTTCTCGATCATCTTCTGCCCGGTCTCAGCTGACATGGATGCCAGTTTTCTTACCTCATCGGCAACCACGGCGAAACCTCGGCCATGTTCACCGGCGCGAGCAGCCTCGATAGCAGCGTTTAATGCCAGTAGATTAATCTGGTCGGCGATCTGTCCGACGGCGCCTGCCATCTCGTTTAGTTCGCTAGTCTGTGTAGACAATCCCTGGACTTCACTAAGTAGACGATCTTCGAGGCTTAATGATGATTCAAGAGAATCTACAACGGTCTTCAGTGAGGACTCGCTCTGGTTGAATAGACTGATGATGCCCTCACCATCACCCAGGTTATTGCTCCTGGACTGTGAAGCAGATATGACGACTTCAAGCTGTGAAGCTAATTCTGAAAATCCACTAGAGAGTTCGTTGACGCTTTGCTCGGTCTGCATGTTGGAACTTTCTATCTGTCTGGAGAGTATTGGCAGTATCTGTTGACACAGACTTTCCAGTGACCAGGCGTATTGCTGATACAGTAGTATTTCTTTTGTGTGTTTCGTGTGAGCGTGTTTTTTGAAATCACTGCTCATTTTCTTTATGTAAACAGCTACCGCAACACCTGCAAATAACAAGCCTATCCCTACGCCCATCAAAACATTATCACCGGTAAAGAATAATGCGATCGCTGCACCAGCCCCCAGCAGTACAGTCATAACCTGTGCGACGATAGCACTGTCGAATTCAGAAGCGGATGGCATTGTATCCACATGACTGGATACCTGTTCCGTTATACCATTTTCTAATATAGCTTCACCTAAACAACTCATATCATTCCCCGTATATATTTATTCGATAATCTTTGCGGTTGCATACAACAATGCAAAAGCCGTGACGACGACCGCTGCAGATAACATGATCGCAATAATATTTGGTAATAGCTCAGTTTCTATTCCAAAGAACAGTAAAATGCTGACGAAAGATAAAACGAACAGTGAGAACACAGAATATAAAACATATAATCCTGCAACTGTATTCAGGTTTAACGGTTTTTGTTCGGTAAAAAAAAGTACATCATCTATATTTCTTTCATTGAACGCAAAGCGGTCTCTGTCAACTATTTTGTCATTTGCTTTCATGTTTTATCCCCATTTTTTTGCAACTGGTTATTAGCTCTGTCTATATATCGGTATCGTGTTTAGAATCTTTAAGTTATGTAGAGATATATTTTTAACGTTGTTTGTGTGAACTGGTCATGAAGACGCCAAAAAATTGTCAGTACGTATATCTATGGTGCAATGTGCGTGCCAGATCAGGGTATGTTTTGATGTTTCTGTGGAAATATATCCGAGATACTGTTATCCGTCGGCTTTGAGTGTGTCAATAGCGATGAGCAGCTATTTATTAGCATGCAAGTTGAAGCTGAAGTGGCAATTTCCTGCCGGTTTTTACCGGTAATAACCGGGCCTGACAAGAGATTGTTCCGGCTGGCAGATTATCTCCCTGGCTGTGGATAGAATAAGAGTTTTTTGCGCTGTATTACTCACACAAATCTGTCGAATAATCTCGCGCGAGATGCTTTTTATCAGCAGCAGCTAAAATCCTGAAACCATGTCGTGTTGTTCATCTGTGATAAATTTTTCACTATCGAGGATTATTATCAGATCATCTGAGTGAGTGATGACGCCGGTAATATATTTAGAATTATCGCCTTTATGCAATTTTGGGTTTGACTCGATCGATGATTCTGGCAGGTCGATGATGTTTACGACCTTATCTACTACGACGGCGACGATGTCATCTTCTGATTCCATTACGATCATACGTGATAAGTCACTGTATTCGGTCGATGACAGGTTGATACGCCGGCGGCCATCAATCACCGACACGACATTGCCCCGAATGTTGGTGATGCCAACGATGTACTCGGGCGCGCCGGGAACAGGTGAAATGTTATTGATGCGTAATATTTCGCGAACTTTTTTTACAACAACAGCATAAGTCTCCTGTCCCAGTTGAAAGGTGACCCATCTGATCATCGCTTCACAGATCTCGTCATCATCGAATAAATTGTCTTCCAGCAAAATATTTTCCATTTTCAATTCCTCTGTTATTCTAGGCCTGGCCCTGTAATAGTCTGATAACGCCTTCGATGTCTAATAAAGAAAGCCCCATCTGTGCGACAGTACCAGCAAGCCATATACGTTTGCTGTCAGTATCACGCCAGCGTACATGTTTATTTGAAATCGTCTGGTTATCGAGTGTTGCACTACAGACGAAGCCTGTTGATGTATCTTTCAGCAACACGATGTCAGTTAATGGCTGTTTATTATTGTCGCTGTTATCGATGTTATTGACACCGTTCATGGCCAGGCTTCCGATATCGATGACATTGATGATTTCGTTGTTGTGCTCTGTTTTTCCTACACACATCGACGCTTGCGATTTTCTTTTAACGTTTAGTTGTATCTGTTGTTGCTTTAATATTTTTCTGATGTTCGATGCTGGTACGGCAATCTTTAGTCCGGCGACATTGAATACCCTGCATTCAATGTCTGGTTTTTTGTATTCTTTGTTATAATCGATTGCTTTATTTGTCGCATCGGGTGATTCGATACCCTGATAGCTTATCCCGAGCATGTTATCGATATATTCTTTTTCTATCAGATGTATTGCCTGGCAGTCTGTCTGCTGGTTTTTATTCATGCCACATCCCGGTTTTCATTATCGTGGCCGGCCAACATCTGTTCCAGCAGGACTTCGTACGCTTTTAGGCCATGCGTATTTTTATTTATACAAGAGATAGGTTTTCCTGAAAAACTTGCATCTCTGAATTTTGTGTCGATGGGGATTGGTTCGCTCGATAAAAAATCTTTACATTCATCATTTAATATCTGTAAACTTTTCTGTGATGCCCGTGTGCGTTTGTCATACATGGTCGGTAAAACGGTATATATTATTTTTTTATGCAGGGATTTCTCTATCATCTCGATCGTCCGGAGCATCCTGTGTAAACCTTTTATGGCAAGCATTTCTGTCTGTACGGGAACGATTAACTGGTCACATGCCACCATGGCGTTTAACATCAATAAGCCTAATACTGGCGGGCAATCGATTAATACGTTTCTGTATTGTTGCGTTGCTTTTTCCAGGATACGGGATAATATCAGGCCCATACCATTGTGTGCACCAAAGCGTTTTTCCAGGGTTGCTACCGCAACAGATGACGGGATAATGGAAAGGTGGTCTATCCCGGTATGATGAATCACACCGTTTATGTCCACGTTTTTATCATTGCTGTAACCTGTGAATAATTCGAATACACCTGTGCTGACCGTCTCCGGCTCAATTCCGAAATAACTGCTCATCGATGCATGTGGATCCAGGTCGACCATCAATGTTTCTTCATTACGGCCGGCAAGAATACCTGCAAGGGTGATTGCGCTGGTTGTTTTTCCAACGCCGCCCTTCTGGTTTGCGAATGCCCAGATGTTCATCTAATGCACCGAATAATTTGACGCATAGGCGCCCATCAGACCCGGCATGTCAAGTACCAGAGCGATGTTGCCATCGCCGGTAATCGTTGCGCCTGAAAAGCCCGGAACCACATTCAAAATTTTCCCCAGAGGTTTTATTACGACCTCTTCCTGGCCAATTATCTGGTCAACAACAAGACAGAGACGTGATCCGCCCATCTGTATTACAAGTACTTTGTGCTCTATTTTCGGGCCATCAAAGCTGCCGCTTCTGACTAACCAGGGGTGCAGATAAAATAAGGGTAATGTCTGATCACGGATTCTGATGACTTCCTGTCCATCGACAATGTTGATCTGCTCTGGCACCATGTTGAAGGTTTCATAAACGTTGGTGAGTGGTAGTGCAAACTGATGAGCATCAAGTTTTATCATAAGCGTCGGCAGGATTGCCAGGGTTAGTGGAAGATAGATGGTTATGACCGAGCCCTCCCCGAGTCTTGAATCTATCTCTATGCTACCGTTCAATTCATTGATCCTGGTCTTGACTACGTCCATGCCGACACCGCGACCGGAGACGTCTGATATTTCTGATTTAGTCGAAAAGCCCGGTGCAAATATCAGGTTAAAGGCATCTTTATCAGATAGTTTATTGGCTTCGTTTTCACTCATCATGCCGCTTTCGACTGCTTTTCTTTTGAAAACCTGTGCATCCATGCCTTTGCCGTCATCGCTGACAGTTAACAGGATTTGATCACCCTCCTGTTTCGCGCTTAAGGTAACGGTGCCCTGTCGTGGTTTACCGGATGCGAACCTTTCTTCAGGTGATTCGATACCGTGGTCAGCAGAGTTTCTGACAAGATGAATTAAAGGGTCGGCCAGGGCTTCGACCAGGCTCTTGTCGAGGTCAGTGTTTTCACCGATTAATTTCAGGTTGATGTCTTTATCGAGTTTTCGCGCCAGCTCACGAATCACTCGGGGGAAACGACTAAATACTTTTTTGATCGGTTGCATCCGTGTTTTCATGACAGATGACTGAAGATCAGAAGTGACCAGCTCCAGTGTGGTTATCGCGTCTTCGACGTGTTTCTGTTTGATCGTCTGTTTCAACATTGACAGACGATTTTTTACCAGCACGAGTTCGCCGACGAGGTTCATGATGTCATCGAGTCGTTCGGTATCAACCCGCACGCTTGAATCTTTCTGCGCGAGCGGTTTTTTTGCTGCTGCCTTTCCTTTACTGTTGTGTTTCTCTGTGGCGGGATGGGCTGCTTCGATCGCTGCCGCAGGCTTGCTCGCTGCACTTCCCGGTCCCTTGTTTTTGCCGTGCATCTGATCGAGCATGGATTCAAATTCGTGGTCTGTGATGAGACCATCATCAGTGGCTGCTGATCGGGTGTCCGTCGCCTGATTTTCTGTTAACGCTTTATGTTTACCTTTGCCATGTATCTCATCTAACAGGTTTTCAAATTCATCATCTGTGATCAAACCATTTTTTTCTGCCGCCCCATGTTCGACGGTTTCGCTGGTGTGCTGTTGAGCTTTTATCGCATCCAGGCGCATCTGTTCAAACTCATCGTCCATGCTGACAGGTTCTCCGGCATCAGCGGCCTCTGGCTTTTTATCTGTATCCGCTATATCCGTCTGATCGTTTTCATCCGTTTTCTCTGTGCCAAGGTAGGCGTCAAGTCTTTGTAATAACTGTGCGCTGGCAGGTTCCTGTTCTTTACATTCACGGATGCTTTCAAACATATCACCGAGTACATCGAGCACCTGGAAGATGACATCGACAAGCTCTGCATCGACATTGATTTTTCCGTTACGAAGCCTGTCGAAGGCATCTTCGGCGCGGTGGCATATCTCTACCATCGGCGTTAGTTTCATAAACCCAGCGCCACCTTTTATTGTGTGGAAGGCGCGAAATATTGCATTCAGTAAGTCTTCGTCCTGCGTGTTATTTTCCAGTTCAGTTATCTGTTCGTTCAGCTGGTCGTATAACTCACCGGCTTCGAGCAGAAAGTCCTGCATTATTTCATCGTCTATGTTCATGGCTGCATATGCCTGTTTAATGAAGGTTAAAACCCTAAAGTCGAAAGCAGGTCATCGACCTCGTCCTGACCGTCCAGCACATCATCTTTTTTTATTCCCGGTATGGCCGGCCCATGACCTGTCCTGTTTTTGATCGCATCATTTTTTTCTTCATCGACCTTGCCGTGGCTGTTAACTTGCAGGATGCTGATCAGGCTATGTTCGACATCCTGTACCATTTTTCTGACACGTTGGATTATCTGACCGCTGATATCCTGGAAGCCCTGCGCAATCAGAATAGTGCTGAGATCTTTGTTGATATGTTTTATATCAACACGAACCTTGTCAAGAAAGCCTTCGAGTTCTTCTTCTATAAATGAGATCTCGTTATTCTGATCCAGTTTTTTCATGTGTCCTTGTAATAACCTGTGCAGGTAAGTCGCGCGGTCACTGAGATTATCCAGAACAGGTGTGCAGTTTTCGATAGCTGTCAGCGTCTGGTTCGCTGCATTTTCTGTGAGCTCGATGACGTGGTTGAGGTTATGCCTGGCATCGGGCATTTCATTATGCATGATGTCGTGCAGACGTGTATCGCCACCGATGTCGTTGATTGTCTCGTGCAACTCGCGGGTTAATTTTCCCAGGTCCTGAAATATATTGTTTTCACGTGATGTGCATAGTACACCGATAATAATGTCTGCCTGATCGATGTCACCTGCTTCGAGATGTCTGACCAGTTGTTTCGCCTGTTTGAGGTTTTCGCTCAGGACAGAGTCACCTGATAATGCTGCATTCGTTGCATCCTGCATTGTTAACTCTCCAGTCGCTCAAATACCTTATCGACTTTTTCTTTTAATGTATCGGCGGTGAATGGTTTGACGACATAACCGTTTACGCCAGCCTGTGCTGCTTCCATAATCTGGTCGCGTTTTGCTTCAGCGGTTACCATCAGCACGGGTAAGGAGGACAGTTTAGGATCGGCGCGTACGGCTTTCAGCAGGTCGATGCCGGGCATGCCAGGCATGTTCCAGTCAGTTACCAGGAAGTCGATGCCGCCGCCTTCGAGGATAGGCAGTGCGGTATTTCCATCGTCGGCTTCGACGATGTTGTTAAAGCCGATTTCAGTTAACAGGTTTTTTACTATTCGTCTCATCGTGGAAAAATCATCAACGACAAGTATGTTCATATTTTTATCCATATTGTTCTCCTGCAGGTAAAGCACCGCTAATAAAGTAGTTGTTATGAATTTTCATCGACCCATTCCGTCATTCTTGCGCGTAGCCGGAGCAGTGCCTGGCCATGTATCTGACATACCCGGCCTTCCGTTATGCCTAATACTTCGCCTATCTCACGCAGGTTTAGTTCTTCATCGTAATACAGAGCCATAACCATTTTTTCTCGTTCAGGTAAATTACTTATCTTTTCAGCCAGTCCCTGCTTAAAACCTTCTTCCTGCAAGTGATCGTAAGGATTAAATTGTTCACTGCTTTCATATTCATCATGGCAGCCGCCGAGAGAGACGATGTCTTCATAACTGAGTAATTTACATCCGGCCGCATCTTTGACCATGCTGTAATATTCATCCATGCTGATTTCCAGCTGTTCGGCGATCTCGCTGTCTTTGGCATCCCTTCCCTGTTCGCTCTCTATGGTTCGGATAGCTTCGGATAGTTGTCTCGATTTTTTGTAGACCGAACGCGGTGTCCAGTCGCAACGCCTGACCTCATCGATCATCGCGCCCTGAATCCGGATGCGCGCGTAGGTTTCAAAGCTTGCGCCTTTGGACATGTCGTAACCTTTCAGGGCCTCAAACAATCCGATCATTCCTGTCTGCACGATATCTTCCAGCTGAATGTTGGACGGTAACCGTGTGATCATATGGTAGGCGACACGTTTAACGAAAGGCGCGTACTCGGTCATCAGTTCATCGTAATTAGGCGCATTATCTGAAATCGAACCTACGTCAGCATAACTTGACATCAGTGCCATCAGTTTATCCCCTGTTGTATGGTCGAAGATTGAAGCATGCGCTCCACAAAAAATTTCATCTGGCCATCAGGATTTGGATCATCGGGCCAGTTATTAATCTGTTTAGTGATGCGTTTAAATGCCAGTGCCGAAGGACTGTTCGGAAAAGCATCGACCACGGCGCGCTGGTGCTGGATGGCTTTTCGTAATTTTCCGTCATACGGAACTGCGCCGATAAAGTCGAGCACTACATCGAGGAATCGATCTGTCGCTTTCGAAAGTTTTTTGAATAGCTCGCGGCCTTCACGCGCGTCATGCGTCATGTTGGCCAGGATGTGGAAACGACTGACCTTATGTTTTTTACTCATCACCTTGATAAATGCGTAAGCATCGGTGATCGATGCGGGTTCATCATGTACCACGACGATGACGTCCTGTGATGCGCCGCAGAAACTTATTACCGAATCAGAGATGCCGGCGCCGGTGTCGATGATCATCACATCGACGGCACAGCTGAGTTCGCTGAATGCGTTGATCAATCCCATGTGTTCAGCGGGCTGCAGGTTTGCCATATCACTGATGCCGGTCGACGCCGGGATAATTTTTATGTTAGATGGCCCATCGACGATGATCTCTTCCAGCGTACGTTCACCTTTCATCACGTGTGACAGGTCGTATTCTGTATTTAAACCGAGCAGGACATCGACGTTGGCTAAGCCCAGGTCGGCATCCAGCAACATGACTTCTTTGTCCTGTTTGGCCATCGATAGCGCCAGGTTAATCGAGATATTGGTTTTACCAACGCCGCCTTTACCACTGCTCACAGCGATAATCTTCATCGGTTTCGGGTCGACGATGCGTCGTAGGCCTTCAGCCTGGTCTATTGAATTATTCATAGATATATTAGACATTTCCATCATTAAGGGCCCTACCAAATGTGTATGCTAGCTCTTCATCTGATAAAGATTTATTTAAACTGCGCATGAGTTTTACTGCTTCTTTAACTAACAATTTGCCACGTGCCCGATGTAGATCATCAGGCACTTTCTGGCCGTCGCAAACGAATGAGACCGGTAATTCATGTTTGATAAGAACGGATATGATTTCACCCAGACTGGCAGTCTCATCTATTTTTGTGATGATGCAGCCATTCAGGTTTATTTTGCTGAAGCCGGTGATGACATCGTCCTGCAGGTTCATCTGACCGGTAGCTGATAACACCAGATAATTTTTGATATCGATGCCATCGATATCAAGTGATGTTATCTGCTCGGTTAATTTAACTTCTTTCTGGCAGATACCGGCGGTGTCGATCAGTGTCAGCTGGTTATCGCCGTGTTTGTCCTTTATTTCCTGCAACAGGTATTTTAGTTCTTCTGAATCTGAGGCAACGTGGACCGGAATACCGAGTATCCTTCCATAGCTGCGTAACTGTTCATGCGCGCCGATACGATAGTTGTCGGTGGTGATCAGGGTTACCGCTCTGCGGCCATGTTTTAGCGCGAAACGTGCGGCGAGTTTTGCGATGGTGGTTGTTTTACCGACGCCGGTTGGTCCGACCAGTGAAATGATGCCGCCGGTGGATAAGATATCTTTATCGTCGACTGGCACCAGGTTGGCCAGGTAGTTTAAGGATTCTAACCAGCTGTGTTTACTCAATCCTTCCTTTTCAAGTTTTTTGGCGATAATCTGGCTTAAATTTGAGCCGATGCCTAATGTCATCAACTGCTTTAACAGGTTGGCATACAATGGCTGCACGCGCCCTGTTTCGCCCCATGAAAATTGCATCATCGGTGCTTCCATAATATTTCTTAAGCCGGCAAGTTCATCCTGTATCCTGTTGAGTGTTGCTGAACTTGCATTTGGCTGGCTTTCTGAAATTTTGTTGTTTATAAGATCCGCTGTCTTCAGACTTTCCTGTTGTGCGGGTACCGGCTTCTGCGTTCCTGCATTTGATGTTTCTGCGTCCGGTTGCTTGCGTAACGTATTCGCGTAAGGGTCGATCTCGCTTAATGCATCAGGGTTGCCCAGGGAAGCGTTGACCATTGAGTCTTCGTAGTCCATCGCAGCGATAATCTCAACACCGCCATTGACTCGACGATTCGACAGGATAACGGCTTCCGGGCCCTGTTCATCACGCAGCGCACGTAGCGCCTGGCGCGCATCTGGCGCAAAGTATCGTTTCATTTTCATGACATATACCTGCTCATAAGCAAATTTTTAATCTGATTCATATTCATGCTGTACTCCCACATTCCTCTAGGCCGCTTCTACTTTCTGACCACCGACGGCTGCAACAACTTTAATGTTTTTACTGTCTGGTACTTCGTTATATGACAATACATGCAGGTTTGGTGCCAAGTTCTTTAATAAGCGTGCAAGCTGTGTTCTGATCATCGGTGATACCAGTAATACAGCCGCCTTGTTATTGATTTCCTGTTGTTTGATGCAGGCATTTAGTTCCTGGATCATCTGCTCTGCCAGCCCTGGTTCCATGCCCAGCCCCATGTCTGTCGCGCTTTGCACGGATTGTTGCAGGATCTGTTCGAGTTCCGGGCTCAGTGTGATAACGGCCATCTCCTGTTCCATGCCATTGATGTGCTGGTAGATCTGGCGTGACATCGCAGACCTGACGGCGGCGGTGAGAACGTCAGAGTTTTGACTTTCGCTTGCATGCTCCGCCAAAGTTTCGGCGATGGTGCGCATGTCACGGATAGGCACGCCTTCTGCCAGCAGGTTCTGCAATACTTTGACCACGATGCCCAGCGGCAGAACTTTCGGTACCAGATCCTCGATCAGTTTGGGTGATTGTTTGGCAACCATATCCAGTAGCTGTTGTACCTCTTCATGGCCGATCAGCTCATGTGCATGATTGCTCAACAGATGGCTTAGATGTGTTGCTACCACGGTACTGCTGTCGACCACGGTGTAGCCCAGGGTCTGTGCTTCATCACGCATGGCCGGTTCGATCCACACGGCTTCCAGGCCGAAAGTCGGATCTTTTGTTTTGATACCTTTGATATTGCCGAACACCTGTCCTGGATTAATCGCCAGTTCTTTTTCGGGATAGGCCTCGCCTTCCCCTGCCGGAACCCCCATCAATGTGATGCGATACTGGTTTGGCGACAGATCGAGGTTGTCTCTGATATGAACCGCCTGAATGAGAAAGCCAAGCTCCTGTGACAATTTTCTGCGTACCCCTTTGATGCGTGACATCATCTGGCCACCCTGGTTTTTATCGACCATGGGGATGAGTCGATAGCCTACTTCCAGGCCGACGACATCGACCATCGGCACATCATCCCAGCTCAGGTCTTTACTCTGTGGTTCGATCTCTTCTTCACTCACCTCTTCGGTTTCTATCTGCTCATTTTTTTCCTGAATCTGTTTCATGTAGTATGCAAGGCCACCAAAGATAGCGCCTAACGTTAAAAATACGACGTTAGGCATGCCGGGGATCAGGCCCAGTGAACCGACGATAGCGGCGGTGATGGCGACCGGTTTGGGTTTGTTCAATAACTGTCCGATCACCTGCTCCCCCATGTCCTTGGATGTGGAATCACGTGTTACAGCGATGGCTGCGGCAGTCGATAGAATGAGTGAAGGGATCTGTGCAACCAGGCCATCACCGATGGTTAGTAATGTGTAGTATTGTGCGGCCTGTGAAAAGTCCAGATCGTGCTGGATCATGCCGATCCCCAAGCCGAAGATGATATTGATAAATAAAATCAATATGCCGGCAACGGCATCACCACGAATAAATTTACTGGCACCATCCATCGATCCGTAAAAATCTGCCGCCCCGGAAATGTCCTGGCGCCTGGTACGTGCTTCATCCTGCGTGATGAGGCCGGAATTCAGATCTGCATCGACGGCCATCTGTTTGCCGGGCATCGCGTCTAATGTGAAACGCGCACTGACTTCAGAGATTCGCCCTGCACCTTTTGTTACCACAACAAAATTGATGATGGTGAGCACCGCGAACACGACCAGACCGACGGCATAATTACCACCGACGACGAATTCGCCGAATGATTGTATGACGTTACCGGCGGCGTTCGTTCCGGTGTGGCCTTCGAGCAATACAACACGCGTGGAGGCGACATTGAGTGATAGACGCAATAAGGTCGCGGCCAGCAGGATGGTCGGAAATACCGAAAAATCCAGTGGTCTGATAGTGTAGATAACGACCAGTAACACCACCAGTGACAACGCGATATTGAAGGTGAAAAACAGATCCAGCATGAAAGCCGGCATCGGCAGAACCATCATCGCCAGCATCGAGACCAGTAAAAAAGGGATGCCTAATCCATAAAAAGATAAAGCAGGTTTCATCGGTAGAACAGCACTGTTACTCATATCATCAATCTCGTGTTTTTCCTGTTACTCGTTTTTATCGTCGCGTTTTAATACGTCTTTCAATTCGTCCGGTATCGGCAGATCGTTGGGTTTTTCTGGTGGCACACCGCCATATTCGTAGACGGTTTTTAACTGGTAGACGTAAGTCAGAATCGTTGCCACGGCGACATAAAGACCGGCAGGAATCTCCTGATCGATCTCAGTGCTGGCGTACAACGCACGTGCCAGAGGTGGTGCCGAGACGATGGCAACATCGTTCTGTTCGGCGATCGAGCGGATGTTGAATGCGATCAGGTCAGCACCTTTAGCGACGACAATCGGCGCTTTGTTGCTAAACTGGTCATACTTCAGGGCCACCGCGTAATGTGTCGGGTTGGTCAGGATGACGTCGGCGGTCGGTACCGCTTCCATCATGCGGCGTTGTGACAACTCCTGCTGCAATGCACGGATACGGCTCTTGACTTCGGGCCGGCCATCGGTCTCCTTGTTCTCGTCTTTTATTTCCTGCTTCGTCATCTTCAGTTGTTTGGTGTGTTGCCAGAGCTGAAATGGCACGTCGATCAACGCCACCAGGATGAGCGCAGAACTGCAGGCCAGGAATGACCAGCCGCATAATTTTGCGACATGCATGATCGCCGCTTCCAGAGGTTCATTGCCCAGGCCTAAAAGCTCTTCCACCAGTGACCAGATGATCACCGCGGAGATAGTGGCGACAAGTGCGAACTTGGCCAGGACTTTTGCCAGTTCCATCAATCCTTTTAAAGCGAAGATCCGGCCAAAACCTTTTATCGGGTCGATCTTCTCCAGTTTGAAACTGACCGACTTCATGCTGAACGACCAGCCGCCGATGCCCAGCGGTGTCAGCAGTACAATGACCGTAAACAGTAAAAATAACGGTGCGATGATGAATAAACCCTGCAATGCAGTATCACCCAGTATGTCGACGATGCCGTTAGCGTTTATTTCCTGTGCGTTCTGTATCGACAGGCCGCGTTTAAACAAATCCCGGATACCGCCTAATATGCTGTCACCCATGAATATGAAACCGGCACCAGAACCCATCAGCAACATCATGGTGTTGAGTTCTTTCGAACGTGGCACCTGGCCTTTTTCACGCGACTCTCGAAGCCGCTTGGCGGTGGGTTGTTCGGTTTTTT
>SWCD01023951.1_pt1 | contig 50807 bp, 47 predicted proteins | sample 4693011 | NCBI WGS metagenome assembly SWCD01 (sample SAMN10267278, study PRJNA491770) | bioreactor metagenome | isolation source: DHS bioreactor inoculated with marine | place: Japan: Omine Ridge, Nankai Trough
AAAAAAAGACTGGTCGTGAGTAAGTTTGATGTGGAGATGTTTGACATCGATAATGTGGTAGAAGAGTACATCGCTCTGTGATCCTGGTTTTGATTGCGCGGCCTAATTATTAAAGTGTGGATTTATAATGTTTGTTCTGGATAGGTATAAAGGCTGGGTTAAAAGAAACGAGAGAAAAATAAATTCTTATGCGAACCACCTGATCGTAATCTTTGCTTTCTCGATGCCGATATTGGTCTCAGTAAGAAGGGTGAGTATAGTCCTGTTGATCCTGCTGTTTCTAGCCAGAGGCAACATTTGGTACCATACAAAGAAGACGCTAAGCGATCCTTTGTTGTTGTCGTTTTTCCTGTATTTTGCTGTCCATGTGGTATGGCTTATCGGCAGCGATGATACAGGGATGGCGAAAAAGTCACTTCACGACTCCGCTTTTTTATTGTTCTTACCGTTGTTTGTGACGTTTATTGACAAGAGATTTATCGGGCGAATAATTTCGGCATTTGTTCTTGGGATGACCGTCAGCGTGATGGTTTCTTTTGGTATATTTATTGAAGTCATTCCTTCGATGCCGCATGATGTTACGCAAGGCGTTCCTGGCGACCCGGCGCCACTGTATCACCATACACATTATGGTTATATGCTTGCCATTAGCTCTATCCTGTTATTGAATGTTTTGCTCAATAATAAGGGCAATAAGTACTACGCATTTATGCTTTGTGTACTATTCACTGTAACTGTTCTAGATATGTTTATCATCGAAGGTCGTAGCGGCTATATTTTATTAGGCATTTTGCTGATACCTTTCCTTTTTTTCAGGTACAAAACAAAAGCGGCTAAGCCATTGATTATTTCCTTGCTTCTATCGGTTGCAACAGCATATATTGCGTACCATACTATCGATGTTTTTAAGAATAGAATTGATTTGACAGCACAGTCGTTCGAGAAGGTATTGAGTGATAAAAATTATAATACATCTATTGGTGGAAGAATTGGAATGTTGGTGTACTCGTTAGATGTTATATCGGGCAGCTATCTGTTGGGTTATGGTACTGGAGATCATGCATCAGTTGTTACTGATGTGGTTAAAAGAGAAAAGAGACCGCTTTCAAATTTGGTGACTACACTACAACACCCGCATAATGAGTTCGTCAATGCTTTGATACAGTTCGGCATTATCGGCTTACTGGCTTTTTTGAATATTATTTACCAGATGGTGCGCTATTCCAGCGATAACAATGGCGTCATGCTGAAGGTGATCGCTATCAGTATTGTCTTTTATTCGTTGATCGATGTGTTTGTTATCGGGCTTGGGATGTTGTTGACGGTCGTGCTTTTAACGAGTGTTTACGTAAATAGCTATTATATTGAAAATGCAAACTATAAAAAGATCGATGCGCGACAGGTTTTTGTGTATGGAGGTGTGATGCTATTTTTTTATGTTGTGAAAATAATTTCTCCTTAACGCCGTTGTTTTTATATGTCTAATAAAAAAGTTGCGATAATGTGTTTCTCAGGAGGCTCCGGCGGTATGGAGCACGACACTGTTAAATTGGCTGATCTGTTAGCTGCAACATGTGATGTTACTGTGTTCTGCAAAAAAGGATCGTTTGTCCATGAGCTTCTCGAGAGACAGGGAAAACTGGATCACGTTGCTGTCTCGTTTGTTAGTCGTACGTTTAGTCCATCGATGTTGTTTAAGGTGCGTTCTGAAATAAACAAAAGAAGTATAATAAACGTCATCTTCTTTGGTGCCTCCGAACTTAAAACGCTCTATTTTTCATTTCTGGGCCTTGATATCAATCTCCTGGTCAGGCACGGAACGACCAAGAGCACAGAGAAAAACGGCTGGTTTCACAGGCTTATCTATTCGCAAGTAAAAGTACACGTAGTGCTGTCAAAACACCTGCTTGAAAATGTTAAGGAAATCATACCTCGTTCGCCGGGCATCCGATATGAAATAATAATGCAGTCGTATCGATGTGCGCGTGAGAAACCAGGCATAAAAAAAACAGACCGGTTAGCGATTTTGCATGTAGGCAGGGTGGCTAGCGGCAAAGGACAACTGGATGCCATCGAGGCGTGTAAGGTGTTATATGATAATGGTATGGATTTTCAGATGACGTTCATCGGTGCATATGATGATACTGATTATAAATTAGAAATTGATGAGGCCATGGTTGGTATAAAATACAGTGACAGTATAAGTTTCACGGGTCATGCTCCCGACGTAGCAAGCTATCTCGACAAATCGAATATCCTGCTTTTTCCCAGTAAGGGTGAAGGCATGCCAAATGCACTGATCGAGGCGATGCATTACGGCCTGGTGTGCATAACCTATGATAATACGGTTTTCCCCGAATTTTTGGAGATGGGTTTTTATCTGCATCTGGTAAAAGGTGGTGATGTCGCTGGCCTGGGAAAGAAATTGTTATCAGTCGCGGAAAATATTGAATACGAAGTCAGCTGCGCACACAGAAACATTGAGCTGGCATTTGATATGTTTGATCCGAAACGTGAAAGTGCCGACTGGTTATGTTTGCTGAACTAGATGTTTCATTGCGAGTAGAAATTTTACATTCTGAATAAACGAGAGGCTAAGAATGGACTGGACCAAGATAAGTACTGACCCTAATGATAGAAATGCGATGCAGGTGGTTCACGAGCACCTGTTGAATTTGCGCGTGATAAGAGAATGCACACACCTGGAATGGCTGGTCGACAGGGTGAAGGGAAAGACATGTCTGGATATCGGCGCTGTTGAGCACGATATGTCGTATGTCGACAGGGATACATGGAAACATAAGAAACTTGTTGCCTCAGCATCGAGAGTCGTCGGTATCGATATCATTGAAGATTACGTCCGGCAATTGAACGAGCGTGGATATGATGTACGTTTCTGTGATGCAACATCAGATGAGTATATTGGGGAAAAATTTGATTATGTGGTTATCGGTGATGTTCTGGAGCACGTGATGAATCCCGGTGCCTTGTTTGCGTTTGCGCTCAGGCATCTCAATGAAGGTGGTGAAATTATAATGAAAACACCAAATCCGCACTATAAAAGTTTTATGAAAAGCTTCTTGAAAAAAAGATATTTTATAAATCTGGATCATGTCGCCTGGTATTCGCCAAGTCAGGCTTTAGAGATGTCGAGAAGAACTAACTGCGTGTTAAAATCATATGTCATAGATTTTACTGAGATAAAGCCCTGGTACAGAAGGTATGTGAACCCCGAATTTTTCTCCCAGGACTACGTGTATGTCTTTACCCACAGTTAAATATATTCACGTATCATGTGAGCTGATTCCTATTTCGGCAACATAGTCCTTTATCTTCTCACGATGCTTCATTTTAGACAGCTCTGCCATGCTGTCAATGGGTCTGTGTGGTCTATCACCATGATGCAGATGGAACACATTTGCCGCCATCTTGCACGACTTCAGTCTGAGTCCATAGGCTGCAAATCGCCAGTTAAGATCAGTATCATCTGCCAGGCATGACTCTCCCAGATAGAATTCATCGAAGCCGTCGATAGCGAGCATGTCACTTTTGAAGCAGGAGAAATTGCAGCCAAGCAGGCTGACATTACTTTTTTTCCGTCGGGCAATAAAATTGCGATAGATAAAACCTGTCGCGTCAAGTGAGATTCCCTGTGTGAGATGGCTGGCCCCATCAGCTATCAGGAAGGGCGAAAATAAAAAAAAGTATTTTTCAAGTGTGCGTGCTTTTAGTTTATTCTTACGTAGTAGTGTGCTGAGCCGTGGTCCCAGGTTTACCCTGCGGCCACTTAAAGCGTGTTGCTTTACGGCAAGCTTTGCGTGGGATGATATGAATGAATGGTAAGGTACGCAGTCAGCATCGATAAATATCAGGTATTCCCCCGTGCTTTTTATGATGGCGTTGTTTATTGACCGGGCTTTTTGTATGCCATCATCTTTCTGCGAAGTATGGATTACATCAATATCAGTAACCGAGTCGAGGTAGTCGCTTATCGCGGGATCGTTGTTGTCTTCTGCTACAATGAACTCGAAATTATTGTAGTCCTGCGTTCTCAGCGCCTCAATTATTAATTGTAATGCTTCGATATCTTTGTAAAATGCAGCGATAAGGCTAATACGCACTGAGCTATCCAGGTTGGTTAATGTGGTTTAATGTGACAAATTTTAACATCCGGCAGGCGTAATATCACGTCGATGTCGTGCTGGCAGCATAATTGTATTTCAGCCTTCTATAATGTGAACCGGCGTCAATATGAACCACCAAAATATTATCGCCGATAAATAATGCTCTTTAATTCATACATCTTCATATTTTCTTTTCTGCCTGTTACCTTCGTTGTTTATCATCTATTGGTTGGTGCTCGGTTCTTTATCACCTCGAAGACGTTCCTCGTGTTTGCGTCGCTGTTTTTTTATGCGTGGTGGAATATCGCATATCTGCCGATCCTGATTTTTTCACTGATTTTTAATTTCTACATCGGGGAAGTGTTGCAGGGATACGGCCCTTCGAGGAGGAAGAAGATCGTCCTTGCTGTCGGCGTTGCGATAAATGTTTTTCTGCTCGGATATTATAAATATGCCGATTTTCTTATTGATAATGTAAATTATATGGCTGGCACGCATGTTAAAAATCTCGACCTGTTGCTGCCGTTAGCGATCAGTTTTTTTACTTTTCAGCAGATCGCCTATCTTGTCGATTGTTACAAGAACTGCGCTAAAGAGTATGATTTTTTGAATTATTCATTATTCGTAACATTTTTCCCGCAGTTGATAGCTGGTCCCATTGTGCATCATAGTGAGATGATGCCGCAGTTCATGAGTGATAACCGTGAGCACCGGATAAAATATGAAAACGTCTCTGCAGGCATCTTTATCTTCAGTATCGGGCTTTTCAAGAAAGTTATCATCGCTGATACGTTTGCTGTGGTGGCGACAAACGGTTTTGATCCTGTTGTTACGCTAAACCTGTTCGAAGCCTGGATTACTTCGCTGTCGTATACTTTTCAGCTATATTTTGATTTTAGTGGTTATACCGATATGGCTATCGGTTGTGCGCTGTTATTTAATATAAAGCTACCGATGAATTTTAATTCACCTTACAAAGCGACTAACATACAGGATTTCTGGCGGCGTTGGCATATTACATTATCGAGGTTTCTCAGAGACTACATATATATCCCGCTGGGAGGAAACCGGCAGGGTAGCATCGATACGTATCGGAATATACTGATAACATTTTTTATTGGTGGGATCTGGCATGGCGCAGGCTGGACGTTTGTTATCTGGGGTGTTCTTCATGGTGTGGCAATGGTTATCCATGCCCTATGGGCGCGAATCGGTTTTGTGTTGAATAGACCTGTCGCCTGGTTTATCACATTCAATTTTATTAACATAAGTTGGGTCTTCTTCCGGGCAAGTGACTTTGATACGGCGATTAATATAATCAAAAGTATGTTCTTTGGCGAAGTCGTTCTCGATTATCACTGGAGAGATTCTCTTTCATGGCTGGGCATCGAAGCTGTGAGATTTGGCCCCTGGTTGCAAAACATCTATGCCGAGAACAAGGTTATTTTATATGTCGTCATAAGCCTCTTTGTGGTGACGGTGTTTAAAAACAGCAATGAATTGGTTGGGCGAGTTGAATACAATAAACGTCTCGCCTTTATTACCGCTCTGCTTTTTGTGATCGCTGTGCTTAATATGAACACGGTAAGCGAATTTCTCTACTTTAATTTCTAGAACTGAATTATGCGTAAAAAGAACTGGGTTCTGATTTTTCTGTTTTCTTCGGTAGCTATGATAGCTTTGACAGGCATCATTAACTATGTTGTTGACCCTTATAGTTATACCCGGCATAACCTGTTGAATATACCTATAAAGTTGGTAAGCGACGACCGCACGGAAAAAGTGTCGGTTATCAATATGGCGACCACGTATGATAATGTTCTGCTTGGCAGTAGCCGGGTATATATCATGAACCCGTTGATGGTTTCAAGATATATAGGAGGTACTACATACAATCTGGGTGTCGGTGGTGCTCAGCCGGAAGACCATCTCGGTCTGCTTCTGCATCTTGAAAATCTGGGAAAATTTCCGAAGACTATAATACTCGGTCTTGATTTTTACTCGTTTAACGAAGGGCTGGAGACTAACAAATATTTTCTCAGAAACAGGGATATTAATTTTATCGGTAAAGCGAAAAACGGCGATGATGACTTTTCCCGGTATTTTTCGCTGGATACACTGAAAGCATCGGTCCAGACGTTAAAGGTCTATTTTGGCATCAAGAAAGCTAAAAGACATTTTGATGAAAATGGCGGTTCATCAGAGGCTTCGCTCGTGTTCGACTATTACCCGCAAAATGAGGAGGTGAAAGATATCTACGCGATTGATAAAACAAGGAAAGCGTCAGACTTTATTCATCATCCGCGTTATACGCGAGTAAGTCAGCGGCGTTTAAAATATCTCAAAAAAATCGTAGGCATGTCCGAAGCACACGAGAGCAAGTTAATAGTTTTCGTCACGCCATTATATGGGCGGCTCATAGAAGAAATTAACGGTGATGATGTGCTGAGTAACAGGATGAAAGCATTCAAGCACGAACTGGCAAAAATTACTGATTATTATGATTTCTTAACATTGAATGAGATAACCCGTTCTGCGACGTATTTTGGAGACACCTCTCACATGAAAACGTCGACGGGCAATCTGGTGTTCGCAAGAATCTTTGGTGATGCATCAGTTGCTTTGCCTGAAGACTTTGGGGTATTTGTGAAAAAGGGTCTAGTGCAGCCGTAACTATATTTAGAATGACCGTGACTGTCAGTACATATCAGTCAAGAAAAGTCTGGTGAATCTTTTCTACTGACGCAGAAATATCAACAGTGAATTCAGTGCTGGCAGGATCGCTGGTATCGGTAAGTGCCAGGCAGTGATCTGGCGTGTTGAGCGTTTGCCAGCGAACAGGTGATGCAGATTTTTTTGTTGGATAGAAGGCAACGGTGCGAATATCCAACGCACCAGCGATATGTAGTGGCCCGGTTGACCCGCTGATAAAGATGTCGCAGCTGTTTATGTATTTGCAAAAATTGATTATGCCAGTTACCGATTCGTGTATGTGATGCTCGATGTTTTTTATCAGGCTCGACAACTCCTGCGCGTGAGGTCGTTCACCTGGCCCGGCGGTGATCACAAAATAGACATCACTTCGTTTAGATAGTTGTCGTACGATATCGGCGTATTGCTGGCTGGATAGATTGATCGCAGAACCGCCGGTACCGGGATGGATGATTATAATTTTCTGATTTTCAGTAATAGCGTGTTTTTCTTTTAGCTGGGTTCTTAACTGTTTTATTTCATTTTTATCGAAACGTAAAAAAGGTGGTTCGGGGGCAGCGGCCGGGATGTCACCATTTTGTTTTATATAATGTTTGATCAGGTCAAGGTTATATTCGTATTCTGGCTTCAATGATGCCGAACGTTTTTGTCTGAGCCTGTCGTTTAAGAAGATTTGTGCGATCTTTGTCGCCGGGCCGATACGTAATTTTACGTCTGCCAGCCAGAGTGAGAACGATGTTCTGGTTTCTGAAAACAGGGAGATGGACAGATCGAAATTACTCTGTCGAATATTTTTTGACAGGTTTCGTATGTCAGAAACAAATGAAGGTTTTTTGTCATCGATCAAAACCCGGTCGATCCATTCGCATTGTTCGGCCAGTGCTGCCGTGTAGTTTGGTACCAGTGCCGTTATCTCCGCTTGCGGGTACTGTGTTTTTAGTAAAGCGAAAGATGGCCAGGCGAGCATGAAGTCGCCGATCTTATCGTTGCGTATAACAAGAATTTTTTTTGGTTGTTCACGTGTGCTCATTGCTATGCCGGTTATGCCTGTTGTAATAGTTTCGTGCAGGCATCATAAACGGTATCGACATCGATGGCGGCGATACCCTTTTCCGGTTGTTTGGTGTTTTCAGAGCGCAGGATGATAAATTTCTCCGGTGCCATATAGGGGCCGCAGTCACCAGGGTCTTTCATCGAGAAAAAAGCGACGATTTTAGTGCCCAGTGCTGAAGCCATGTGCATGGGGCCGGAGTCCGGAGTGAGTAATACGTCGGCTCTGGCGATCATCGCCTTGTAGCGCTCGAAAGTGGATTCTGATTTAAGCAGTAAAATATTGCTGCCACTTTCTCTCACAATTTTTTCGCCGTAAGAGATTTCATCCGGCAGTAAAACCATGAAGGCTTTTATCGGTGTTGATGATTCATCCTGGGGTCGGGTGATTTTTTGCACAAGCTTGCCGTAGTTCTGTGGTGACCAGAGCTTACGCAGTTTTGCGTGGCGTTTTCTGATGCCGAAACGCGAGTAACCGCTGAACGTCGGATGTATCATTAGCAATCGATCGTTTTTGGTGATGCCATGTCTTTGCAGTTCTGCATCGACACTATCGCGATCTTCCTGTTTGACAGGTAGATAGTTGTAGGTGTCGAGAACGGGTTTGCCGCAGGCTTCGGCGACAAAATCCAGATAGGCTTTGGCGCAATGCTTGAATTCAGTGGAACCGGTGTACTGTTCAAAATCTGTATCGACGTTTTTGAATAAACCGCCGATGCGTGGACTGGTATCGAAGCAGACGATTTTGTCGAACTGTGTCTGGCCAAGTTTTTTTATGATGTTGTTCCTGTCGATGGTCGGCTTTATCAGACCGCTGCGGTTCCATGTCCAGATGTCTTTTATATTGTCGTGAAAATCTTTCAGCAGGGCTTTGCCGACCGGGCTGACTAACAGGGTAATGCCGGCGTCAGGATAATATCGTAACAAGGCTGTCAGTGCGGGTGTCATCATCACTGTATCGCCGACACGGCCTACACGTACGGCTAAGATCTTCATCGCTGTTGTTCGCTTAGCTTCGACACTATGTTGCACAGTTTTTCAAAGTGGTCGTCACTGTCAAACTGTGTATCTGCTTTTTGTTTGCCCTGCTCGGCGAGCTTTGTCTTTTCATCGGGCTGATCAAACAGCCAGGCGATCTGTCTGTAGAGGTCGTCGGCATCGCCGGATTCAAACAGCAGGCCGCTGACACGGTGTTCGATGATCTCCGGTACGCCGCCTTTGTTGCTGCCGATAACGGCGATGCCGGCGCGCATTGCTTCGGGTAGCACCAGGCCAAAAGTTTCCTCCGAGGTAGTCAGGCACAGGCAGTCGCTTATCTGCATCAACTGCTGCGGGTTGTCGACAAAGCCATTAAATATAATATTGTCTGATACCTTATTGTCTTTAGCGAGCTGGCTTAATGTTTCTCTGTATCCGGTGGTCATTTCATGGCCGACGATCAGAGCTTTGACCTCTTTATTATTTGCTCTGGCTTTGGCAACCGCCTTGATTAAAAGGTGCTGGCCTTTACCTGCTTCCAGTCGGCCGAACAAGCTGACGATGAAGTCATCAGCAGAAAAGCCTTTTTCTTTTCTCAGCGCGGTGATCGCATCTTTGTCCAGAATCTGTTTTGGTTTGTCGACGCCGTAATATAGTGTCTGGATGGTTACATTTTTTCCAGGGATGAATTTTTTGCACAGGCCTTCAAGCTGTTTTGTGATGGTCAGCATAAGATCCAGTTGCGAATACAGGAAACGATGATAAAAATCATTTTTGTAACGGGTGATCATCATCTGCCGGGTGTAGACAAGTTTGGGTTTTGTCTTTGACAGAAATTTTGCCAGTGCAGCCAAAGCCAGGTCCTTGCCCCAGTGCATGTGTACGATATCGATTTTGTTGTCATCGAATATCTTTGCCAGTTTAAAAGCACTGACGATTGGCAAGGCACGCATCGTGGGTTGAAGGTGGCGGGTATCGACCGAGTGTGTTTTCAGTCTTTCAGATAACTTGCTGCCCGGTGAAGTGACAAAGATCAGCTTGTGTTTACCGGCGTAAGATAGCGCGCTGCGAAAAGCATATAATTCGAGGCCGCCCAGATCTTTCGATAAACAGAGGGTGAGAATATTCACGTTGTTTATGTGCTGCTGCGATTTGTTTTTCGCATGATGATGGCCTTGCTGTATTTTATGAACACGTGCATGAACGACAGGGTGGCGACCAGGAAACCGGCAAAGCCGTCGAGAAAGCCGCGCTTTATGAAATAGATTTTTATGAAGATCCACAAGCTGTGGGTTACCGGGCTGAACATATTAAAAGGTTTGTTCTTTTTGATTAGTTCTTCTGCGCCAATCTCGGTGAATTTATCGATGGTCTGCAGATGATCCGAGATGCTATCGAAGGAATAATGATAGATGTCACCCGCCAGCTGTTTGATGTTATCGCCGTTGGTGACGATGTGGTCGTGCGGGTTGATGCCGCCCCAGTGCGCGGTGTTTTTATTAAACAGCCGGGTCTTCAAGTCGGGATACCAGCAATGGTTTAACCAGCGGTAAACATAAAATGTTTTCCGCGGCATCTTGTAGGCGTCGGCCTCAACGATATTCTCCTTGATCGTCAGCATGGACTGCTGCAGCTCTGGCGACAGCCTCTCGTCACAGTCCAGACTCAGTATCCAGTCGTGGCTGGCGTGCTGGATGGCAAAGTTTTTCTGTTCGATATAACCGAGAAAATCCTGCGTGATGACTTTGTCGGTGTATTTTTTTGCGATCTCGACGGTGTTATCGCTGCTGTTGGAATCGACCACGATGATTTCGTCGGCGATATTGACCAGACTTTTTAAGCAGTCTTCAATTTTTTTCTCTTCGTTAAAAGAGATGATGCAGGCGCTTATTTTTGCCATTGCTGAATCAAATATTGTTTCAGAAAAATTGTTTCTTATATGACTGACTTAAAGTATTCGATGGTTTTTTCCAGGCCTTCGTCGAGTTTGATGACAGGTTCCCAGCCAAGTTTTTCTTTGGCCAGGCTGATGTCTGGCTGGCGTTGTCTCGGATCATCTTCAGGTAATGGCTCGTTGATGAGTTTTGATTTTGAACCAATCATTTCCAGTGTTTTTTCGGCCAGTTCACGGATGGTGAATTCGCCGGGATTGCCGAGATTAACCGGGCCGATAAAGTCATCGCCGGTAGCCATCAGACGGATGAAGGCATCGACCATCTCATCGACATAACAGAATGAGCGTGATTGCTGACCGTCACCGTAGATGGTGATGTCTTCGCCTTTCAGTGCCTGCACTACAAAGTTGGAAACCACGCGGCCGTCATCGGCGTGCATTTTCGGGCCGTAGGTGTTGAAGATGCGGGCGATTTTTATGTCCAGTCCGTGTTGTCTATGATAATCCAGGAACAGGGTTTCGGCGCAGCGTTTGCCTTCGTCATAACAGGAGCGGATGCCGATCGGGTTGACCTTGCCCCAGTAAGATTCGACCTGCGGGTGGATCTCCGGGTCGCCATAGACTTCGGAAGTTGAAGCCTGCATGATTTTTGCGCCGGTGCGTTTGGCCAGGCCAAGCATGTTGATGGCACCGTGTACGCAGGTTTTCGTGGTTTGCACCGGATCGTGCTGGTAATGAATCGGTGAGGCCGGGCATGCCAGATTATAGATCTCGTCCACTTCGATGAACAGCGGCAGGGTGACATCGTGGCGTAATACTTCAAAACGCGGATTGCTCATCAGGTGCACGATGTTGTGTTTGTTGCCGGTGAAAAAGTTATCCAGGCAGATGACCTCGTGGCCCTCGTTCAGTAATCGTTCACACAGGTGAGAACCGAGGAAACCACCGCCGCCAGTGATGAGGATTTTTTTTGAGTTCATTGCCATAGCTTGCCTCTTTTATATCAAATGTTTGTTGGTAGCCGACACGTTTAATTTTTATGTGGCCGCGTTCTATATCTGAAATTGTTAGTTAGTAATAGAATCCGGCTGTCCGTCGTTCTGTGGCTTATTATTTTCGCGCATATAACGTACCGTGTTCCAGATAGCCGTTAATTTTTCGGTCATTAATTTTGTTATGGTGGCGTTCTGCGTGGAGATATCAGCACGCGCATTTTTTCCTTTTAATTCATGAAGGCTTAACTTGCTGCCATCAGATTGCATCAGTAGATAGTATTTGTCAGATAATAAACCTATCGTGCGATTGGTGCCGTGCTCGATGGTAAAGGCATAACGCTTGCCTTCATAGGTGCTGTCCAGCAAATCTCTTCCCAGCGTTGTGTCCAGGTAGCTGGTTCGGGTCAATGCGGCTATCGTTGGCAGCACGTCGACTTCGCTGGCTATTGTATCAAAGACTTCTGCTTTGCTGATAATACTTTTTCCATACAGCACCAGTGGTACGCGCAGGCCCTGTATCTTCAGCTGTTCTTCGTAGGCGGGTATATGGTGGCCGGTCGGCGCGTGGATGCCATGATCGCCAAAAAAGACGAACAGCGTATTGTCAAAATAGGCTTCTTTGCTGGCCTCTTTCATGAAATGCCCGATGCTGTGGTCCATAAAACGAAAGGAGTTCAACTCTTCGAGTGACTGGAAGCCATAGCTCGTCACGTCGTTGGGCAGATCGTTTTCGGTCAGTAGTTTAAAACCTTCGTTGTCCTCGGGGATGGTATATGGGCGATGGTTGCCCGAAGTCTGAATGATGGCAAAAAAAGGCTGCTGCTGTTTTTTCAGAACGTCATTGGCTTCGCGGAACAGGCTCAGGTCAGAGATGCCCCAGACATCGATGACCTTGGAGTCATAACTGCCTTCTTCATAGAGCTGCAGGTCGGGGATATTAGAGGACAGCAGGCCGCGAATATTTGCCCAGCTGGCACTGCCGCCGAGGAAATAGAATTTTTTATAGTCTTTGAATGCGTTGATGATGGTGTGTTGATCGACGATCAGCGGGTTGCGCGACGAGGTCTTGTTTTTTTCGATGTCGGGCAGGCCGGTGACGAAAGTCCACACCGAGCGTGCTGTACCTGTGCTCGGCGTGAAATAGTTTTTAAAGTAGTAACCCTGTTCGGCAATCCGGGAAAAATTAGGTGTCGGATCAATCGGGTTGTTCGACAGGGTGGTTTTATAACTGGCGAATGATTCGAGGATGACGACGACAATATTAGGTTTGCTGTTTGCTACTGGTGTGAAATCATAACGCCGATCATAATTGAGTTTTTCCTGGTCAGGGTGCTGTATGGCCAGATAATCGATCATGTCAGGATAAGCCTGCCTCGCGGCCTCCACATCGAAGGTTTCCGCCGTGTTCTTCAGCGTGCTTTTAAAATAGATGACCGGGTTCGACGCCAACTGTGAGCTAAATGCATGAGTGCTGAAAAAAGCATCGCTCCAGCGCAGCGGATACCAGGAGACTTTTGCCATAAATCCTGAGAGAACGAGTAGCAGAGAAACAAAGATCAGCAGTGCTTTATGGTACCAGCGTTTTTGTTTCCAGTAAGCCGTTTCTGGATCATCGCTGTGTATTTTTGCGGTCAGCTTCAGAAAAATATAAATCGTCAGCGCGCTGATCAATATGAGCAATAAACCGTCGAAAATGACATGGTAGGTCTCCCATACCATGGTGGCCGAGATCAGCGGATTTTCCAGAAAACGCAAAGCGCTGGCATTGAGTCGCTGCTGTAGATAGGCGTAGTGGCCGGCGTCAGTAGTATAGATGATATACATCAGGACGATTTCCAGGCTGACGAACACCGCCCAGAAACGTCGGCCAAATTGACTGTATACGGGGTGCAGTGGTTTTATCCAGCCTAGCAGCAAGATCGGCAGCAATGCGCCCAGCGTGGCCTGTAGATCAAACTTCATGCCGAGATAAAATGACCAGAGTAAATCACCGGTTGTAACTGGATCCGCCGGGTTGTTGAATTTTAGCCAGAAAATAAAACGCAGGCCCGTCTGTATAACAAGAAACAGCAATAAAACGGTTAAAACGTACAGGTACAGGCGAGGGATCTTATTGATAAATGACATCATTATCGGGCGATTGTTTGAGTAGATGCAGCGGTTTTATATTCGTTGAGTCGTGTTGAAATGACGATGCGGTCATATTTGATGTTTAATTGCCTTAACTCAAATTAACTAGTAAAAATTTTGTGACAGGGTGTTACTAAATGACGCGTATTGTATCATAATCAAAGGGATATATGTTTCTCGTGAGCCACAAGGTTGAAGATGTCGTTACTAAAAAAACTTGTTAAGATTTTAATCCTTATCGTTCTGGCTTACGCGGCTGCACGGTTTGTAGTGGTGTTTTACGGCAGCTGGTTAAGCGGTTATCGTGCGCCATATATTCAGATGTTAACACCGGACAGTGTGGTTATTCGCTGGATGACCGGGGATGATGAGCTCGGTATCGTTCGTTTTGGTGAAGACCGGACACACCTGTCGAGCATCGAACTTGAATCCTCACCGGTAAAAAATCACACCGTAGAACTTTCCGGTCTTAAACCGGCGACCCGGTATTATTATCAGACGGGCACGATCAGTAATTTTTACCCGGATGATACCGGGAAACAGTGGTTTTACACCCAGCCTGAAAACGTCCAGCCAACACGTATATGGGTGATCGGTGACTCGGGTGATGCCAGTGAGACCCTGGACAAGGTGCGTGATTCTGCGCTGCACTGGATGCAACAGAACCCACTGCCTCTAAATCAGGATGTTCCCCTCGATGAGTCGGATGATGAATTCTCACAGGCGCCGCTGATAAACGTCTGGATAGCATTAGGTGATATCGCGTATCGGTCCGGTACGAATGAACAGTTTCAGTCCGCACTGTTTGAACCCTTTGCCGAGGTGTTGCCGAATACGGCGTTATGGCCGGTCTATGGTAATCATGATGATCGGCGTTGGACTTATTTCAGAATATTTGATCTGCCGGAAAATGCAGAAGCCGGCGGCCTCGCTTCGCATACAGAAAATTATTATTCGATGGATTATTCAAACATCCATTTTGTGATGCTGGATTCGCAGGATAGCGACCGTTCAAAAGACGGCGAGATGGCAAACTGGTTAAGGCGTGATCTGGCGCAGAACAAAAAACCCTGGGTGATCGCGGCGTTTCATCATCCGCCCTACACCAAAGGCAGTCATGATTCTGATGATACGTCTGATAGTCGCGGCAGGATGCAGCAGATGCGAGAAAATATTTTACCGATTCTGGAGGCGGGCGGTGTCGATCTGGTGTTATCCGGCCATAGTCATATGTATGAGCGTTCATATCTGATGGATTGCGCCTATGGTGATTCCGGGAAGTTTTCATTGTCCAATATCGTGTCGACCGGTGTTGACAATAAGTACCGGCAATATCTGAAACCTTTAACCGGCAAGAAACATCAGGGCGCCGTTTATGTGGTCGCAGGATCTTCTTCGAAAGTCGATCAGGGTCCGCTCGATCACCCGGCACATGCTGTCGGTTTGCTGGAGGCCGGATCCATGGTCATCGATGTCGAAGATAATAAGCTGACGGCGCGGTTTATCGATAAGGAGGGGCAGGTTCGGGATGAGTTCAGCATCACCAAACAGGCTGATTATGATAGTGGCTATCAGGGCTGTGTGAACAAATAGCTGATCGTGTTTTCGTGGGGTGGGCAAAAAAACATGCCCACCCTGCGGCCTTTATGATTGCTTGCTCAGCAGTTTTCGTGCTTTTTCCAGATCTTCCGGCGTGTCTACCGCTAGCCCCTGATAATCATCCAGCGTCGTCACGTTGATGGCGATATCATTTTCCAGCGCACGCAGCTGCTCCAGTTTTTCGGTCTGTTCCAGGGGGGTTTGTTTAAGCTGCATCAAACGGCTTAAGGTCTCGCGTGTATAGATGTACACACCGATATGAATCTGGCCTTTTTCAGCGATCTCACCCTGTTGTGTCACCGGGATCATGTTTCGGGAAAAATACAGGGCGTTGCCGCTGGTCGAGGTGACCACTTTAACGTTAGATGGTGCTGATAGAACCGCCTTGTCACTGCACCAGTGCGATAACGTACCCATCTGCGGGTTTTCCTGCTGGATGAATTTATCCACCAGCTGATCGATATGGTCCGGGTTCAGTGTGACCTCATCGCCCTGTATATTGACGAAGATGTCGGCGTCAGACTGCTGCATAAATTCAGCGATACGATCGGTGCCGGAGGCGCAGCTTTCAGAAGTCATGGCGATGCTGTAGCCGGCATTGTCCACCACGTCGAAGATGCGCTGGTCATCGGTCAGGACGAACACGTCGGAAAGTGATGCGCACTGCAGGGTTCTTTCTATGACGTGCAGGATCATCGGTTTGCCGGCGATGTCGCTCAGCGGTTTGCCGGGCAGTCGTGATGAGGCATATCGCGCAGGAATGCAGCCGATAATTTTGTGTCGTGTGACCATTAACTTTGTTTCTCGATTATGGTGTTTATTTTCTGTTTCACATCATCGACCGAGATCAATGTCATGCATTTCGCGGTTTTTATGCGCTCGCCCCAGCGGGCATCGTCGACGGTTTTATGGTTGTACTTTAACAGGGCTTGCGGGTATTTGTTGACCACGTATTGCAGGTGATTATACGGGCCGGCGCGCTCCGGGTTGGTCGAGGCATATAGCCCGATGGTTTCAGTACCCAGAGCACTGGCGATATGAACCGGGCCGGTGTCCGGCGCCAGTACGATGTCTGCCAGGTGTAACATAGCGACCAGTTCATCGATGCTGGTCGAGGCGATCAGGTTGAGCGGTTTGGCAGTTTTGCATAAGCTGAGAATCTGGCCTGCGGTGTCTTTTTCCAGCTGGCTGTGGCCGCCTGTCAGCACCACCTGCATGTCGTGTTGGGTGCAGGCAAAATCAGCGACCGCGGCATAACCTTCGACCGTCCAGTTGCGCCAGTTTTTGGATTTGGCCACGGCGCAGGGGTTGATGACAAATGTTTTTTTATCCGTTGTTAGCTGGTTTTTTATCAGTTCGATAGCCGGCTGTGTCACGGGAAGTTGCCAGTCCAGCACCGGCTCAAGACCGAGATAACGCGGGAATTCCAGAAAGCTGTCGAGCACATGCTGTCGTGTGGAAGCCGGTGTGATCTGCTGGTTGCAGAATAGTGCCTGCATGTCTTTGGCGCGCGCCTTGTCAAAGCCCAGCTTGATCTTCGCCGGGATGGACAGGCTGGCGACCGATGCGCGGATCGACAGTTGCATGTGCAGCAGCACGTCAAAAGATTTATTACCGAGCTGTTGTTTTATCTGCCGGTTCAGTTCACGGTAGGATGACAGGCCGGCCGATTTGTCGAAGATGATAAAGTTAACATCTTCGATGGTTTTCACCAGCTGGTATTCGGTTTTGCCGATGACCCAGGTGATCTTTGTCGTTGGCCAATGTTTTTGCAAGGTTCGCAAAGTCGGCAAAACATGCGTAATATCGCCTAAGGCAGACAACCGGAGCAGGCATAATGTTTCTGGCGGATTAGCGCGGGAAAATGTCTGTGAAGCTGCCATAAAAGAATCGCTGTGAGATTAATCGTAAATGCCGTCGGATAAAAATTATAAAATCACCAAAACCGGTAACGCATACATTCTATATGATGCTGCTATTATAGCCGAACCGGGCTTGCAGTTATTTGATCGCGATTATCACACTAAACGACAGCCCCGGCAAAATAATTCAGCCGCCGTGAAAAAATCCGGTATCGGTCGAGCCAGGGTGGTCTATTTTTCTTTCGATAATCGAGCGCTGGTTCTGAAACATTATTTTCGCGGTGGTGCAGTCGCCGCTTTCAGCAAAGACCGCTACCTGGGATTCGATGTCGAAAAAAGCCGCGCCTTCCGTGAGTGGCGTCTGCTTAAAAAAATGTCCCGGCTCGGTCTGCCCGTACCGCAGGCAGTAGCCGCACATGTTGAAAAGTCATTGATCTCCTATCGAGCTGATCTGATCACCGAAGAGATAAAACAGGCGAAAACGCTGGCGGATGTTTTAACCGAAAAAAGTATCGATGCCACACAGTGGAAAAAAATCGGTATCTGCCTCAAAACCTTTCATCAATATGATATTTACCATGCGGACCTGAACGCCAGAAATATTTTGCTTGCCGGCACTGCGCCTGAAGCTGGTGATGTCTATCTCATCGATTTCGACAACAGCACTTTTCGTGCGGATTCGAAAACATGGAAGATGGCTAATCTGGCACGTTTAAAACGCTCGCTACTGAAATTTAAAAGAAATCAGCAAGGTTTTAATTTTGATGAAGATGACTGGTCGGCTTTGTTGCTGAGTTATGATGAGCATGTTGCACAACTGGATCGTTAGCGCGCCAGTTAATATATGATACATTTTGATGTAAATCAAAACCTGCGTTATACACTTGAGTATGCTTGTCGGTGCGTGGTAGTTGATTTACCTATGTGTAATCGTGGCACTAAATAATATTGATGGGAAAAATTGTGATAAACCATAATTCAATGCAGGCACAGGCAGGCTTTTTCCGAGTAAACGTTACGTTCATACTGGCATTTATTTTGTTTTTTGCTTTTAAAGTCGCCTGGGCAGATACGGACGCTTTTTCTGTTTATAAAATAAAACCGGGTATCGACGAATACACGTTATCGGGCAAGCCGATACAAAGAGACCGACCGGTGACCTCGCTGGATGAAAGCCGCTCCAGCAAGTCGACGACCGACCATAGTAAGCTCAAGGAACTGGAAGGCCCCTTCGACAGTGGCCCGGAAGTGACTAAAGCCTGCCTCGGTTGCCACAACAAAGCCGGCGACCAGTTTATCCATAATAAACACTGGACCTGGAGTTACACTAATCCGGTTACCGGGCAGAAGCTGGGCAAGAGTGTATTGATCAATAATTTTTGCACTAACGCACGGGGCAACGAGGGAATGTGTGCTCAGTGTCATGCAGGATATGGTCTGACCGATGTTAAGACCTATGACTTTTCGAACCAGCAGAATATCGATTGTCTGGTGTGTCATGAATCAACAGGGGGTTATTACAAACTGCCACCGACGACGGGTAATAAAGCATGCTCGGTAATGTTCGAAGGTAAAGATCCCATTAACTGGATCGATGCGGCAAAAAGTGTCGGCCTGTCTTCACGCAGTAACTGCGGTAGCTGCCACTTCTACGGGGGTGGCGGTGATAATGTTAAACACGGTGATCTGTCCTCGGCATTGATTCATGCAACGCGTGAGGTTGACGTGCACATGGGGGAGGATGGCGAGAACTTCTCCTGTGTGATCTGTCACGTTGGTCAGGGCCATGAGTGGGCTGGCAGTCGTTACAACATGATGGCCAAAGATGAAAATGGTACCGGCAAACCCGGATCGGCTCGTACCACAGCAACTTGCGAAAGCTGTCATGGTAATCAGCCACATGCATTAACGCTGACCGGCATCAAACTGAACGGTCATACCGATCGGGTGGCTTGCGAAAGCTGCCATATCCCGGCATACGCCAAAGGTGGTGTTGCCACCAAGATGGACTGGGACTGGCGTACAGCAGGTCGTACTAAAAATGGTGCCGGTTACAACGAAGAAGGGTACACGCAGGGAAACGGTGAACACCGGCATACCTATAAATCAATCAAGGGCAATTTTAAATATGATGAAAATGTGCAGCCCATTTATCGCTGGTTTAATGGCCAATCGATTTATACCACTATCGATACGCATTTTGATCCATCAAAACCTGTTGAGATAAACAGCGTTGAAGGGGCTGCGAATGACCCAGAGTCACGCATCTGGCCATTTAAGCGCATGCATACCGTGCAGCCTTATGATAAGGGCAATAATACGCTGGTATACATGCATCTGTGGGGTAATGATAATGATTCTTTCTGGGGTAACTATGATTTTGGCAGAGCCATTAAGGCGGGCATGGCAAAGGACAACGTTCCCTACAGTGGTGAGTTTGGTTTCATCGACACTTATTCTTACTGGCCGATCAACCATATGGTAGCGCCTAAAGAAGAAGCACTTGCCTGTGGTGAATGTCATGCTAAAAATGGCCGCATGAGCGAGCTAAAAGGTTTTTATATGCCCGGGCGGGATGCCAATGTATGGCTTGATCGAATCGGTATCTCTGCTGTACTGGCAACATTACTTGGCGTGTTGGCGCATGGTGCTATCCGTATTGTTCTATCAGTCAGGAGGAACCGGTGATGGTGACACATATCGTTAAGGTTTTTAATCGCTTCGAACGTTTCTGGCACTGGAGTCAGATGCTGCTGATTTTTATTTTGCTGTACACTGGTTTTAGTATCCATGGTTTGTACCAGTTTAATGATTTTAAAACCATGGTGATGTTACATTCCGGTTCGGCTATTAGCCTTATCGTATTGTGGATCTTTGCCATATTCTGGCACATGACGACGGGTACCTGGCGGCATTATCTGCCAACCACTGATGGCCTGTTTGCCGTCGCACGTTATTATGCGTTCGATATTTTTAAGGGCAAGCAACATCCTTACCGTAAGCACTTCTGGCGCAAGCACAATCCATTGCAGGCATTGACCTATCTGGCATTAAAGCTCTTCCTGTTCCCGGCGATCTGGGTTTCAGGGCTCGCTTACCTGCTCTATGATTTCTGGGCGGTTAGCCCCATAGCCAACCAGACGCTGGGTTTGGTCGCGCTGGTACATGTGGCGACGGCTTTTGCTATGTTGATCTTTATCATCATCCATATTTATATGCTAACGACAGACCATTCTTTTGTCGCTCATGTAAAACCCATGATTACCGGATTTGATGAAGTTGAACTGACCGAAGCAGAAGAACAATACCTGAGACAGGACGAACCTGGAAAGATCAGGGAATGAGAAAAGGGTGGCGGAGGGGTTAGAAGTTGCTCGACCCCGAATGTCATCGTTGAAAAGAGTTCAGGTATTGTCGTGAGTGGTTCAATTACCAGTCGATGACTGGTTTAAGTCGGAACGACGGTGTTTAATATGTGACTTGTATAAGCGTTCATAATTGTTTCGACATTATGCGTCAGCGTCGCTGTGTTCGCCTGCAAAACGTTACGATATTTTTCATCGCTTAAAAGCCTGTTTAATGATTCTTTTAGTTCGTTTATCGAAGCAACCTGGCTGATGGCTTCTTTTTCTAGCATCAATGCCAGTTCCTGCTTGAAGTTTTCCATGTAAGGACCGGTGATGATCGCGCTGTTAAAGCTGGCGGGTTCTAAAATATTGTGTCCGCCTACAGGCGTGAACGAGCCGCCCATGATGACGAGTTTTGCATTTTTGAAATAGTTTTTTAGTTCGCCGACGGTGTCGAGTAAAAATACTTCGGTTTTTTCTGTAATGACTTCGTTTTTACTTCTGATAGAAATATTGTCGCACTGAAGCTTTTTGATGATGGCTGTTGCTCGTTCAGGGTGTCTGGGCGCGATGATGAGCAGTTCTTTGCGGTTTAGTGTTTTCCAGAGTTTGTAGATCTGCGATTCTTCATCATCGTGTGTGGAGGCGGCGAGCACGTATTCTCGATCTATCGAAAAGTTATTATTTTGTGTTGAGGACTGGGCGTTCAATACGGAGGTGAATTTTAAATTACCTGCTGTTGTTATGATGTTCTTATTCGCGCCGAGTTGTGCGTAGGCTAAAGCGTCCTGTTCTGAACGGGCCGAGATGGTGTTCACTTTTGACAGCGTCGTTTTGAGCAGGGCTTTAACCCAGGGTTTTGCCGAGGTGGTCCTGCTGGATAAACGTGCGTTTATGATGTGTATGGCGATGCCGCTGTTATGGCAGACAGAAAAAAGGTTGGGCCAGATCTCTGTTTCCATAACAAACAGTGCTGCCGGTTTGCTTGTGTTGATAAAATGTCTGATCGCGCTGGCCCAGTCAAAAGGCAGGTAACTGTGAGACAGATAATCGAGCTTCTGCTGCCGGACGATTTTTCCGCCGGTGACGGTATTGGTGGTGATGATGAATTTTAATGCCGGTTTTTGCTGATGCAGATTTTTTAGTAGCGGTAACAGCGTGACCACTTCGCCCACCGACGCGCAATGAAACCATAAACCGTTTTCAGGTAATTGCGCATAGCCAAAACCGAGGCGTTGCCAGAAATAGCGCGGGCTTTTTGCGTTGACCGATTGCCATAGTATGTAAGCCGTTAGTAGCGGGCTGAGAGCAATGATTAAAAGACGGTAGATGAACATGCGATTACTGGTAGATGCTGGGTTTGCCATCGGGCTGTTTTTTAAAGCGTTTGTGCGACCAGAGATATTGTTCGGGGTTCTGGTAGATCATGTCTTCGATGGTCTTGTTGACGCGTGCGCTGTCTGCTTCGATATCGTCGCTGGGGAAGTTTTCCAGTGCCGGCAGCACGATCAGTTTATAACCTTTGCCTTTTTCCAGGCGCACGGGATAAAACGGCACCACGGTGGCACCGGTCATCCGTGCCATCTTGGCGGTGGCTGTCAGGGTAGAGGCGATGCCGCCGAGAAACGGCGTGAATACGATGTCCTGGTCGGCAAAATCCTGATCCGGGCCAAACCAGGTGGCGTGGCCCTTTTTTAAGCCGCGGATGAAGGCGCGCACGTTGCGGGTCTCGATCAACTCATCGCCCATCTTCGAGCGGTAATGTACCATGATGGCGTTGAATAATGGATCGTGCGCTTTTTTGAAAACGGCGTTGTATTTATCGAGGTATAAACTGATCAGCCGGCCACCCATCTCGACCGTGGTGAAGTGGCCGGTGAGCAGGATCACGCCCTTGTTTTTTGCCATGGCGTGATCGAGATGCTCTTTGCCTTCGATCTGGCATTGCTTTTTTAATACGTCGTTTTTTGTAAACCAGGCGGTGCCCATCTCAAAGATCGATAACCCCAGACTTTTGAAAGAGGCTTTGGCGAGGTCGTTAATTTTTTTATCGCTGTAGTCGGGGTATGCCTGTTTTAAGTTGATGCGTGCGACGCGTCGGCGAGAGGGAACGAGGTGATATACCAGCATGCCCAGTGCGGGGCCGATGACATGAGTAACCGAAGTCGGCAGGTAACTGCTCAGTCGCAGTACGCCGATGGCAAACCACATCGGCCAGTGTGTTGGAGCCAGGTAGGAGCGAAACTGCAGTGACTTATCGGTTTTTTTGTTCACTTTTATTGTTCGGTGGCATCAGTGTCAGCTCGGCCTGTTTTTATTTTTTGTGCCTGGCCTGGTTTTTCAGGACTTTGATTTTTTAGGCACCAGCCATTTATTGATCTCGTCAATATCTTTCGGTGATAACATGCCAGCGATACGTTTTAGTTCGAGACCGTTTTTCAGATAGGTATAGCGTGCGACGTAATAGTCACGTTGGCTGCTGTACAGCAGGCGTTGTGATAATAAAACGTCGACGCTGGTGCGGGTGCCGGCATCGTAACCGGCAAGCGTCGCATCGAGTGAAGTCTGTGTCGAGATGACTGCCTGTTTCCTGGCCCGAACGGTGGCGATGTCAGCCTGCACGCTGAGAAAAGCACTTCGTGCCAGCGCGATAGTTCGCCGTTTTTCTGATTCCTGCAAGGCTTTTGCCTGGTCGAGTTCAGAGGCTTTCTGGCGGATGCTCGAACTGGTGAAGCCGCCCTGATAGATCGGGATGTCCAGTGATAGCAGTACTTTTGCGTCAGTACTGGTGTTGGCCGGGAACAGGAAGCCGGAGAAATTCCGTTCTCCAGAATTAACCACACCGTAGGAAGCATTTAAACTCAGCGTCGGTTGGTGCCCGCCCTTGCTGCCATCATAGGCACTTTGCGCGGCATCGACAGAATATTTGGCGGACAGGAGGGTGAAGTTTCGTTGCAGGGCTTTTTCCTGCCAGGCGTCGATATCCATCGGCTCGGGGGAAAGCAGCGGGGTGTTGTCGTTGACGATCTCCAGGTTGTCCGGGTAGGTGTTGATGATGACGCGCAACGCTTCACGTTTGTTCGACAGGTTATTGGTCGCGATGATCTCGTCGGCGGCGGCGATATCGTAACTCGCCTGCTGCTCTTTGACATCGGTAATGGCTGATAAGCCTACATTGAAACGTTCCTTGCTCTGCTCCAGCTGTTTGCCGATAGCTTTCTTTTCGGCGGCGGCGGTCTCCAGTGTGTCGATGGCAGTCAGCACGTCAAAATAAGCCGTGGAGACACGGATAATCACATCCTGTTTTGCGACTTCAAGATCGGCGATGGCTTTGGCGACGATGGCGTCGGCCTGATCCAGATTATCAAAAACGGTTTTATCGTAGATGATCTGATTTAGATTCAACGAATAACCATCACTGTTATTTTTCGAAGTGAATATCTGGCCGGACCTATCAGTTTTGTTGCTGCCGCGTTGCATGAAGGCGTTAAAACCAACTTGCGGCAAGATGGCTGCGGTGCTCTGTGTCGAGGCCTCTGTTGCGGCCAGGTAGGATGCGTAGGCCGCCCGAAAGGTGGTGTCGTATTGCTGGGCGAGTTGCAGTGCTTCGTTCAGATCAAGCGCAGCAGATGTGTTCGCTATCGAACAGAGAAATAAGCCGATAAAACTTTGTCTTAAATTTTTCATTTTAACTGCCATTAAAGAGTTAATAGGTTGCCATCAGTTTGTCGACGGTCTTTGCCCACTGGTCGACGCCGCCGGATAAATTGATGATATTGCTGAAGCCAGCGTGTTCCAGATAACGTCCGACACTGCGACTGCGTATGCCGTGGTGGCAGATGACTACGATCTCACGTACAGCATCGAGCGAATCAATTTTTGTGGGAATCTGAGACATGGGGATTAAAACGCTGTTTTCAATCTTGCAGACATCCAGTTCCCAGGGCTGACGAACATCGAGCAGCAGTGGTTGTATCTCGCAGTTTTCGAGATGCGTCTGCAGTTGCAGCGCACTAAATTCACGCATGATTGTTCAGAGATCCTTAAAATTTAAATTTTTGTTCGACGTGCTGAATCATCGGTTCGATGGAGGTTTCGAATAAAGGCTCATCTGTCCATTCATTTTTGCCGGTGCGGGTGATGCGGTGCGCGGTCATGGCAGGCGCTTCACCGACGACGACAAACATCCTGCCGCCGGGTTTCAGCAGTTTTTTGTAACTGCTCGGGATGGCTTTCATGGCGGCGGAGATGATGATGACGTCGTAGTTGGTTTTTTGCTCCCAGGTTTTGGAAGCGTCGCCGCTGGTCAGATTGATATTATTGATGCCGAGCGAGTCCAGGTTCTTCTCGGCCATCGCGATCAGGTCTTCGTTGATGTCGACGCTGTCGACATGACGGCCTAGTTTAGCTAAACAGGCGGTGAGGTAGCCGCTGCCAGTGCCAATTTCCAGGATAAGATCTTCGTCCTGAATGTTCATCTCCTGCAGGATGCGACCTTCGATGATGGGTTTGGACATATTGCAGACATGGTCTTCGTACTGGCCCAATGGAATACGGGTATCGACATAGGCCAGGTTTTTATATTCGTCCGGCGTGAACTGTTCGCGAGGAATCTCGCTGATCACCGACAGTACACGTGAGTCGAGCACGTCCCACGGGCGTACCTGTTGTTCAACCATATTAAAACGCGCTTTTTCGAAGTCCATAAATCGCCTTCATATTTAATCTGTTACTGAGACCGGCATTCTACCCTGAGATGGCCGGGGAAGGTAGTTTTTCGCCGAAAAACGGTGTTGTCAGTTGTATGTTGAAAGTTTTAAGTAAAAGCTTAAAAAATTAGGGTTTTTTAACTTTAAACTTACAACTTATAACTTTTTATAACGCGGCTAAATCAGGTATCATGGTGTTTTCTTTCTATTCGTTTTGAGCAATATTTATGAGTGCCATCCCGCAAGAGTTCCTTGATCGCGCAGCCGAGCTGTCTTCCGATTCCACCAAACCACTCGATGGTTCGAAAAAAATCTACGTCGAAGGCTCACGCCCTGATATCCGGGTGCCGATGCGAGAAATCACCCTCGAAGATACCGCTTCCAGTTTTGGCGCTGAGCCAAATCCGCCGATTCCGGTGTACGATACATCCGGCCCTTACACTGATCCTGAGGTGCAGATTGATCTGCTGAAAGGTCTGGCCGATGTGCGCAGCAACTGGATCGAAGAACGCGGCGATACCGAAAAACTCGACGGCCCGACCTCAGATTTTGGTCAGCAGCGGCAGAGTGACCCGGCGCTGGCTGACCTGCGTTTTGAGCACATCCGCACACCGCGCCGTGCGCTGAAAGGCAAAAATGTGTCGCAGATGTTTTATGCAAAACAGGGCATCGTCACCTCGGAGATGGAATACATCGCCATCCGCGAGAGCATGAAGTTGCAGGAACTGCGCAAGGACCCGGCTTACAAAAAAGTGCTGATGCAGCATCCGGGGCAGTCGTTCGGTGCGAATTTACCGCATGAGATCACACCGGAATTTGTCCGCGATGAAGTCGCCAGCGGCCGCGCCATCATTCCTGCCAACATCAACCACCCGGAAGTCGAGCCGATGATTATTGGCCGTAATTTCCTGGTCAAGATCAACGGTAATCTGGGTAACTCGGCGGTCACCTCGTCGATCACCGAAGAAGTCGAAAAAATGGTGTGGGGCATCCGCTGGGGCAGCGACACCATCATGGACCTGTCCACCGGCAAAAACATCCACGAGACCCGCGAATGGATTCTGCGTAACTCACCGGTTCCGATCGGCACCGTGCCGATCTATCAGGCGCTGGAAAAAGTCGGCGGCATCGCCGAAGACCTGACCTGGGAAATTTTCAAAGACACACTGATCGAGCAGGCCGAGCAGGGCGTGGACTACTTCACCATCCACGCCGGTGTGCGCCTGAAATACGTGCCGATGACGGCGAAACGCATGACCGGCATCGTCTCACGCGGCGGTTCGATCATGGCGAAATGGTGTCTGGCACATCACCAGGAAAGCTTTTTGTACACGCATTTTGAAGAGATCTGCGAAATCATGAAAGCCTACGACGTATCATTCTCACTGGGTGACGGCCTGCGTCCCGGCTCACTGGCCGATGCCAACGACGAAGCCCAGTTCGGCGAACTGGAAACACTGGGCGAGCTGACAAAAATCGCCTGGCAGCACGATGTGCAGGTGATGATCGAAGGCCCCGGTCACGTGCCGATGCAGATGATTAAAGAGAATATGGACAAAGAACTGGAAGACTGTATGGAAGCACCGTTCTACACGCTCGGTCCGCTGACTACCGATATCGCGCCCGGTTACGATCACATCACCTCCGGTATCGGTGCCGCGCAGATCGGCTGGTACGGCTGCGCCATGCTGTGTTACGTCACGCCAAAGGAGCATTTAGGTTTACCGAATAAAGAAGACGTGCGTGTTGGCATCATCACCTACAAAATTTCTGCACACGCGGCGGATCTTGCCAAAGGCCATCCAGGCGCACAGATTCGTGACAATGCCATGTCAAAAGCCCGCTTCGAATTCCGCTGGCAAGACCAGTTCCGCCTCGCGCTCGACCCGGAACGCGCACGCGAATACCACGACGAAACCATGCCGAAAGACGCGCACAAAGTCGCGCATTTCTGCTCCATGTGCGGCCCCAAATTTTGCAGCATGAAGATCAGCCAGGACGTGCGTGACTATGCCGCAGAAAATGGCTTCGATAAAATCGAAGTGGCGCTGGATGAAGGCATGAAAGCGAAATCGGAAGAGTTTAAAAAAGCAGGATCGGAAATTTATAGCAAAGCTTGATTGTTGTACTCAAAGGAGGATGGCGATCTATGAATGTAGTATTTTTTGACTGTATCAATGGGTTTGTGAATAATAGAGAAAACATTCAATAAAAAATGGAGGGTTGCTTATGGATCTCGCAGCGAAAAGGCGAATTGGAATTTTTGCAGTATTTTGTATGTTTCTTGCTGGCTGTTCAGGCGGGCAGGCTGTAAAAGCTGTTTATCTTGCTGATATTGATTCATTCGGTAAGAATGAGTTGTATGTTAACAAGATTAATCGAGGCGACCGAGCGTTTACTGAGCGCTATAAGGTTTCAAACGGTGAAGCACTGGTTAACATACCAGCTCCGAGTGAAGACCCGTTATCGTATTACCCATATACAGTTTCACCTGATAACAAATACGTGGCATTTGTCACCGCATCCGGTGTATTTGTTGCGTCTACCTCTTCGACCAGAACGGTAATAGATGATCGTCGAATTGTCAGGGTTGGTGACCGTGCAAAAATGTTTCGCTGGTCTCCAGACAGTCGCTGGCTAGCCATGTGGGATGATAGCGGTATACATGTTTCTGCTTATGATGGTACGACTAACAGACATGTTGTTAGCCGTCGGCTAGGTGACTACGGATACCCAAAAGCCGTTTTTGGCTGGACACCGGATAGTCGTCGACTTGTCTACGTAGCCATAAATCAACAGTTATATACTGTAAATCGTGATGGAACGCATGACGTATTATTGAGCGGCTCTTTTGCTGTGAATGCGACTCGTTTAAGAAGCCTTTATATTGGTAACTCTCAAGTTATCTATATGGCGTATCGTCATGGCTTGTTATCTCCAGCTAACTTCGATCTGTATTCTGTGCAGTACGATGGTAGTGTCTTGCGATTTGATATCCCTGTCGTCGTTAATCGTAAGATTTCAGGAGATATGCCTGATTTCGGTGATGTGAAATGGTTTGCCGTTGCGCCAGATGGCCGTCGTGTTGCATTTCTTGCAGACCGGGAAGTTGATGAGCGGTTTGAGCTGTATACGGTTAATGTGGATGGTACCAATCTGCGTAGAGTGTCTGGCTCTATAGTGGATGAAGGTGATGTGGATTTCTTTTCATCTTCCTGGTCGGCCGATGGTAACTGGCTGGCATATAAGGGCGACATGGTGGTGGATGAAAAGCAGGAGCTATTCATTGTCAGGCCGGATGGTACAGGCCGCCGCAATCTTTCTGGTACATTGCCTGATTATGCAGATGTAAAAAAATTCAAATGGTCGCCTGATGGTGCGATGCTTTATTACACATGCGACCGCAGTACTGATGAGCAATTTGATATGTACCGGGTTTTGCCTGGCGGCCCAGAGATTGGAAATAAGATTGTGTCTGTGCCGCCTGGGAGAGAATTCAGGCAAACTAAGTGGTCACCTGATAGTCGCTGGGTAGCCTATGTCCTGAAAAATAAAGATGCCAATCCGTTCGCAAATAATTTAAATCCAGATACAGACTTGTATGTTGTTTATGCAGCAAATGGCGTATCGAAAAAAGTCTCGGATGATTACCATATGGTTTTTTATCGTGTGCCTGGCTCATATTACATCGCAGGGGGATTCAGTTGGACACCTGATAGTGAACGTATCATATACCAGGCTATTGATCGTGCTGCATATAGCCCGCCACGTGGAGTAGTCCTTAAACTTAAGCTACTAAGTAATACATATAGTGGCGGCGATACTGATGATATAGCTGGAGCATTTGAAGATGATCGTGACGTTAAGGACTTCACGATCATTGAAGACTAGTGAAAAAGGCGTCAGATTGATTGTGACTTTGATCACTGGATCGAAAAGCAACATGCCACAACGGCCGGATTACACCGGTGTAACGATCGTCGAGCTGTCGCCAGACTCCGCGCTGGGAAAATTCTGGAAGCGTTCACAGATATTTGAAGTAGATGGGACTAATATAAGGGTGTGCATCAATTGATGCTGGAGAAAGGTTGGAAAAAGGTGATAGAGGGTTTGTTCTTTGACCACATTCACCTTACCCGGTCTATCTTTCGTGAAAATATATCAGAGCATAATCTGATCACGGTGAGTGGTCTGCAGGTAGCGGTAACGTTGTCGATCAGGAAAAGTCTATGACTGCGATCAGAAGATATGGCCTGGTATTATTCATATTGCTCATATCGATTTTGTCATATTTTGCATTCGCTCTCTTCCTACCACCGCCAGAAAAGATCATCTCTTTGACCACGGGTGATTTCGAACATATCCGTTTCAGGACTAAAACACCCACTGCATACAGTTATCATGACAATGATAATGGTTTGCTGATCGAGGTCGATAACAGTGCCTCGTTTTTGATGCAGGCTTTTACAGAAGTCAGGCAGGTGCGTCAGGTCAGCTTCGAGTGGAAGAGTAGCGGTGTGCCTGTGATAAAAGATGCCGCCCATGAAATGCAGCGGCAGGGTGATGACGCCGTGTTTAAGCTGGGGCTGTTAATCGAGACGCCGGACGCGATATCGGACCTGTTTTTGCCTTCATGGATGAGACGTGTCGACGATCTATTAAATTTCCCTTCTGATGAGATGATCTTTCTGGTGGCTGATGCCAGGCATGCGGGCGGGCAACACTGGACAGGACCATATAACAGCCGGGTCACCATGATCGCGATGAATAAGGTTGCTGGCTCCCGGGGCTGGAATAGAGCCCGTTATCAATTTCCTGAGCCAGCCAATGTCGTCGCGATATGGCTGATGGCCGATGGTGATGATACGGCTTCCAGTTTTACCGCTCATATCAGAAATATCAAGATCGAATAGAGGTTAAAATATCTTGAAATGCGTGGCTCAGCCACCATTATATCTGGACGCTGTCCGGCTTTTTTATCGAGGTGATAATGGTTATCGAATCTACATGTAACATACCGCAGCAACCTGATTACACGGCGGTGACGATCATCGAGTTGTCGCCAGACCCCGCCCCGGACGATTACATGCAGGCCATGCAGCTGGCGAATGCCGAGGCCGAAAAGTTGATCGGTGAGCATATGTTACTGGCCTGGTATGACCGCGACCGGGATTTCGAATCGCCGCAGCACGCCAGCGAGTGCCATGTGAACAGCGCCATTCCCGGTTATATCGATTACGCCCTGTATCACGGCGCCAGCCTGAAGATCGACATCGAACAGGGTCGTTTTATTTTCTTTTATCTGCCGATAGATTTTTAAAACTCTGGATTAGCAGGGCATTTCTTTGTGCCCTTTTGATGCATATCAAAGAAGGAATGTTAATATTTTATTAAATTAGACTTTTCTTATTATACTTAGAGGTGCATATGAAATTGCTATCGATGGAAAGAGCCCTGCTTCGCCGCCGCATATTGAGGATGAACATCCTTATCGGTCTGCTGGTGTTTGCTGCTGCCTTCGTTTTAAACATTTCCGGGGAGTACAGCAATCTTGGCGAGTTAAAGGAGGCTAACTCTATGTTTGGTCTGGTCGCAGTGGGCGGCCTGCTCTACGCAGCATTTTTCTGGATATTCTGTGTGATGAGTAAACCGTTCTGGTTTCCGTTTGCTGGCACATTAGACGCAAACGGCAAGGATTAGGTTTTATACTGGTCGTGTTTGAAGATGGTCGTTCTTGCAAAAGTATAACTTTTGTCATCGATGATGCCCTCATCTCTGAGGCGGCGACACATTTTTAACTCGCCAACCAACCGTTCTGAAACTGGTATCCTGGTTTTTGATTTATCGATCGTTTGTTGTAGCCTGATGAAAAATTCGTCGAATTTCTCCTGCTCCGGTTTTTTATTTTCTATCAGAAATAATCTGGCGCCGCCAAACTGACTTGTGAATATATATTCATTGCGTATCTGGTAAATGAATATTAATAAAAAAATCAAAGCGGCTGTTAACGAAACGGTGCCAGCGACGATGCTGTATTCTGGTCTTATCTTTTCATTGATCGCGAGAAATATAAACAGCCCCATCAATGCAGTTGCTGCCAGCGCAGCAAACAACCATCTCCATACGATAACCTTGTTATGAATCGGTTCAGACGATAACCAGGCAAGATCGACGCGAAATTTAATTGCTTCCGCATTTTTCTTTTTAACAAGATTTAGCAGCAGGTGTCTGTCTGAGTAAAACTGAAATTCTCTTGCAGTGCCTTTGAGCGTGTTGGTCTGCACCAGTTTGTCGCCCAGTTTAGCCGGATCGATTTCCAGTTCAAACTCTTCGTAATTATCAGCCGGTACATCGTATGCCGCGCTGGCAATAATAACTTCGTCTTGCATATCTACAAACCACTGGAAGCTCGGTGAACAGTTAGTATGGTACGAGGTGGGCCGAATATCTATCTAGTTGGTAAAATATGTATTAATTTTCATGCCCTGTTTTTTAATGAAATAAATAAGTGATTTATGAATAGCTTATTTGCAATTTATTTAATCGGGTGTAGAGTGCTTTGTCTCATCCGGCTGCAGGGCTATCGAGCAGGGTGTAGTTATGGAAACAGATGAAAATAAAGTTATATTCTTTCTAAAGTTTTTTCTGTGGAAAATAATCGATACTATTTTTAAACGTACGGACTTGCGGAAATCGATATGAGCACCAATACCGGATCTACCTCTGATCGCATCAAACACATTCAGAAATATTTTAATCTTGAGCCAGACGGGATAATCGGAGCGGCGACATTAACGGCGATAGAAGACCGCTTATTTAATGATGCCGATAAGTCAGAAGATGATCATTCGCTGACCATATCGAGCACAGGTATGGCGCAGCTGGTGCGGCACGAGATCGTTTCGAAATCCTATTACAACAAATTTCTAAAACACCCGATGTGGCCGGGTGGTGCTTCGGGTGTGACCATCGGTATCGGTTATGATCTCGGTTATAACCGTGTCTCACAGATTCAACGCGACTGGTCGGGTAAAGTTTCTGACCTGGATCTTGAAAAATTAAAAAAAGTGTCTGGCCTGAAAGCGGATAAAGCGAAACAACAGCTGCACCGCCTGAAAACGGTCAGCATTGCTTTCGACGATGCGACAACTGTTTTTAGTGAGAGAACCTTGCCGCGTTATGCGACTTCGACACGCCGGGCCTACCCCGGTATCGAAAACTTGCATCCTGATGCGCAGGCGGCATTGTTATCGCTGGTTTATAACCGGGGTACGTCGATGAGCGGTAGCCGAAGAAAAGAGATGGCGGCGATCAGGGCGCTGGTTGTACAGCAGGACTACGATGGCATCGCGCAGGAAATTGCGAATATGAAGCGTCTGTGGCAAGGCAAAGGTCTGTCAGGATTATTGAAAAGACGCGATGATGAGGCCGAACTGGTGAGTCACTCAGGCCGGACATATAAAAAGTCCGAGCTGATCCGCGTCTGAGTGTGATAACAAAAATAATATAAGGAGAAGGAAATGGCTGCGAAAAATATAATCGTCTGTGCAGACGGCACAGGGAACAAAGGTGGTTATTCGCCGGATAGTAACGTTTATAAAATATACAGGGCGGTTGACAAAAACTTTAGTGGCAAGGCTGACGACGGTTCTGATATCTGTGAGCAGATCGTGTTTTATGATAACGGTGTCGGCACAGAAAAAAATAAATATCTTCGTACTTTAGGGGGTGCATTGGGGTTTGGTTTCGGCCGCAACGTCTGCGACTTGTACAAATATATCGCAAGAAATTATGTCGAAGGTGATCACATCTATTTCTTCGGTTTCAGTCGTGGTGCGTCGACCGTGCGGGCATGTAATGGCATGATCAATAAATGCGGTTTGGTCAAGGGTGTTGGTCTGCGTAACCGTGAACTTGATGAACTGGTGAGTGAAGCGTTTGATGTTTATAAAGAACATAAAGACAGCCCACAACGTGCCGAAAGTTTTAAAGACTCGGATATGTCTCACGGCGCAGTGCCGATCCATTTTCTCGGTGTATGGGATACGGTGGTGGCATTGGGTTTTCCTAAACGTACAGACATCACCGGCCCGGTGACGCTGGTGATGAATGCGTTATTTATCGCGTTTGAAGAAGCACTGAATTTTTTCTGGCCGCACAGTTTCTATTATTACAAGCTGACCGACAATGTCGAATACGCTTATCAGGCGTTGGCGATCGACGATGAGCGCACCGCGTTCTGGCCTTATGTCTGGCAGGAAAAAAATATCGAAGGCGCGGCTGATCGCACAAACGACAACGTTGAACAGGTCTGGTTCGCAGGCATGCACTCAAATGTGGGTGGTGGCTACGAGCGCTCGGGAATGGCGGGTGTGCCGCTGCACTGGATGGCTGATCGCGCAAAAAAACATGGTCTGGTGTTCGAGTTGAATGATCTGCAGGATATTTACAGTGGTGGCCATATCCACGGCCGCATGTATAACTCGCGTGACGGCTTTGGTTTTTTCTATCGTTATCATCCCAGAGAAATTAAAAATCTCTGTGAAGACAAACTGCTGGATAAGGTTAAAATTCACTGCAGCGTGATGGAGCGCATGAACCACCGCACCGCCAATTATGCACCGGGTTTTATCCCGGATGAATTCGACGTAGTCGACAGTGAAGTTCCGGCAAACATCACGCCTCTAAAACCTGGCGAGAATAATGAGTGGTCGACGATACGCGGCCTGATCGACAAGGTCGTTTTATATAGAAAACATCTGTACGGTGTCATGGTTGCATCAGTAACGTTTGTGCTTGTGATGGCATTTCAGTTTAGTGATGATTCTCTGCCCGCAGAGCCGAAGAATGTTTTGCTCGATAAGATCGCGGGATTCTTTTATTCGATCCTGCCTGATTTCTTTACCGGTCTGATAAATAAGGTGGTTGTGACAGACACTTATTATTTTGCAGCGGCAATCGTATTCGTGCTTATGTACCTGAAGGTCAGACGTTATCTGTATAAAGAAACGGTGCAGTTAGGTGAGAGGCTGCGGCATTTTATTATCGCTGATGGCGCGCAGAAGGTCGAGTGTCGAAAATTAAAAAAATAATGGAGTGATTTTTTCTCGCAGAGGCGCAAAGCTCGCAAAGAAATCAGAATGACAGAGAAGGGTTCGTTTAGAATATCCCTGATTTTATACTCTGCGAGCTTTGCGCCTCTGCGAGAAAAACACGACATGTCACTTTCGAGAAGAAGTGAGGCGTCCTAGTCGATACGTGCTGTTTTTTCATCCACCGTGCGACACAGCAGCCCCAGTTTAACCTCGGTGATGTCTTTGTTAACATCGACCCACACCTGGTGACCACTGCCGGGTGCGCAATCGACCTTCTTGCCGTGTTTGTCTTCCATCTCGTTGAGAACGAAACGGTGGTTGCCGGCAGAGGTCAACAGCTCCATCTCATCGCCGACGCTTATCTTGTTTTTGATGTCGACCAGGATGCGTTTGTCCTGTGTGTCAAAGTCGATGACCTCACCGGCAAAGATCTGGCGCTGACTGCGCGAGCTGTTATCACGGTAACGTTGCAGTTCCTGCGGCGCATGGCGTTCGAAAAAGCCGTCGGTGTAACCGCGGTGCGCCAGGTTTTCCAGTTCGGTCATCAGTTGCGGATCAAACTTTTTGCCGCTGACGGCATCGTCGATCGCATGCCGGTAAATCTGTGTCGCCCGGGCGGTGTAATAATATGACTTGGTGCGGCCTTCGATCTTCAAGCAGTCGACGCCGATGTCGACCAGCCGATGTACGTGCTCGACCGCGCGCAGGTCTCGGGAGTTCATGATGTAGGTGCCGTGTTCATCTTCTTCGATCGGCATGAACTCGCCCTTGCGGCCCTCTTCTTCCAGTAAAAATTGCTGTGATGTTATTTCACCCGCATTCGAATCAGCATCGGCTTTCCATACGCCGGTGTTTTCGATGCTCTGGTCGCCATCATTATTTTTCACCTTGTAATTCCAGCGGCAGGAATTGGTGCAGGTGCCCTGGTTGGGGTCGCGGTGGTTGAAATAGCCGGACAGCAAACAGCGCCCGGAATATGCGATGCACAATGCGCCGTGGATAAAAACTTCCAGCTCGATGTCGGGGCATTCGTCACGGATCTCGGCGATCTCATCCAACGACAGTTCGCGTGAAAGGATGATGCGCTCGACGCCGACCGATTGCCAGAATTTTACCGAGGGCGAATTCAGGGTGTTGGCCTGTACTGAGAGGTGAACCGGCATCTCCGGCCATTTCTCTCGGATCATCATGATCAGGCCGGGGTCGGCCATGATTAGCGCATCCGGCTGCATCGCGATAATCGGTGCCATGTCGTCCATAAAGGTTTTGATCTTTGCCGTGTGCGGCAGGATGTTGGTGGCGACAAAAAACTTTTTTCTCAGCGCATGCGCTTCGTCGATGCCGGCTTCGAGGTTGGGCAGGCGAAAATCGTTATTGCGTACTCGCAGGCTGTAGCGCGGCAAGCCGGCATACACGGCATCCGCGCCATAGGCGAAGGCGTAGCGCATGTTTTTGATCAATCCGGCGGGTGACAGTAGTTCAGGTGTTTTCATGAAATCAAGCTGTAAAAGAGAATCTATACGGGCGTATTTTAAAGCAAACTGCCGTGTAACAACATATCCAGAATTATCAGTGAATATTGATAATTGCTGAACCCGGGGTTTTTATTGTTGTCGGCATAGTTGCTGTAACCACACTTCATTTAGGAGGAATCGAAATGAAACAAAATCAAGGCATAACTGACCAAAACTATCGACTAGCCATGGGGCGTTTACTGGTGATGTATACCCAGGTGGATTATCTGATCATGCGCGCGGTGGCAGAGCGTATCGTGGATGCGCCTGACGATGAAAGCCGCCTGTTCATGGCGAGACAGGTAGGTGATGAAAGTAAACACGTGCGCATCCAGCAACAGTGGATCAAGCAATTCGGCACCGACGATACGCCGGTATTCAGCGAGTTGCAGCAGCATATGTTCCTCGCGCATTTTCGTTCACTCAACTGGTTAGATTTTTTAACTGACATGTATGTCTGTATCGAAGCATTAGGTGGCGAAGCGGTCGAACAGATCGTACCGATGGCCGACCCGGGTACGAGAGAATCGCTTAAAGTACCGTTGCAGGATGAAATCGATCATGTGGCTTTTGGTCTGGGAAGGCTGCACGATGAACTTGCAAAATTACCGGAGTCTGAAAGCACGGCCTACCTGCAAACCATCGCATCACGACTGGATTTTCTTGATGACACTTTACATGGGCTGGGGCTTGATGTGCCTGCAATGTTTGAAGCAGTTGGGGCTGATTATCAGAAGGTGGTCGACATGGTGATGTTCAGACGTCAGCAGATACTTGAATCACTGGCGCAGCCGTTGGCCGCATAGTTGTGATGCAGGTGGCCGTTTGGTACGCGGCCTGAAATAAATAGCCGTCGCTACGTGGCGGCTTTTTATTTACCGTTCATCCGAAAGTAATATATTCAGTAGATTATCCTGGAAGTGTATATTGCCGGTTAATGTGTCATGTGTCTCGCACAACATCATTGCATAATCTAAAGGAAAATGAATGTAACGATGCCTGGGAACGGTCGGGTTAAGTGCGTCACGTGCGAATAGTGACGGCTTGGTTACTCTGCCATCGCCTGGCTCCAGCATCAGGATGTCGTAATTAATATCGGCGATCGGGTTCTCTATTTCATTGGGGTATAAACGTACCATCGATTCGCCGTCGACTTCTTCGACCAGCAGGCGTGATGGTGTTAATTCACAGTCACCGCCAAACACGATATATCGGGTGGCTGTCTCAGGTGTGGGCACAGAAAGTGACCAGGTAAAACGGCGCGCACGTTCTATCTGCTTATTGAAATATCGAACAAGCAAGTTGTAATAATCTTCACCTTTGTCGTCGATTATTGATGCGCGTGTCCGGGGATCAAATATCGACCATTGAAAGCGCTGCCAGACATTCGTATCAAAAAAATCTCTATCCAGTGTCCTGCCATCGAGCGTTATCAGTGAATCATTGATCGCGTGCGGAAATAACTGATAGGTGCTGGGCCAGGTGAGCATGACATCGGATGGGATCCGATTGAGTCCGACTTTAAGCCCCTGCAACACTTCCAGTATCGCGCTAACCGAACCAAGATTTGGCGTGCCAAGCAATATCACTTTGTCGACGCGCTGAAAACCGTACCCGTTGACGGGAAAGTCGTTACCGTTCAAAACATCTTTACGTCCGTAACGAAGATAATATCGGGTGATCATTCCACCCATGCTATGAGCGATAATGTCTGTTTTCAAATCAGGTGAGTTGTAATCTTTTCTGATCTGCTCAATCAGGTCATCAAGCTTGCGAGCTGTCTGTACATTATCTTCACGCCAGTCATAGACGAATAGATAATATTGACGGCCATTCGAAATCGGTGCGGTTCCCGCTTCACCGCGCGTATATCCACCGGCGTGTTCCAGCGTGCGTATTATTGCACCATAATAATCTTTGCCGACTACCTGATCTGTTACATCGGTCGCGACCAGGTTTGAGGCGGAAGGCATCAGCGTCTCATCATCGATTGTTAATGCGATATCTTCATAGTTACTGAACAATATACGCCACATGTTTCCTGGCCAGAGCTCATCACCCGTTTCTCTATCATTTAGACGTGAGCCAAAGGCACCGTGTATGAGGATGACGGGGTTCTGCGATTGTCCAGAAAGGTTTTCATGAAAATGTTCGGGGAGCTCGGGCGTGTGGTACAGGCGCGAAAGATCGGGGATGATGCCGTTCGAACAGCCGCTGATGGTTAGTGTCGTGGTTAGTATAAGTATCGCTATTTTAAAATATAAGTTTTGATACATGGTCCGTCTCTAGCAAAACATTGTCGGCAGGAATGTATTGTTACCGGTCTCACGTTTTTCATGTGCAAGATATTGAGAGTTTATCGAACAGGGATAGTTCGATATGTAAAATGTTTTATACATTAGAACGATTAAATGATGATTGTGTCTTAACTCTAACATCAGATTAAGAAAGGGTGCTTTACTTTTTTATGTTAGAAAGAATGCATAACAATTTTTATTCTCTCTACTCTCTGTTTACTACGATTAATATCGCCCGGGCAGTTAGTCTGGCAGTCATGTGGATAGTCATTAGTTTTTCGGCTTATGCCGAAGAACACGAAGAATATGAAATGATCAATATCACGGCTGGCCAGGTTGGCATACTGGATGACCTGGATGGGCCGCAGCGATACGGGATGGAATACCGTTTTACTTCATTTTCCGGTCCATGGGGATTTCGCTTGATCCCGGCCATCGGTGCAGCGGCTGCAAACAACGGTGCGCGTTTTGTTTATTCTGATCTTCGGCATGATTTCTATCTGAGTGATAGATGGTTGCTGATTCCAAGTTTTGGCGCTGGAGTCTTTAAAGAAAGTGAGGAGATAAATCTTGGCAACAATCTTGAGTTCCGATCAGGGCTTGAGGTGGCCTATCAGTTTCATAATAAGATGCGTGCCGGTGTTGCTATTTTTCATCTATCAAATGGTGGTATCTCCAGCCGTAACCCTGGCACGGAAGCGCTGGTCTTTTCTTTTTGTATCCCTGTGACGAAAAAATAGTCACCAGGTTTTATTTGATATTAACTTGCTTGAGAAAAGATCATCCGAAGTAAAAAAGCCGTCATATGAATGCCGGCTTTTTTACGCTATAACGAAAAGTATTATTTTATTTCAGATAATAGGGCAGGACTTGTAACGAGTTTTCTCACGCCGTGGGCATGATCTTCTTTAAATACATTGCCCTCGCACCATTCACCCAGACTGTTGATATCGATCTTCGCGCAGTTGGGGTGAACGCTCCAGGTAACCTGCATCGGCGAACATTGCTGCTCGGTATATTTCGGTCCGGTGGTCGAACCCAGAAACTCGATCGCTTTGCCGGTACTCTTCGGCAGCGCCTTCGCCTGATGCAGACCGTTGACCATGTTGCCATCGTAAGTCAGCTCGTTAAAGTTAAGCGCCGATGCGTCGTTAACCACGGTGAAAACCTGTGTCTCTACGCGCAGTTCAGGATTGGCGCAGGCTTCAGATAAACATGAACCCAGACCTTTGCCAGGTTTTATGTCGCAGGTGGTGTGTACCCAGTGCACCTCGATCGTATCACCCGGCTTCAAACCTTTGCACATGGTTTCTTTCGGCGGCGTCAATTCAGCTTTGCTGAGTGATTTACTGCTGCTGCACTGATAACCACCACCGTGGCCGTGCTCACCTTCACCAGCGTAGATCGAAAAGGCTTTTGCCTTGTGCTCTGCATTATTATGAAAATGGATATTACATAGGTTCATCTTCGTATAATCAGGTGCCATAGTGAAAATGCGTTTGTTCGTGCCGGCGACATTATCGATGTCTCTCGGTGTCTGCGGGCCGTAACCTTCACACGCCGCATCGCCAGAATTTTCGTGGCCATGTTCGTGCTCAGATGCCATACTGCCGGTGGAAAGAAATCCCACGGTCAGCGCGATAAATATATTACCTTTGTTTAACTTCATCAAATATATCCTGTTAGTTGTTTGAAAATATTGAATCATTGCGTGACAGATCCCTGTAATTGTCACGCGTACGCAGTTTATACCTGTATATCGGTGGAGAGCATATCTATTGTGAAATATTAGTGTGGAAGTAATCTACGAGGGTAGTGAGTGGCTGATTCTAAAGTTACAGGTTTGTACTGTTTCTTCTGTTCGGCTGATCATTAAAGCGTTTTCCCACAACATAACCGATGCCGCCAGCGACCAGTGAAAATACCGGAATCACAACGAAGATAAGCGCAGAAGTCGAATCAGAACTTATATCGCCCCAGTTAAAAAACCACGCCAGATGCAGATAACCCGATAACATCATGCTGCCAGATAAAAAACTATAAGCACCGTATCTTGAGCCAAACTGATAGATCAGCAAGCTGACAAGCAACGGCAGCGTATTCCAGATGGTGAACATGTTTATGGCGACGCCTTCGGTGAAATAGATGAAATAAGCGAGAAGGAGTAGGGTTATGTAGAACACGGGTTTTTGCATTTATTGCTCAATGTTAAGTTAATTGTTAGATTTTTAACCTGCTATATTTGATGAGTCAATAATTGTTTGTTCTGCGATAAACCTCAATAGAGGGATCTCTTTAACGAGCATCTTGCCATCTCTAAATGGCATATATTTACTTTGTTCTGATTCTTTACTATGTACAATCGAATTTCCTGTTTTGTATATTCTTGTGGCGAGTTTTTTAGAAGTTATAGATTCATCAGCGTTATCAAAATCAACTGCGTCTCCATTTGAAAATTTTACTTTTGCGGTTTTGTAATATTCACATAGATTCTCATCATACTCATCATACTCATCAAACTTTGGCTTTAGATCGAAAAGGTTGGCATGGTTCTCAATGGGTAACATTAAAGCTTCTTGTCCACTAAATATTGTTTTTTCATTCCTGATTTGGAGCGATTTGCTGATGTTTTTCATTCTTGAGCCCACACAAAAACAGGAGCTTAATTTATATTCGTTATTGTATGGCTAATCACCAAACATAGTAAGGGTAATTTTCGGCTAATTTTAGTATCATTCTCAACTTGAGCTTGTTTATGTGCCCGTGTGCATGAGGCGGGCAAAGACAAACAAACTATGTGAATATAAAAGGTGGTTTCAGATGGCTTATAAATGTGAAGTATGCGGTATGGGTATCGGGTCGATGACCTGCGCTGAATGTGGCAAAGAACTTGTGCATGATTCGATTACTACGGATGATGGCACGGTAATCTATGTTTCTAAATGTCCTGACGACCACGGCATGGTGAAATCACCGATGTGCTGTGGGCAGGATATGACTTATCAGGCGTAATTTATACGTTTGTGGTTAAATACGGAAAGCAGCTTTTTAGCTGCTTTTTTGTTCTGATCTGTTAATTTTGATTTAGTTGGTTCGTCGTGTCGTCTTATCTGTCATTAGAAAAAAAACTGGGTTTTGATAAAGCCCTGCCTGTTACTGAACACTGGTCAGCCGCGCCGGATTTTCTGGAACTGGTCAGTGATTATTGCCTGCAGGAAAAACCACAGGTTATCGTCGAGTGCAGCAGTGGTACCAGTAGCCTGATTTTGTCCCAGTGCTGCAAGCTTAATCAACGCGGGCGGGTTTATAGTCTCGAGAATGGTGAAGAGTACGCTGTGAAAACCACGGCGCAGCTGGCTGATTTTTCGCTGACAGAATATTGTGATGTTATCCATGCGCCATTGCAGGATACGCCGGTGGTTGACGAGGTTTTTCAGTGGTATACATTAAACGCGCTTCCTCAGATAAAAATCGATATGCTGGTTATCGATGGCCCGCCCGGTTTTTTGCAGAAACATTCACGTTACCCGGCGTTACCGATACTGGCGGAAAGGCTGGCAGAACATTGCACGATTTTTCTGGATGATGCGGCGCGCGATGATGAACAGGCACTGGTTAAACGCTGGTTGGCGCTTTACCCGGAATTTGACAGTGACTATCTCGATTATGAACGCGGATGTTTTATTTTAAAACGATAGTTGCCGACTTTTGGTGGCGAGATAAAAGCGCGTAGCTCTCAACTCAAAACGGTGCACGACTATTGTGCAAACAGAGATCGACCAGATCGTTCAGCTTTGCCGTGCCAGCGCACATCACCGTATCCGCACCACCCCAGTAAATGATGACACCGCCGTTGCCGTCTTCGACTGCGCCGCAGCTGAAAACCACGTTATGTACATAACCGGTCAGTTCCCAGGGATCTTCCGGCGCCAGTATCCATTCGTCACAGACGCCAAGGATTTTTGCTGGATCAGCCAGATCATGCAGTGCTACACCGAGGCGGTATACCGCACCGTCCATGGTTTCGAACACGCCGTGGTAGATGCAGAGCCAGCCACGGTCGGTGCGGATGGGTGTCGGTCCCGGGCCGATCTTGCTCTCATCCCAGTGGTAGCTCACCGGTTTCATCACTACTTCGGAATCTCCCCAGTGGATTAAATCCGGTGACCAGGATAACCATACCGACCAGGGACTGATCTCGGAATGTGGCCGATCGAGCCGGGCATAACGGCCATTAAAGCGCTGGGGGAAGATCACCACGTTGCGCATGTCTGACTGTGAGATCAGCGAGACTCTTTCCACAGATTTAAAGTCGCGGGTTTTCGCCAGGGCTATGCGCACGCCGTGGCGCGAATAGGCGCTGTAGGTGATCAGATATTCGCCATTGATGCAGCTGATTCTGGGGTCTTCGACGCCAAAGGTTTCGTATTCGGCAAAGATGCCCTGCGCTGCGGGCTGCATAAACGGCTGGTTGGCGACGGTGAATTTGAAGCCGTCTTCACTTTCGGCGAGTCCGATGATCGAACGGCCGTTGCGCAGGTGAGAGCGAAACAGCATAATGATGCGATTGTTATATCGGCAGACGCCGGCATTGTGTACAGTCTCTACCGGGTAGGGGATGTCGTCTTTGCTCAGTATCGGGTTACCAGGATAACGCTGGACGACGGCTGCTGGTTTCGTTGGTATGGATTTAGCTGGCACGGTTGTAATCGTCCTGCAGGCGAATGATATCGTCCTCGCCAAAATAATCGCCCATCTGTACTTCGACGATATCCAGTTGTATATTGCCGGGATTGAAAATTCTGTGTATTGAACCTCTTGGAATATCCACGGACTGTCCGGTTTTGAGCAGGATTTCTTTTTCACCGACGGTGACCAGTGCCTCACCGTTGACTACGATCCAGTGTTCCGCACGGTGCTGGTGTTTCTGCAGGCTTAGTCGCTCGCCCGGATTGATCATCAATTCTTTAATTTTATGGTTTTCGTGTTCCAGCAAATCCTGGTAGTGACCCCATGGTCGGTAGTTTTCACGATCCTGTAGAATCCTGTGATAGATCTCGACGTATTCGTGTGCCATGCGCTGACAGGTGAAACGTCGTTCAACATCCTGACGGCAGGTTTGTCTATCGAGGGTTTTTATTTTGTCGACCGCTTTTACTGCGGCATCGAGGTCGTCGACGATAAAACCGGTACGTCCGTGTTGAATAAGTTCCGGCATCGAACCGCGAGCATAAGCAATGACAGGTGTGCCACAGGCAAGTGATTCGACCACGCTGAGACCAAACGGCTCATCAAAATGAATCAGGTGCAGCATGGCAAGCGCATTCCCCATGATCTGCTGTCTTTTTTCCGGCCCGACCGAGCCGATGTATTGCACGTTTGAACCGTCGATGCGTGGTTCGATCTGTTGTCTGAAATAAGCCTCGTCCTGAATAATACCGGCGATGATCAGGCGCTTGCCGGTTCTGGAAGCGACTTCGATGGCATCTATCACGCCTTTATCAGGGTGGATGCGGCCGAGAAACAGCAGGTAGTCATCGGCTTGCTGTTGAAAACTGAACTGTTCGAGATCGATGCCGTGATGGATCGTGCTTATGTAATCGAGTTCAGCTGATTTGTCGGCTTCGCTGATGGCGACATAATAGCTGCTGTCATTATATTTTTTATACACCGGTAAGATGGCTTCTGAGGAAAAACCGTGGATGGTTGTGACTACGGGTGTCTGTGTGAAACTGCTGTAGGTGAGCGGCAAAAAATCGTAATGGTTATGGATCAGGTCAAATTCATCCGCGCGTTTGAATAACTCGGTGATGTGCAGGCACTCCCATACTTTGGCATCGATGCCGGGATCTTCGGAATAGGGGTGCTTGCAAACCGAAACCAGTTTGCCGGCAGTGATGGAATCGCCAGTAGCAAACAGGGTAACGTCGACACCCATGGCGACCAGCTGTTCGGTGAGCAGGCTGACAATATTTTCCCACGGCCCATAATGGCGCGGAGGCGTGCGCCAGGAAATCGGGCTTAACATCGCAATCTTCATGATGGTTCCGTCAGCATGTTATCAGCAGGTAATGATAGTACTACTAAAGAGTTTTGTACGGGGCATTTGTTCCATGCGGCGATAAAAAAGATCATCCCATAACACTGTCTGCTCCGTCGTTTTTTAGAAAGGCGACTCATCCTGCAAATCACTGAAGAACAGGTTTCCGGTAGAAAAATAACCGGGTTTGTGAGCGGTTTCTATAATGTCAGCTATGGTATAACTATGATACTGACTATTGTCGTTATTTGAAGAAAAGCTGCAATTTGAAGGGAGAAAAATAGTCTATATTGTGAGAAACTTAACTTATATTGTAAAGCGGATAGGGTAGTCAGCGGCACATCTGGATACAATTATGGCAGAATCTAATATTACGCTTCCCGTTCTGCAGGTACGGCGCAAGCCTATCGTAATCAATGCGAATATCGGCCGCGTTATCATACGCCCCTATATTCCACCTACCGTAGAACGCATCTGTAACATCATTAATCGTGTACTGGGTATGGACGAGGATGAGGCGTGCGCCCTGCTCGAAAATATCATGCATGATTTTTCTCATCGCCATCGTTATTTTCGTGAGGCGGTGTTACGAAACTACGAAAGAGTTGTTGACCATGTGCCTGATGCCGAAAATTTGACTGAGCAGTGCAAGCTTCTCATCGGCAGTTATTTTACGGCAGAATACTCGGTCGAGGCCGCCGCTTTATTCAATCCATCGATGGTGCAGGTGCCAGGCCATAAGATAGACCCGAAAGGCAGTTGCCGTTTTATCATGAGCTTTCGCGCGACCGGCGAGGGCCATATATCATCGATCGAATTTCGCAGCGGCATCGTCGACAGGAACAATGACATCTATTTTGATCCGCTGAGTAACTATGTGCGTACGCCGAGGATCCACACCGATTCGAGTTATGATCTGGAGCTGTTTCGTCTAAAGCTCAGAGATATGAAAGTCGGTAGCCGGGTAGCGGACTGGTTATTCGATGACCTGCCGGCGCAGTTCACTTTTTCTGATCTGGAGAAAAAAATTTCCGAGCATCACAACGGCTACCGGATTCGTGCCCAGGATAAATTGCAGGCTATTGAAAAAGCGATGTGGCTGGCACGTTCGAATTACGAGATCATGTTCCACTCAGATCATCAGATTTCCGAACGTGTAATTTTTCCCGTGTCGGAGTCGGAGAGTATGGGGATCGAAGATGCCCGTTTCGTGCGCTTTGTTAATGATGACGGCAGTGTGATCTATTATGCTACCTATACGGCATATAACGGTGAACATATCCTGCCCCAGCTTATCGAGACCACGGATTTTCTCACGTTCAAGGTCAGCACTCTTTTTGGTAAACAGGCCTACGGAAAAGGCATGGCGTTGTTTCCGAGAAAGATCGGTGGCAAGTATGCGATGTTGTCGCGCCAGGATGGCGAGAACAATGCCATCATGTTTTCTGACAACGTGCATTTCTGGGATAGTGCCAGCACCTTGCAGATACCGACATATTCCCATGAATTTTTTCAGATAGGTAACGGTGGTTCCCCTATCGAGACCGATGAGGGCTGGCTGGTTATCACCCACGGTGTTGGCCCGATGCGCACCTATAGCCTGGGTATTCAATTAATGGATCTGGATGACCCGACTCGCATCATCAGCCGGCTCAGGGATCCGATTCTGGTGCCGAACGAACATGATCGGGAAGGTTACGTGCCGAACGTGGTTTATAGTTGTGGCGCGATGATTTTTCAGGGCGAGTTGATCATCCCTTATGCCTCTGCTGATGAGCGTTGCAGTGTGGCGACCCTGAAGGTTTCTGAGGTAATGGCCAGGCTTAAAGCTGAAGAGAAAAACTGAGTATGGTCAGGCTTCCAGGGCTTGCGTCTGATCTTCTTCCTGCGGTGATGTTTTGCCAAGACTGCGTTTCTGGTAAATAGCGAGCAACGCCATCAGCCAGGAGAGCGAGGATTCTGCGCCCTGGTTTTCATTGACCCCGTTTTCCATCAAGCCGTCCTGGCAGCCGCCGGTGGCGTAATCATAGAGCGGCATACATAGATCATTTTGTCCCTGATACCAGTTGAAACAGCGATAGGCGCGGTTGATCCAGCGTTCGTCATGGCTGACGTTATAGGCTTCCAGACAGGCATCGACCATGGCGCAGGCTTCCACGGGTTGCTGGTCGAAACGCGCTTTTTTACCGCCTTTTCTGTGCCAGCCGTGATTACCGATGGCGACAAAGTGGTTGCCGACTTCATCGGTCTGGATTTTCGATAACCAGGTCAGAGCATCCAGCGCGGTGTCCAGCATTTTCTGGTCATTCAACCATTGCCCTGATAACAACAAAGCCTGTGGCAGACGGGCGTTGTCATAACTCAGTATGTCTTCAAACCATGGCCAGTCTTCGTCGGCGCAGGCGGCATACCAATCCATGAGTTTGTCGGAGAGTTTTGCGCACAGTGCTTCGACCGGTGCGTCTGCCTGGTTTTGAGTGAGGTAGCCGTGGATACCGATGATGCTGAAAGCGACGGCTCGCGGCGAGGTGAAATGTTCGACCGCATTTATCGCACGCCGAAAAAGGTTGCCCGCCAGATTAACGTGGCCTTTGTTTTTCCCCAGCGCGATGGCGGTACCCAGTCCCCAGATGGCGCGGCCATGAGAATCTTCAGAACCGGTCTGTTCCAGCCAGAGGCGTTCATAAGACATGAAGTTACGGAAGCGCGAGGTTTCGTCGTTGAAAGCGTGATCCAGAAAACTGAGATAGACCGACATCAGTTCATTCAGCGAGTGATCCTGTGGATGCAGGTTCTGCGCCTTGACTACAACGATCAACGCACGCGCATTGTCATCGACACAATAACCATGTGCCCGGTCAGGAACGGTAAATTTGGAGTGCTGCAGGATACCAGCGCCATCGGTCATGCGCCGCAGGTGATGCAGTTTTATCTCCGGCAATACCTGCTTGCGCAGATCGAGTGTTTCCAGTCCCTGTTGCGGCACATTGTTACGTAATCGTCGCGTTCTGGCGTCGTTAAATGTTTCGAGATAGTGTCGGCCGGTTTCGCTCCATATCATTTTTCGACCGTGGTTATAGGCTTTTAGCTGGATGCTGTGAAGCTCATCAGGGTGGCTTAACAGGTCGTTAATTTCCTGGCCGAGTCGAGCGTGATCGCGAAATGGAAACAGTCTGCCGCGACCTTTTGCCAGCAATTCCTGCGCGTGCCAGTAGGGTGTGGAGACCACCGCTTTACCCATGCCCAGTGCATACGCCAGCGTGCCGGAAATTATCTGTGCTTCATTCAGGTAGGGAGTGATATAGATGTCCGCGGCACCGATATACGCGGGCAGTTCCTCATCTGATACGAACTGGTCATAAAAAATAATATGATCCGCAACCCCCAGTTGTTTTGCACGCATGTGCAGACCCAGGCGATATTCCTCACCCTGTTCGGCTTTGAGGTGGGGGTGAGTGGCACCGACGACCATGTAGATGACGTCGGGATGCGTCTTGACGATCTGCGGCAACGCGTCGATGACGGTTTCGATGCCCTTGCCCGGCGACAGCAGGCCAAAGGTCAGCAGAACCTGCCTGTCTGTAACATCAAATCGGCTTTTGTAATCGGCAGACGGCAGCAGGGGAACATCGGGAATGCCGTGGTGAATCAGTACGATTTTTTCAGCGGGTATCTGATAAATGTTGCGCAGGAAATCGACCGAGCGTTCACTCATTACCACCAGTCGGTCAGAAAGATCGGCCAGTTGCATGATGATGTAGCGTTCTTCGTCGCTGGGATTTTCCAGTATGGTATGCAGTGTGGTCACTACGGGTATTTTGAGTTCAGCCAGCAATTCGAGAATAAAGCTTCCGCGTTGACCACCGAAGATGCCGTATTCATGCTGCAGGCAGACGATATCCGCATTGCTGTGGTTGAGCCGCTCGGCCGCCTGACAGTATTCGTTCAGTTTTTTCTGGTTGATCTCGAGCCGGACCTGTGACGGGTAGTCGTAACCCTGCTTTCTGTCGTTCATCGCCACTGCCCAGCAATCGGTGCCAGGTGTGTTTAGTGCGACGGCTTCCAGCAGGTGCGTGGTAAATGTGGCGAGGCCACATCGTCGGGGCAAATAGTTGCCGATGAAGGCGATTGAACTGTCTTTCTGGTTTTTTTGAGATGTGTTTGTAGCGCTAACAATTTCCATTTATTTCTTCTGGACGGGTTAAGGCTGATACAAGCTGCCACGTTCGACAAAATTATGGCTGCCTGGTTCCCTCAATAGAAGGTGGGGGCGGTGAATCGTTTTTAAAGTCTATGACGCGTTGTAATTAATGCGCCATTCACTGAGCGCGTCATCGCAGTTGCCCTGTGCGCCGATGCGTTGCCAGAAATCCGCGAAGTCAGTTTGCACTGTTTCAAGAGAAACCAGTATCTTGTGAGATTTGTCTTTCAGAAAGAGCTCTATATTGCTATCGACGGTTTTAATATAGTCAGAGGCGATATCATAAGCGGGTAGTCGATGTGTCTCATGCATTAGCACGCCTTGTTCATAAGCTTTCAGAATGCCGAAATCGATACGTCTGGCAAAGCTGTTAGCCGTGTCATGCGGGTTGCGTTTCAGATGCACGTAAAATGCACTGTCACCATAGACCTTATCCAGTCTACCTAACAACCAGGAAAGTCGGTTGTCGGCTTCGATATGGTTTTCTGGGTAGTTGAGGCGCTGGATCCCGGCTTTATCTAATAAAGATTCGTGCGCGGCGCTGTAGTTGGTGATGTGCTGGCAGGCTTTGATAAAGGTGGTGGAACCGCAACGGCCGGAATTTAAGATGAAAACATTCATTCAGCTATCAAGTGTCCGGTTCCAGCTGGCTATGTCATTTTGATAATGCTGGATCGCGTGCTGGATGTCGTCTAAATATTTCTCGGCGTGTTCGGCGGACGAGATCTGCTGGAATGCGAAACTGTGCTCATCGAAGTTCGCCTGAATGTTATCCAGGAAATGATTGAAGTTGTTTTTCGCCTGCTCGATATCCTCCGATTTTTCTGCAACGCTGTTCCACCAGCTGTGCTGATCATTCAGCTGCGTCTGTATCTGCGACTTTAATTGCAGCACGGTGTGATGTTTATCGATGTAATTCTGCTTGATACTGTCGTAGGTGTCGGCAACGATAGTGCGCACTTTCTGGCTATCGTTTTCTTTGTCCGGAGTTTCCTGCTCGGTGATCTTCTTTATGGAAAACAGCATGACATCACCATAAAACTGGCGGATGAATTCGTTGCCAAGATCAATACTGGCATCGTGATTCTCGACGCCGGCGCGAAACTCGGACTGTCCGGTGTCATCGACCGTGCGGTTGTGCAACATGGGCAGGTTCGCGGAAACAAATTTTCCCTGCAACTTTTTATTTAACAGCCGGCCCAGAACCGGCCCCGCCATGCGCAGCTTGAGCGTGGCGAAAGGAATGAAGTGTTTAAGGTTTTCCGGTTTTATCACGTAGTTTCCGGTATACACCGTGCGCGCAGGCGTGGTGGCAGAAAACCCCCTGTCGTAATGAAAGAAGGTTTTTCGCGTCGGGTGTTCGCCGTAAAAAAAGCGCCCGAGTTTGGCGGAAAAATCCCGGAAACATCCACTGTTGTCGTGTTCGCCCGGCAAGGTGCAGTGGTAGTCAAAGGCCTGCGCGTGATCGGCGAAACCGAACAGGCTGGCCATGTCGTGATAGGCGGCATCGTCACTGCTGTCTGATTCGTGCAGATGAAACTGGCAGGGATGTCCTGGTTTTGATTTTTCGATGGCGGTCAAAAAGTTCTGTACATCCTGCTGAAAATTGCCTGCCATAACAGATGGCGAGACCGGTGGATCACCGACAACTTTTCCGGTAAGGATGGATATGTCCTGTGTTTTGAATGTTTTATTGAGGTAGTGAAAATAATTGATCGCGTAAAAATTGTGTCCCTCATTGGATGAGTTGATGCAGAACTCCTGATCGCTGTCGATGAAATAGATCAGGGTGTTTTTGTTGTTCTTTCCCTCAGGCAATGACTGGTTTAGTTTCAGGTAGGTGATGTTGCGCATGATGGACGCGCCTTTATGCGAGAACCTGGTCGGGTCATCGATCTCTGCCACGTACGAGATGATGCGGCCCAGCTCGTCGTTTTCTGCGGCGGTTTGTCTGACCAGTGCCAGCTGTTCCTGCAGGCCAAAATATTCGGTATCAACACCCTGTGCGGAAAGTTCGTCGCAATAAGATCGGTGCAGGTTTATGTTGTCTGTTTCTCTGGAGTCGTCGGCGATCAGCACGGATATTTTATTAAACCGCTTATCTTTGCAGCCGCCATAACCATAACTTTTGCAGAGTGTGAGCAAGCTGTCCAGACAGTGTTTTAGATGCTGTGGCCGGTCGGCGACCGGGATCACGATCTTGAAGTGGTAGCGGGTGTCGGTAGTTTTTAGTTCGTGCAGTTTTTCCAGCACCAAAAAA